>PVMS01010186.1_pt1 | contig 10610 bp, 6 predicted proteins | sample 1853461 | NCBI WGS metagenome assembly PVMS01 (sample SAMN08582032, study PRJNA380276) | Marine sediment metagenome, whole genome shotgun sequencing project. | isolation source: ocean sediment barecode stripped | collected 2017
CGCAGCGCGGCGACATCCGCCAGTGTAGATCGCATGCGCGCGGTGTACGGCACTCCAGCCTCCTCGAGGGCCGTCACCACGCGACCGGTGTCCTCTCCTCCCGACCTGGCAACGACCGCGATCTCATGTGGATGGAGATCGCCGTCCAGGAGAAGAGCCTTGACCCTCGCCGCCGGCTGTTCCAGGCGCTGTCGGCACAGGACGAGGTCGAGGTCGTTCTGTACCTGATCGATGAGTCGGGTGGTTCAGAATGGGATCGCCTCGAGCCCGGAGCCGCAGGGAGCGACGGATTATTCGCCGAACAGCCCCGCGGGGCTGTCCTGTACCTCGCTCCCGATGCTCTGCGCGAGGCGGCCTGGGTCGCGGCGAGGATCAAGTCTGTTCTCCTGGACGACGATCTCCAGCCACATGAGATCGCGGTCGTTGCCAGGTCGGGAGGAGAGGACACCCGTCGCGTGGTGACGGCCCTCGAGGAGGCTGGAGTGCCGTACACCGCGCGCATGCGATCTACACTGGCGGATGTCGCCGCGCTGCGCGCAATTCTGATCCTGTTTCAGGGGGCTGCCGAAGGCTGGACGTACAGGACCCTGCGACAGCTCCTCGGCAGTCCGTTCTTCGACCTCGAGTTCGACCTCCGGTCGTTCGATTTCATCGCCCGCGAACGGCGGGTTCGGGGACTGGTCGGCTGGTCGGCCGCTCTCGATCGTCTCCTGGAAGCTGCGGAGGTGGAACGCGGTGAGGGCCGCCTGGCACGGGAAAGAATCTACTCCGACGGACTTCGGGACGACATCAGCGGCCTGGCCGCCCTGCGGGAAGCGGTCGATCCGCTCTCCAGTGAGCGGACGGAAACCGGGTGGATCGACCTGACGCTGGAGATCCTCGACGGCCGGAGATTCGATTTCAGGCGCCGGCTCTCGATCGCACCGGCCGACCGCTGGGACCTGGTGCGCGCCGACCAGCGGGGTACCGAAGCACTGCGCGTCCTGCTGCGAGAGTGGAAGGAATTCCACCCGGGAGAGGAGGAGTTCGGTGCAGGGGAATGGCACACCCGACTCCGCCGCCTCCTCGAATCGAACGAAATCGCGCTGACGACTCCGGCCAGGAGGGGGGTCCAGGTCCTCGAGGCGCACCAGGCGGCCCTCACGCCGTTCCGCCACACATTCATCGTGCACGCGAACGACGGGGTGTTTCCACGGCCTTACGAAAACCGCGGTGTGTTCTCCGAAGAAGAGATCAGCCGACTGAAGGAAGCGGGTCTGCCGGTCTCGGACCGCGAGGACACGTTGCGCCGCGAGCTCGCCCTGTGGACTGCGGTGACGGCACAGGACTCGATCGTTTTCACCTGTCGGACGGCGGGGTCGGACGGAACTCCACGCCAGCCGTCGTTGCTGATCCCGATCGATGTCGAGACACGGACGATTCCGCTCCGGCAACCGTCTGCTCTCCAGGCGGATGAATCGACGGGGGAAGAGATACCGGTCAGCGCAGCACAGCGACTCGTCCGGGAGGCGACCTCACTCGGGAAGAGCGCCCGCAGGCGCGCCCCCACACGATTCGAGTCAATCGATCCGCCGACACTCCGGCAGGCGATCCTGGCGGCATACTCGGAGGAACTGAGGAGCGGTGGACTGGACGCGACTCCCCCGGTCGAGGGGGAGCTCCCCCTCTCGCTGCGTCCACACCCGTGGGGCGGACTGCTGCGGGATCCGGTGGTCATTCGGCAGCTGGCCGACCGGTTCGGCGAAACCCGCATCTGGTCTGCCAGTCAGCTCGAACAGTATGGTCGCCGGCCGTTCGATTTTCTTCTCGATCGAGTGCTGCGGATCCGCGCGACCGACGAAGCGAAGGAAGCGACATCGCCGGCCAGCCGGGGTGCTCTCGCCCACGAAATCCTCGACCGGTTCTTCCGGGGGCTGGGCGACGCCCGTCCCTCCGAGCTCACGGGAGAGGCAGCTGAACTGTACGAGGAAGTCGCCGAGCAGACTCTGGGCGAGGCCGAAGGCTCGGAGGACGTATGGCTGGGTGAGCCGGCCCTGTGGCAGGTTACCCGGGAGCAGGTCGTGGAGATCGTCAGAACATTCCTCGCGCGCGAGCTCCCACGACTCGACAGGAACGGAGTCTGGCCTGTCCATCTCGAGCTCGCGTTCGGAGACGACCCGGAGCCGGAATTCAGACTTGAAGGCCAGGATCTCGAGGGGCGTGATGGGGCGATTCTGGTCCGCGGCCGGATCGACCGTGTAGACGCGAAGTCCGGCAAACAGGGGATCGAGCTCCAGGTGCTGGACTACAAATGGGGGTCCTATCCGGCGGCTGGTGGATACGCCGACGGCTCCGTTCTGCAGATGCCGATCTACATGCGAGCGGTTTCGGCGCGGGAAGATCTCAAAGGAGTCGTGACGCAGGGGGCGTATCGTTCGATTGCCGGGACGACGGTCCACGGCGCAAAGCTCGAGGCGAAGGACGCTGACGGGCCACTGGCGTTCGTCCACTCGATTCCGCGTCGGATCAGGGAAGGACGCTTCGAGGCTGTCCAGGCGAAGTCCACTGCGATCAGACCCTGGCAGCCCGGACGCGAGATCACGCGCACGGACGCCGCTTTCCGGACCGGTCATCGGTTCGTCGACCCGGCGACGGAGCTGGACGATGATTGAGACCTGGACCGGCGAGCAGCGTGAGGCGATCAGCGAGCGTCGGCATCTGCTGCTCGCGGCCAATGCCGGCACCGGCAAGACATCGACGGTCGTCGGAAAGATTCTGTGGCGGCTGGGACACTCGCTTCAGGACGCGATCGACGGCCCCGTCGCCCCGTGCGAGGATCCGTGTGAGCTGGGCCGGATCGCCGCGATCACGTTCACGGAGAAGGCCGCGCAGGACCTGCGCCGGAAGCTGCGCGAGGCACTCGCGGAACGGGGGGCGGGACCGGGAGAGCTGGATCGCGCTTTCGTCGGCACGATCCATGGTTTCTGCGGGGAGATTCTCCGACAGCACGCGCTCCGGCTCGACATCGATCCGTCGTTCCGGGTGATGGACGCGCGAGAGACGTCCCTCCGGCTCGGAGAACTCGTGCGGGAGACCATCCTCGATGCTCTCGATGACGGAGAACGCGACGTCATCGAGCTGCTCAAGGACGCTCCGCTGGACAGGTACGACCAGTACGGCTCGTCGGTTACGGATCTCGTGCGCCGGGCGATGCGCGACCTCCGGTGGCATCGCGAACGATACGAGGAGTGGTTCGAGGACCCTTCGAGCACTGAACCGCTCGACCGTGTGCTCGACCTGGAACACCTCAGATCCCTGGCTCCGGAATCCGGCTCCGACATTCCGGACGAGGGGCAGATGGATGAACGTTTCCTCGAGCACTCCGCCGCGGTGTTCCGCCTTGCCTATCGGGCCCTGGGGCGGTGGCTCACCTTGCTGGAGCGCGAGAATCGGCGCGACTTCGACAGCCTCGTGCTCGACGTGAGGCGGCTGCTCACCCACGAGAGATTCGCCCCCGCCCTGGATGCGCTTCGCGAGCGATATCGGCTCCTCATCGTGGACGAATTCCAGGACACCGATACTGCCCAGCGCGACATCGTGTTCGCGATCGGTGGACTTGACGGAAGCGCACAGCCGGTGCCGGCGGAGATTCCATCCACGCAGCTGTTCCTTGTCGGGGATCCCAAGCAGAGCATCTACGGATTCCGCGGGGCGGACATCCGCGTCTGGAACCAGGTGGAGGAGCGATTCGAGCAGGCCGGAAAAGTCCGCCGGCTCGGGTGGAATTTCCGGTGCGATCCTTCACTCGTCGAGCTGGTCAACCGTTCCTGCGCTCCGGCGTTCGAGGCTTCGGGAACGGCACTGGCCGGAGTCGACGTTTCTGCGGTCGTGACGTACGACCCGCTCGATCCTGCGGTCGAAAGCTGGCCCGGCGCGGGGGTCGACTGGCTGGCAGTGGAGGACGGGAAGAGCGCGGCCGACCGGCTTCGGAACGGGGCCTCGATCGCGGCCGGGAGAATCCACTCGATCCTGCGGCCCGAAGCGGGACACATGGTTCGAGAGTCCGACGGCCGGGAGCGCCCGGTCCGCCCCGACGACATCGCGGTACTGGCTCTGAAGCGGAAGACCCTGGCGGCCGTGGAGCGGGCACTCCGGGATCGGGGCGTTCCGACTTACAACGCCGCCTCCAGCGGGCTCGCGGAGCGCCAGGAGGTACTGGACGCAGTTACCGCTCTGCGGCTGGCAGACAATCCGCGGGACGATCTGAGAGCGTTCGCGTTCCTTCGCTCTCCGTTCGTCGGTCTGCGCGACGAAGTGATTGCCAGGATCCAGCTGGACCCGCACCTGCCGTCCGGGGGGCTGATGCGGCGGGCAGCCTGCTGGCTCGAGGTCGCAGATTCCGAACAGGGCGCTCACTGCGAAGCGTCCGAAAACGAGTGGATCGAGCCGACCGAGAGGGTCGCTCTCCAGCGCGGTCTCGGAGCGATTCGAGAGGCGCAGCAGTTGGTCGGGCGGGCGGAGCCGGCCGACATCCTGGAGACGATTCTAAGACGCACTTCATACCGACTTCACCTGCAGTTTCGGAATGGCTGCGAGGAGGCGCTGGCGAACCTGGAGAGGCTCAAGAATGTGCTCGGCGAGTACCGCTCTCTGTCTCTCGCCGACTTTCTGCATATGTGGGATCGCGCCTCCAGCGATCGCGAGTCGGATCTCGCCGCCGCCATCCTGCCTGCCGCCGCTGACGGTTCGGTGCTGCTCACCACGATCCACTCGGCGAAAGGCCTCGAGTGGCCGATCGTAGTTCTCGCGGGTGCGGAGGACGGAGGGGCGAAGCCGAGATTCGGACGCTGGGAAGGCTGGACCGATCGCGAGCTCGGCCCCGTCCTGCTGCCGCGTTCCGACGAACGGGGAGCTCGCTCGAAGACAGCAGAGGAGAAACGAAGGCTCGAGGCGGAGGCGGAGGCGTCGAGGTTGCTCTACGTAGCGCTGACGCGGGCCCGCGACCGACTCATGGTTGTGGCGCGTCCAGACGAGCCCGATGGATATGCGGGCTGGATCGCCGGCGCGCTGGCGAGCGTCGGGGCGTTCCCGGCCGCTGAGGCTGATCCATCGGAGTCGGACGCACGAGGTCCCCGACCCGTGGCGGGCGGGCAAAGCGCGGCTTCCGATGATCCCGGTACCGGCACGGGCAGGCAACTCGACGCATTCGGTCTTCATGATCCGGTCGAGGACGATCGCGGACAGCTGAACCTGCTGAATCCGGAGAATCACGGTCCGGACCCGCAACAGGAGGTGAGGGGATCCGACAGTCGGGTGAAGATCCCCGTGGCAGTGTGGCGGTCCGTTGAGCCGATTCAGCAGGAATTCGCCCCTGCTCCGGTATCGCTGGACTGGCTGCAGGAACTCGACCAGGTACCGGAACCGTCCACGATTGCACCGGTGGCGAGGCCTGGCGTCGGGCGTCTCAGGTCGGCGACGGAGATGGCGTTCGAAAAACGGGACCCCACGGGATGGAAGCTGCAATTCCTGCACGGAGTTCTGTCCCAATCCAGGTTCGCCGGCCCGGAATCGATCGATCCTGACGGCCCTGCCCGGGTGAAATCCGAGCTTCCGGGGCACGTCCGAGGCAGCATTGTGCACGGGGTACTGGAGCGAACGAGGGCTGCACCGGGTTCAGGAGAGGACGGCGATCAGATCGTCTCGGAAGACGACCCGGATCTCCTCGTGCAAGAGCTTGACCGGTTGCTGGAAGAGACGATCGGAGGTCTCGGAGAAGACGAATCGTTCGTACGGGCGGGATATCAGGGGACGGACGCACGTGTCCAGCTCCGGGAGGAGATAGTCCGGGTGTTGTCCAGCGAAGCGTGGCGCGGCTGGGTAGCCGGAGAGCACTACCGGGAACTTCCTTTCGTGCACCTGGCGGGACCCGGCGACTGGCGTCAGGGGAGGATCGACCTGTTCATTCCGCCTGGAGCTTCGGGTGTGCCGGTCGACTCGGCCGACGCGCGGATCGTGGACTTCAAGACGGACCGTGTCAGGGGAGATCTCGCGGCGGCCGCGGGACGCTACGAGATCCAGACCCGCGTGTATCGAGAGGCGGTCGAGGCCATTCTCGGGACGGGAGAATCATCGCTTTCCGGAGGGGGGCGGGTCCGCGTCGTGCTGCATTTCACACATCCGAATCAGCAGATCGAAGTCTGACCCGCACGGCTGCCGCCCGGGTCCCTCGGCTGGGGTCGTGCATTGTTTCCTGTCGGCCGGTAGCTTTCGCGCGGTGTCCGGAATCACCGGATTCCCCGGTCGGATCTCAATCATGCCGAGCAGGAGAGCTAATGACTCCGTGCAATCGCGCTCGAACGTTTCACCGAATTCCCGGGCTCATCGTGGGACTGGCCGTTTGGCTGTGTCCGATCGAGGCAATGGGCCAGGAGACGCCGTACGAGGTGGATGCCGGGTTGGTCGAGCACGCGCGAGAGATTCTCGGCGAGCATCCCGTGTTCGACGGACACAACGACCTGCCGTGGGAAATCCGGATGCAGGATGGAGCTCCAATGGACGTCGATGCCTACGACCTGCGCAAACGCACGCCAGGCCAGACCGACCTGGAGCGCCTGCGTCAGGGTGGCGTAGGAGCGCAATTCTGGTCCGTTTACGTGCCAGGCGAATACGCCGACAGCGGTTTCGCTCGCATTCAGCTCGAAGAGATCGACATCGCGCTGCGCATGATCGAGAAGTATCCGGAACTGGAGCTGGCGCTCTCCACGGAGGACGTCGAACGTGCCATGGCGCAAGGACGGATCGCGTCACTGCTCGGCGCCGAGGGCGGACACGCGATCGAGAACTCGCTCGGGGTGCTCCGGGCCTATTACGCACTGGGCGTCCGGTACATGACCCTGACCCACAACGTGACTCTGGACTGGGCGGACGCCGCGCAGGACGAGGCCCGCCACGACGGTCTCACTTCGTTCGGCGAACAGGTCGTGCGGGAAATGAACCGGCTCGGGATGCTGGTGGACCTGTCACACGTGTCGCCAGCCACGATGAGCGATGTGCTGAACGTGACCGAGGCTCCCGTGATATTCTCTCATTCGTCTGCGCGATCGCTGACCGATGTGCCGCGAAACGTTCCCGATTCGATCCTCGCCCGGATGACGGAGAACGGTGGGGTCGTGATGGTCACGTTCGTGCCGTCGTTCGTGAACCAGGAGCTGGCGGACTGGGTCGAGAGCCTGACGCCGCTGAGGGATTCGCTCGTGGCGTCGGGAGCGACGCAGGAGCAAATGCGAGCGGTGTGGGAAAAGTACCAGACAGAGAACCCTCCGACGGTAGCCACCCTGGCCGACGTCGCCGATCACATCGAACACGTCAGGGATGTCGCGGGCGTGGACCACGTGGGAATCGGCGGCGACTACGACGGAATGGGCACTCCGCCCACCGGCCTGTCCGACGTTTCCGCGTATCCGAACCTGTTCGCCGAGCTCCTGAGTCGGGGATGGTCGGACGAGGACCTCGGGAAGCTGGCAAGCGGGAACATCCTGCGGACCTTCCGGGAAGCGGAGGCCGTCTCGAGGCGTCTACAGGCAGAAACGACACCATCCACAGCCTCACCGGTTCCGACGAGCTGACAGCGGGTATGACAGCCCATCCGGTGGCGGAGAGTTCGTACGATCGGATCTACTCGGTCGTAGCCCGCATTCCGCGTGGGCGCGTAGCGACGTACGGCCAGGTCGCGAAGCTCGCCGAAGTGCCGAACGGGGCACGCCAGGTCGGATATGCCCTCGCTGCGTTGCGATCGGGCCACCGGTTGCCCTGGCACCGGGTGGTCAATGCCGGCGGCGCGGTCAGCCTGCGCGACCCTGGCGGCGCAGAGGAGCAGCGGTTCCGGCTCGAGAAGGAGGGAGTCCGGTTCGGTGTTGCCGGCAGAGTCGATCTCCGGGTGGACCGCTGGGACGGAATGGATGCGGAATGAAGGTGCACGTAACAGAGCTCACCGGTCGGTTCCGGCGTGCGCTCGCTTGCAGACAAACTTTACAACACACGAACCATCCTGCGCGACCAGCACGCCGAGGACGAGCACGTGTCGGACCGGTTCACGGCACCGTCCGAGGACGTGATCCGGCAGATTCGGCGGATCGCGTCAGGATCGGCTGTTTGCCCCGAGTCCGGCAATTCCACGAAACGTTCCTGGTGCCTGAATCCAAGCTTCAACCGCAACTGACTCAACGTCTTATTGCGTCACGGATATCTGCGGCACGGGAATGGCACCTGCGACTCCATGGCAGGGTAAACCTGACCCGGACGAGGTGCTGACATGGCGCTGGTCGCTGGTGATCCGAGACTGGGCGTAACCGAACCGGTAGTGACTGCCGGGCGGAATGGAGCGATCTGTCGCTGCGGCGGTACGGTTCTTTCGTCTCAGTGCGACAGGAATGCGCACGCGAAGTTGGCGAGTCGAGGAACAAACACTAGCTTTCGGTCTATCGTGCGGCCTCGAAGGTTTAAATCTGAGGAAGGAACGGTGTTGTCGTGAAGCGATTTCGATTCGGGAGATGCGGTGCGCGACGGGGTCGCGACTTCGTGCGCCGGGACTCCGGTCAGGCGCTCGTGGAGCTTGCGTTGGCCCTGCCGCTGCTGCTCCTCATCCTCGTGGGAATCTTCGAGTTCGCGCGAGCATACAGCATCAAGCAGAGCCTGGTGAACGCGGCCCGGGAGGGTGCACGGACCGCCGTTCTCCCCAACATTTCGACAGAGGACACTATACTCAAAGTGGTGAACAACTATCTGTCTGCGAACAACATTATTGCGGATGATATCGTGATCCGGGGCGCTGCCGACACGAAGGATATCGGTGCGATCGTTACCGGTGAGGACGTTACGGTCACGGTAATCGACCGTTACGACTTCATTCTCCTCGGACCGGTGATCAGCCTGTTCGGTGGGACGTTCAGGGACGGTGTGAACCTCGGGTCGCGCGCGACGATGCGGAAAGAGTAACGGGCCGCCGGGCAGAACCGGGCGCCAAACGACGACTCGAGGTCCGACCAGACAAACGGCCCGACCCCCTCACCAGGGGTCCGGGCCGTTTTCGTTCCCAGGCCGGATCCCCGGGAAGGGGAGCCGGTGGCATTCGGAATTCAGATCAGCGGCGCCAGGAGCGCTTCTCCTCTTCACCGACGGGCTCGTGGAGCGTGCTGATGAAGCTCTCGCCAGGCGCGTCTGTATCGATGTTGCCATAGATCGGCTTCTCGTTACGGAGCACATCCACGAACGGGGCCATGTCCGAGATCGGAAGGAACGTGATAGCGACTCTCGCATCCTCATTCCACATCGGATCGGGAATCGTGGCGCCAGCGGGCAGGAAATAGAACAGCAGCCGCAGGTGCTCACCGAAACACGCGACGATCCCGCGAGCGGTTACTGTCACACCGCCCCAGGTGGAGGAATGATCGCCGAGAGTGATCTGGTACTTCTCGACAAGGAAATTGTGCTTCGCCATATCCTGACTCCTCGGAAAGATGGGCGCTCCGGACAATCGGGAAACTATACGCAGGCCTGTCGAATCGCGAAACTCCTCTGATCCGGGTCAGGAGACCGACAGCTTCTCCTTCAGGCCTTCGGGCACCTTGATCACGTGCATGTCCTGCTGCGGGAACGGAATGGAGCAGCCCGCGTCTTCCAGGGCCTCCTTGATCTTCCGTGTGAGGTCGAATCGCAGCTCCCAGTAGTCTTCGGCCCGACACCACGGCCGGACGACGAAATTCACGGACGAGTCACCGAGCTCGCTCACGGCTACCGTCGGCGGGGGATCGTCCAGCACTCTGTCGTCCGCCTCCAGGATTCCCATCAGCGTGTCCTTTGCGACCTGCAGGTCGTCGTCGTAGGCCACGCCGGCAACGAGGTCTATCCTCCGCGTCTCGTTGGCGGAGTAGTTCTTGATCGATTCTCCATACACCTTGCCGTTGGGAATCGTGATCTGGACGTTATCGACCGTGTTGAGCGTCGTCGCGAACACTCCGATTGTCTCCACCGTCCCGGTCTGGCCGGCGACCTCGATGAAGTCGTCTACCTGGAACGGGCGGAACAGGAGCAGCATCACACCCGAGGCGAAGTTTGCCAGCGTTCCCTGCATCGCGAGGCCGACGGCCAGCGAAGCGGCACCGAGCACGGCGATGATCGAGGTTGTGGGAATGCCGAACAGGCCGAGCACGGCCAGCAGAACGAACACGAGCACGAGAGCGTAGACGAGCCCGGACAGGAATGGCGCGATCGTCTCATCCACGCCTGCCCGCTCGAGGAACCGGCGGGTGAATTTTCGTACCCCTCCCGCGACCATGCGTCCAATCAGGAGGACCGCGAGCGCGCCGAGCACCTTCAGACCCCAGGTCGCGAGCACGTCTACCGACTGATCAACGACGGCTCCGACGTCAAATTCTTGCATTTCTATTTCGCTCCATAGACGGCGCCCCGGACGGTCCTCGGAAGGGTGCGCCGCTCACCCCCCGGCCGTAGATTTAAGAGTGCACCGTACGTGCACGGCACGCTCGCATCAAGCAGGAAAATCGCCGTTCCCTTCCGGCGGTTCCCGTTCCAGCGGAGGAATCATGACAGACGGCTCCGCAACGATGTCCCCG
>PVMS01116170.1_pt1 | contig 10610 bp, 12 predicted proteins | sample 1853461 | NCBI WGS metagenome assembly PVMS01 (sample SAMN08582032, study PRJNA380276) | Marine sediment metagenome, whole genome shotgun sequencing project. | isolation source: ocean sediment barecode stripped | collected 2017
ATTTTGAAGATTTTCTGATTTTTGTTACAATCGGTTTTTCATATAACCCGGATTTAGCTAACTCTTCTTTTGATTTCTCAGCCAATATTTTTTGTTCTTCATTATGATAAAATATCGCAGTTCCATATTGACCTCCCCTGTCAACAAATTGACCTCCTGGATCTGTCGGGTCAATCTGCCTCCAGAATACGTTTAATAGTTCTGAAAAAGTTATTTTAGACGGATCGTATAAGATCTGAACCGCTTCCATATGACCGGTCACGCCCGCTGAGACCTCTTTATAAATTGGGTCTTCTTTGTGCCCACCTGTATAGCCTGATACAACACTTATAACACCCTCCATTTTCTCAAAAGGAGATTCCATACACCAAAAGCATCCTCCCGCAAAAGTAGCTTTAACAAGATTGTTCTGAGCAATTGAACTTATAGACAGCAAAAGCAAGGATAGGAAAACGCATAAAACTAAAATATATTTTACAATCATTTTTTATTTCCGTTGTTTATTGATTATAATTCTTCCATATCAAACTCTTTGAAATCAAACCAGTAGCCGGTCTTGGTTATATAGTCCAACTCAAACTGAACTGCATCAATGTGATTTTTTTCTATCTCAAGAAAGCGGGCAAACATTCGTTGACCTTCATCTGACAATTCATTAACCATTCTCTCATAAAAATTGCTTGTTTCAACTTCCGCTTTAAGTGCCTTGCTTAGAATTTCTATCTCACCTCTTCGATTTTCTTGTGACATGTGGGATTTTATTTTTTCCTCTCCCTTTTGGATGGTTTCAATTGAAGGAATCGATGATTCAAGTTTTTTGTCAGACAATTTTCCCGTTTTTCCCCATAATTCGAGTCTGTCAAGTAGGTATTCGACATGGTGTTGCTCATCGTCACCAAGAAATTGTAAAATTTTCTTTCCTCTCGGATCTGATATTTTCTCGGCAGCTTCCCTATAGATGTCACGTATTCTGGTTTCATAATCAACGGCTGTCTTAATTGCCTCTTCTAATGTCATCGTGTCTCTCCTCTGTTAGATTCCAAAATAAGAAAAATTCATGTTAATCACATTCCGGGCACGCCTTCATGTTGTAATTCTGATAAATAGATAATGAAGATGGGGAATGCTCCTTTCCTTGTTTTATAATATGGGTTATTATTGGAGCATTCCGGTTTTTTGCCGACATGAATCTCGAAATTAAAATAGTTATACAAAACCCCAGACAAAGACCAGCAAGGCTAAATGGAATGGCTGCACTTGTTTCACTGATGGCCAACTTTACATTTAAACCCGCACCTAGTATTGCTCCTGACAAAAGGCCTGCTATGGGTATCAAATAAATGAGGGCGGCATTTTTAAGCACTTTCCCCATACTGAGATTTATGGAAACCAGATCACCCTCTCTTGCATTGGCCGTGTTTAAAACCTTGGTTACTATCTTTGAGCTTGAGAGGCTTGAGTGACAACTATGCGAAGCTCCACAACTACTGCACGCATTTTTTTTTTCAGTAACTACCTTAGCCCATCCATTTTTTTCAATGCTAACAACCAAGCCTTTTAAATTTGCCATTTTATCACTCCTTTATAAAATATTCCTAAAAACGGCCGGCTACAATATTAGTTAACTCTATTAAAAGATAAGCCATAGGTTATAATGAAAAATTTCTTTCTTTCTTATAAAACGCCGGTGAAAGCGGATAAACCAGGTCGCAGCTTGAAGACGAAACCAGAATGTCTGTAACCAATTTTTCGTTACGTTTATGATTACAATTCAAGCATGCCCAATATTCCCAGTGATTTTTTACAGCATGATCCAGACAATTTCTATAATAAGGGCAAAGGACATTTCTAAAACCTTTGGTGTAAATAGGCTTTTGGTTTTGATCCATGATATATCTCTTAAGTTTACTTCATAAACTTTTAAATATGAACAAAAAAATGAAATTTTCTTTAATTATAAAATACTCATATTGAGAATATAGGAGAACATTACTGCTTTAGATAAAATTAACACCACAATGTGGCACTGTCAACTTTTTTAGAAAATTATTGTTTTCGTTCGCGATTTAGCATGGGGAGTGTAAAAAGCAGAGGATTTGAAATGAATTAAGACAAGGCTGGTGTGAAAAAATTATGGACACGTAAAATCCATGCCGGTGTTTTACATTCAATGGATGCAGAAAAGGGGGGGCTATGAACCGAGACCTTTGCAAAACGCCCACTTTTGCCCAATTTCTGTGTCATGCTCAACATTTTGCTCGCAGAGAAGCTTTAGCTTTATCCTCAAAATACTCCATGTATTCCTGTGGTTAAAATTTTCGCCTTCCTTGAACTTGAACAAAATTGAGCATTTTCAAAGGCCTCGAACTCAAGAGCCCAGTAAGGCCTCGTAAAAAAAAGTTGGCGACGGGTTTGTCTACTCATCCTCCGAGTAGTTGATGGCTCCGTGAGGGCAGGCAGGAATGCATATCCCATCAAGGTCGCATTTGGACTCATCAATTGTGGCTACGCCATCTAATATGGAAATGGCATTCTCGGGGCAGACCAGCATGCACTCACCTGAGGTGCGACATTTTTTTGGATCAACTACTATCTTCATGTTATCAAACCTAACCCGGACCGGCCGGAAAAAATTAATTTATACGAAAGCACGACTTCATATGAACCTATCTCAAAAACAATCTAAGTGCCCATGGCGGCGTTGTGAAATGGTTCAAAATGCTCACATACTACGTGTATGCTCCGCTTTTTCACCGTTTCGCGCCTTGCCCTGAACCCTAATCTTATTTTTGAGATAGGTTAATGTTATTTCGGTCGTTAAACATTTCGTGCTTCCGAGAATTATTATTAAACTTTTTGAAAAAAGACATATTAAAGGCTTATTTAAAGGTGACACGATATTTTTTAATAAAATCCACTGGATTGTACGATAATTTTGCCTTGCGAAGTCCCTCGTCACCAAGGTCCTGTTCACGATTTACAAATTCGAAAATTTTCTCTGAATGCTCAAGAAACATCTGATTGATAGCCTGATAAACCCCTTTATATTCATGGTTGCCTTTTTCAAAATGTATCACAAGTGTATCTTCTGCGAGGCTTTCTGCGATTGTGTAAGCTACCATCTTTTGATCTACTAGGATTGCACCCCCTGTGAGGCCTTGTACTTGTTTCCAGCTGCTTAAAATTCTTGGAATCGCTCGATTTTCAGCAGACAGCGCATCAGACGACTCACAGTCTCGCCAGGTACACCAGTCGTCCTGCATCCCCATAGCTTGATCGATCATATCTGATCCAAAAGAAACATATTCAAAGTCATATTTTTTCCTGAATTGATTCACAAGGTTCTTTTTTTTATGAAACCGTTTACCTTTGAGATCAATGAGTTCAGGCACAGAGTAGAGATAATCCCAGTGGTCTCTTGACTCCTCAATAGTAATAAGATCATGAAAACCGTCTTTCCATAACTGGATTAGGTTTTCTGGAATACGTGTGAAGATGGTCCGTCTGTTAAAATTTTCATTAAAGAGCTTCTTCCAGTCAACACCCTCCCATAAGCCTATAGGAGCCCAGTACATTTCTTCTGGAACGGTCTGCTTTATCCAGACAAGTTTATCTGACCATGCCCAGCAAAGACCATATTCCTCAGCCCATCCCCACAGATTCACAACACTGCAATCTGAAGCCTTTTGTGAACATCTATCAAAATGCTCCAAATATTCGTATTGCTTGTTTAGATTTATCGGTTCAAAATTTAAAGACATATTTAAACGTATCTCCAAATAGATGGTGCTAAAATTGGAAAGTTTGAAAGTATGTACTATGCCAAGTGGGAGATTCAGTCAAGACGAAATTTACTATGGATTACCTTGTGAACGAGGCGAAACGGCTTAAGGCGAAAGAGGATTGTATCTGCAATTCGCGAGTAAAAACTGTTTTGCTGAGAGCATATAAATATATAAATAAAGGGCAGTTTAACGTCTTACCCGGGACTAAAGATGGCAGCCGTCGCTGCAATGTGCTACTCTGGGCATCATAAAACGCTTCACAGTCATCACCTCCTTAATATTACATAAATTAATGTAAACAAAGAATGGCTAATTAATTCTTAAGCTCGTCTCCGCAATTCATACAAAACTTTGCAGAAACAGGATTTTGAGAATTGCATTGGCCACATTTATTATACTCTTTTGATTTTTCCCGTTTTGAAGCTTTAACAGCTGATTTTGGCTTTCCAGATTTTTTCCCCTCATAATCTTTAATAGCCTCAGTAAGCGCTTCAGCTCCAAGGTTGGAACAATGCATCTTTTCCTTTGGAAGTCCGTCAAGGGCCTCTGCGGCAGTCTTTTTCGTTATGTTTTTGGCCTCCTCAATAGTTTTACCCATGGTCATTTCACTGACTTTGCTGGATACTGCGATGGCTGCAACACACCCGAATGTTTTGAATTTTACATCAGAAATCTTATCATCCTTTACCTTAATATAGAAGGTCATCATATCCCCGCAAGTCGGATTACCTACTTCTCCGATTCCATCGGCATCCTCTATTGCGCCCGCATTTCTCGGGTTAAGGAAATGATCCATCACTTTTTCTGTATACATTTTTACTCTCCTAAAATAAAAATTAAGCTGTTTTGTCTCTCTCAATCACGTTTAATAAAGTGATTGAATGAAGCTTATCCTGCATAGTTTGCGATATTTCTTGCCAGATGCCTTTTGTCAAACAGTGGTTGGATCTATTGCATTCATCAGAGCTTTCAATACAACTGGCAAAATTAATACCTCCTTCAAGAACATTTACGATATCCCCAATTGTAATATTTTCAGGTGGCTTTCCCAGCAGATGCCCCCCTTTTGGTCCACGGATACTTTTGATGAAATTGGCTTTCTTTAGAGGGATGATTAGCTGTTCAAGATATTTAACAGAAATTTCCTGACGTTTTGCTATGTCTCCCATTTTAACGGGGCCTTCATCAAAGCGTTGTGCAAGGTCCAGCATCATTCTGGTTCCGTAACGACTTCTAGTTGATAGATTCATTTGAGGATTTCTCCATTAAGCAGCTGTCTTTTCCCTCCAAACCGGAGAGAAAGACCGAAGCTTTTCTACAGCTAAAGGTAGTTTCTTCAACACATATTCAACCTCTTCAAACGTATTGCTGTTGTTAAGGGTAAATACAATGGATCCTTGAGCCAGATCAGGCGGCATTCCGATAGCAACAAGAACAGGAGAGGTCTTAAGAGCCTTTGAAGCACAGGCAGAACCTGTATTTGCATAAATGCCCTCCTGGGTAAGCATGAAGATTAAAGCTTCTCCTTCAATGGCTTCTATGCAAAAGCTTGCATGGCCGGGAAGTCTTTTTTCTGGATGGCCTGTATATTTTATATTATTAATCCGCTCATGGATACCTGCTACAAGTATGTCCCTCAATTTTTGCACATTATTTGTTCTATTGGTTAATTCTTCTAATGCTAGCTCGGATGCCTTGCCAAGCCCGACTATAGCCGGTACGTTCTCTGTACCACCCCTCCTGCCCCGTTCCTGGATGCCTCCATGAATTAATGGCATAAGTCTTAGCTTTTCTATAAAATAAAGTGCTCCAATCCCTTTGGGCGCTCCAAGCGAGATGCCGGAAAGGCTCAACATGTCCACACCCAGTTCATTGACATCGACCGGGATATTGCCGACTGTTGCAACAGCATCCGTATGAAAAAGAATTCCTTTTTCCCTACAGATTGTGGAAAGTTCCGATATAGGTTCTATTGTACCAATCTCATTGTTTCCGTGCATGATTGTAGCAAGGACTGTCTCGGGCCTTATGGCATCAAGGAGACGCTCCGGGTCTACTAGTCCGTATTTATCAACGGGAAGTAAAGTAACCTCAAAATCCATACGTTCAAAAAATCTCGTTGAATTAAGAGCAGAATGGTGTTCAACGGCAGAGACAATAATGTGATTCCCTTTTTTCTGCCTGGCAAAAACTGCACCCTTAATTGCAAGATTGTTTGCTTCAGCACCCGATGAAGTGAATATGATTTGATCCGTTTTGGAACCAATCAGTTTGGCCACCTTTTCTCTTTGCTCTTCTATAACATACTTGATTTTTGATCCCATGTCATAGACAGCAGATGGGTTGCCAAAATGTTGGTCAAAATAAGGCATCATAGCTTCAATAACCGTTTTTCTCACGGGTGTCGCCGATGCATGATCCATATAAACACTATTCATAATACACTCCTATTTTGTTTTGCGTATGTATAATTTGTAACAATCTTCATCCTCTTCCATCCCCATGAATTCCTGACCGCACTTTTCACACCATGCCGGGATATCCTCCAGAGCCCCGTCATAGTCGGTCAAAACCTCTAAGACCTGTCCTTTTTTCAGACAGTTGAGTTTTTCACCAGGCTCCAGGAGATGAAGTGGACACATGCGACATACAAGATCTAATGTATCATCTGCTGTAAGTTTCTCTACAAATTTCATTTGCTGCCCCCTCACAATTTATAGTACAATTATATAATAAAATAATCTATATTAATTTACTATAGAATAATAACGCTTTAATATTTTGTCAAGATTATTTTATATTAACTGTTCTGAAATATATCAACTATCTGAAATCAAAAGTATTTAACGGATTAATCGAAGTGTGGTATTGAATTATATCGATTGATATGAAGTTGTCAGGAATAATATTATTTGAATGAAGCAGGTTTGTGCAATCGTCCTTTCTTGTTAGCCACCCGCCCGCACTTTTTGCATACGAATTTCGGGTTTCTCACAATATTTAAGTATTTATCAAAATATTTAGATATGTCGTCTTCCTTCCACTTGCACAAGCGTTGATCTTTTTTAGCCATTTGGTTTTCCTCTTGTTTGAACTTTAAAGTACAATTGATTCAAAGTGAGGTTTTTTTTCGGAGCATATTGGTTGCTTCTTGACTAAGCAAGCCCCAAAATTATTAATTGTACTGATACTTGAAGATATATACCACAGTGTCTATGCATGCAAATAAAAAAAACTTTGTGGCATTAAAGGAAAGGAGTTATATGGAGTATGAATCTGGAAGAGGAGATTTCAGGTTGAGTTTTTGTGTTTCATGATACAGATATGTATCAGTCACTTAAATATGAGACATTCTCAAATTTGCAACATGCTCATTTCCTATGAGTGGATTCCATAAAGAAACATAACGGCAACTCGGGCTTATCTTAACCTGCTGTTATAATATCGTTTCCAGTATTACTTCTCAGCCCGATATCATTCAGTTTATTATTCGAATTTTCTCAACGTTTGGCACGAATCTTGATTATTATCTATTTGGAATAACATTTTCTGTTTGGATAATAAAAAAAGGAGGTTTAAAATGGAAGAATGCAGACCTATTCTAAATACTGGACTTCGTGGTTTTAAGGTTGCCAGTACCAGAATTAGTGATGTTGACGGTGCTGTGGGCAAACTAGTTTATAGAGGATATCTTGCAAAAGATCTTGCCGGTAAAATTTCATTTGAAGAACTGGTTTATCTTCTTATTTATGAAAAGTTGCCTAGAAAAGATGAATTCGAAAATTTCAAGGATCAGCTAGTCGCGGAAAGGCAGATTCCGCCTGAGTTGATTGAAGCACTTGAAACACGGCCTAAAGATGCTCTCCCCATGGATATTCTCCAATCGGCCGTTTCAATGCTGGCACATCATGATCCTGATACAAAAGAACAGTCCCTTGAAGCCTCGAATCGCATGGCCATAAAACTTATAGCAAAATTTCCGACAATTGTTGCGGCATGGGATCGTATCCGGAATAATAAAAAACCAGTGGAGCCAAATCCTGACCTGGGACATGCGGCCAACTTTCTATATATGCTCAAGGGGACAATCCCTGATGATGAGCTATCCGGCTTTTTTGATACCTGTCTGGTGCTACATGCTGAACATTCTTTTAATGCTTCTACGTTTGCAGCCCGGGAAGTGGCATCAACAAGGGCTCACATGTACGCGGCTGTCGCTGGAGGCGTTGGTTCCTTATCCGGTGAACTTCATGGAGGAGCAAATACGCGTGTTATGGAGATGCTGATCGAAATCGGTTCTGTGGATAAGGTTGAAGATTATGTTAAAAATTTACTTGATACCGGCGGAATAATCATGGGTCTGGGTCATGCGGTTTATCAAACCGATGATCCTAGGGCACATATACTTGCGCCCATGTCAAAGACAATGGGTGAGCGCATAGGTGAAACTAAATGGTACGAAATGTCGAAACTGCTTGAGCAAAAGGGCAAAGAAGCATTTAAACAAAAAAAAGGCAGAGAGATTTATGTGAATGTTGATTTTTACAGTGCATCTCTTTATTATTACATGGGGATACCGCCTGACCAGTTTACGCCGATATTTGCCATTGCCAGAATTTCAGGCTGGGTTGCCCATGTTATTGAAGAACAGTTTGGGGGGGCAGCACCCAAACCGGTGCTGTATCGCCCTGACTCTGAATATATTGGAGACTATTGCGGATCGGATTTGTGCACTTTTTTACCGATAGAGAAAAGATGATTTGGATTTATTAAAGATGATTGAATTAAGAACCTGTCGTACCGGGTTTGTTTCGTGAATAACTTTAATGATTCTTGCCGGGGAAATAATTATACATTCAGAGTTAATGTTATATCGGAGGCTGTATGAAAAAATGGAAATGTACGGTATGCGGTTATATACATGAGGGTGATGAACCGCCTGATGAATGTCCTGTGTGCGGAGCCGATGGAAGCAAATTCATTGAAATGGATGATGAAGAGCCGACTCAAACAGAAACGGAAAAGACAGAATCTGAAACAAAAGAGGCTGATTTGCAATCTGAGGATTCAACTCCTTCATTGAAGCATAACAGGTTGTTCGACCTGATGGTAAAACATCATATACATCCAGTTTCGGTTCACATACCAAACGGAGTACTTCCTGTTTCCGTTATTTTTATTTTTTTAGCAGCAATTTTCAATTTCACCGGTTTAAGCCAGGCTGCCTTTTACAATCTGGTTTTCGTTGTTCTGGCCATGCCTTTGGCACTTTTTTCAGGTTATATCGAATGGCGGACAAAATACAAAGGTAAACTGACTACGCTGTTTAAAACAAAAATGGTATGTGGTGCCGTTGTTACTTTTACAGCAATCATATTAGTCGTGTGGCTCTTCGTTGATCCTCAGGTAGCGGCATCATTTAAGTTGTCGTTTCTTTTTATTAACATTGTTATGCTTGCTGCAGCCACTATTGCAGGATTTCTTGGAGGCAAGCTTGTTTTTAAAGATTAAACCTGCTGAGATTGTTAGCTTGTTTATAGGTTCCTACGTTCATCAAACGGTAAACCGGTCTCTCTCTAACTTTACCCTAACGTTGCATAAACAACACGGCTAGAGTATAATTATACAAAAAATAATTAATGGTTTTAAAGATTTTGCAACACTATAGTTTTTAAAGGGGTGAAAAACATGAATCAGGAAGAAGAAATCCAGACACAGGAGGCCCAGAGGGAAATTGCCAAACTGTTTGTAGGAATTAAAAACGATATTCCTATTTATCTGTTTGCCCAACCCGGGGAAAATGATGTTTTCAGTGATGCTGCCAGACAGGCCATCCGTTTTTTCCGCCAGATAACCGATAAGATTGTCATGCGTGAATTCGATCTTGGTCACAAGTTAGCGTCAAAATGGAATGTTAAAGATTCGCCGACCATTGTTTTTGACCCGGATCATTATAATATCCACTGGCTGGGTGCACCGCTGGGTGAAGAAGGCCGAATTTTTTTGGAAGCTCTCATCCTTATCGGGTCTCGGGAAAGCAATCTAAATGAACAATCTCTCCAGGTAATTAAAAAGATAGATCAACCGAGAAATATTAAAGTTTTTGTCAGCGCAACATGTCCATATTGTCCACAGCAGGCCCTAAACACCCTGAAAGCAGCAGTTGAAAAACCTGATTTGATTTCTCTTGAAATCATAGATATTCAGGCGAATCCTGAGCTTGCCAATAAATATTCCGCCCAGTCTGTTCCCCAGACATATGCCAATGATATCCTGATTGCCCAGGGTGCACAGCCGGAAGAACTCTTCATGCTTTCACTGGACAAAATGGAACAGCAGACGGTTTTTATACCCGAAATCGATGAGCAGGAGGTTGAAACGGACCTTGTTATAATAGGGGGGGAGCCTGCCGGTTTGAGTGCAGGGATATACACTGCGCGCAGCGGGCTAAAATCGGTTGTTGTGGAAAAAGGTATTCTTGGAGGCCAGGTGGCAACTACACCTGTCGTTGAAAATTATCCCGGTATTAAACAGATAGGTGGGAAGACTCTTGTTGACATAATGGTCACCCATGCCCTGGAATATGTGCAGATTTTCCCTGGTGAAGAGGTTTTGGATATTGATCCCGGAGATCTCATAACGGTTCAGACCAGCAGGCGAAAGTTTCATACCAGGGCAGTTCTGATGGCAACCGGGGCTACATACAGAAATCTTAAGGTCCCTGGAGAGTTGCGCCTTTCAGGACATGGCGTAAGTTATTGCAGTACCTGCGACGGTCCAATTTTCAAAGGCCGTAAGGCAATAATCGTCGGCGGAGGCAATAGC
>PVMS01129837.1_pt1 | contig 10610 bp, 11 predicted proteins | sample 1853461 | NCBI WGS metagenome assembly PVMS01 (sample SAMN08582032, study PRJNA380276) | Marine sediment metagenome, whole genome shotgun sequencing project. | isolation source: ocean sediment barecode stripped | collected 2017
GCGGATATGCTGACGGCAAATTGGAGTATGAGACCGTGACGCTACTACACGCTAGCTGGCTTATCGCCAACACTGAGGCAGCAGGTAAGGGTCGTGATCCCTGCCACCGTCTGGCGATTGATACGATCGACACCGCTGCGGTTATTGCCTTCGCTATGGAATGCTATGAGCATGGTATCATCACCAAAGAAGATACCGGTGGCCTTGAATTAACCTGGGGCAATGGTGCCGCCATGGTTAGGCTGGTGGAACAAATCGGTCGACGAGAGGGATTTGGCGCCGTGCTAGCCGACGGGTCTGCACCTGCCGCCGAACGTATCGATAAGGGTGCTGAGAAATATGCCATGCACATAGGGGGGCAAGACATACCTGCTCACGATCCCAGAGTTAGCGCAAGCGTAGGCTGGGGCTATGTTTGCGACCCCACTCCGGGACGTCACACGGCTACTATAGTGGCCAAGATTTACTACAGTGGACTAGACTTCCCTGAATCCAAAGAGCTGGGGCTCCCCCCACTGGAGGACCCATTTGACCTCGCTGTAAATGCCAAGGTATATGCCATCTGTAGTGATATGGAACGCTTCTGGTGGGCGGCTGGCCTCTGTGCGTTTGCCTGGTGGCCGGAGACTCTACCGTTAATTGAGTCAGTTAGGGCAGCAACAGGATGGCAGGATTTTGATCTACAAGAGGTACTTAAAACGGGAAGGAGAATCCAGACCCTGCGCCAGGCTTTTAACATCCGCGAGGGGGTTAAGACAAGCCAGTGGCGCCTGCCCAAACGGTTAACCGAAGTGCCGAATCAGGGCCCGTTTGCCGGCAGGGGAATCGACGCTGATGCCATGAAGAAGATGGGCTACGCATCATTGGGCTGGGATTCCAATACCGGGAAGCCGCTGGATTCCACTCTGGTGGAGCTCGGGCTGAAAGAACTGGTAGGAAAACTTCCTTAACGAAGAACCCGGATATAGTTAGTAAAACAAAAAGAGAGGTGTACCAAATGCAAGCTTATTGTATGAAATGCCGATCAAAGAAGGAAATGAAAGACTCCAAATCAATAACTATGAAGAATGGTAGGCCGGCAACTCAAGGTACCTGTCCAACATGTGGCACCAAGATGTTCAGGATTGGTAAGAGCTAGAAACCTTATCCAAAGCTGGTGCTGATGTTTCTGTATGTACAACACCTGGTAATACTGGCCGAGATGTAATCAAGTCTCCAGATTTTGTGCATTTGACCATAAAGTGATTCTATACCTTGCCCTCAAGGATATTAGCGCTTAATTTGCCTAAGTTTATCAATCACCTTGGGGACAATCTGGAAGATATCTCCAATAATACCGTATTCTGCTACCTCAAATATCGGGGCCCTCGGATCTTTGTTTATTGCAATAATCAGTTCGCTGTCCTTCATTCCCATTACATGTTGGGAAGCACCACTTATTCCCATACCTAGATAAAGCTTTGGAGCAACCGTCTTACCAGATGTACCAACCTGCCTGTCCTTCGACAGCCAGCCATAGTCAACAGTTGGTCTGGTTCCAGCTATAGCTCCACCGAGAAGCTCGGCAAGCTCTTCAGCAATCACCATGTTTGAGGTATCTTTAAGGCCTCTTCCAACCGTAATTAGGACATCTTCTTTCGATATATCAACCTCTCCAACCTCGGGGTCTATACATTTTATGAACTTTCTCCCCGGTGCTATTGATGGCTTTATGTTAATTACTTCAAAATTTCCTCTGACTTCGGGACCACTTTTAAAGACTCCCTGCCTGACCGATAGTACATAGAATTCTGAGTTTCTTAGCTTCGCGTCAACCATCACTTTACCTTGGCATATATATTTGGAGATTCTAATCCCATCTGATACCTCAACATTCAAGACATCAGTCTGAACAGGTGCGTTAAGCTTTACAGCCAGGCACGGTGCGAGTTCTGCACCCGATATGGTATTTCCAATAAGCACAAGAGTTGGTTTATCCCCTTTAAGCACCTGCAGAATAACGTCGCTATAAAGCTCTGGATCATAATTTTCAAGAGATTCATCCTCTACAGCTAGGACCTTATCAGCATATTTTGCCAACTGTTCCGCAAACACACGACCATTCCTACCAAGCACAACGGCGTTACTCTTGCCACCTCCCTTGAGCAGATTGGTCAAGTGCAAGAGTTCAAAGCTTACTGGATTCAGCTCCCCTCTTCTATGTTCGGCAATAGCGAGAATCTCCATTTATAGTAACCCCCGCTCCGTTAATAGCTCGATAAGTTTACTACTAACCTCTTCAGCCGAACCTTCAATCCTTTTCGCCTTCTTTACCACTGGAAAGTATAGCTTTTCAATTTCAAAAGTCGATGACTTCACTATGACTGGTGATTCCTTTATCTCCTTAGTCTTCGCCCTTAGTACACCCCTTATCGAGGCATATCTAGGTTGGTTTATGCCGGTCTGTACCGCGAGAAGACAAGGGAGCGGAAGTCTAACTTCTTCGTGAAATCCACCCTCCAGTTCCCTCTTGACCCTCACCCCCCCATCTTCAAATTCGATCGAGATAACAGAGATTGCATAGGGTAAACGAAGCATTCCCGCAAGAATCGGTCCAACAAGACCATTATTTAGATCTTGTGATTGAAAACCGGCTAAGACAAGATCCAACCCCTCGTCTTTGATTGACATATGTATAGCTTCAGCTATTTGCCAGCTATCTATTAAATCATATGGAATCTTTATTGCCCTATCCGCACCTAAAGCAAGACATCTTCTGAGAGTGTCGTCACAATCTTTACCTACACTAACCGCCACCACCTCTGCACCCTTTTGCTCCTTAATCTTTAGCGCTTCCTCAAAAGCATATCTATCCCACTCATTCATTTCATATACCAACGTTTTCTTTTCGAAGCTCTTACCATTGGTTCCGATTCTCAACCATCGTTCGGGAGCAAAGGCATGTTTAACAAGGACAACGATATTCATCTTTTTACCCTCGCAACACAATCTAGAAGCGCTTCTCTAAGAACCGTAGCTACATACATGATGCTTCCCTTTTCCTCAGCTCCTTCTACCTATACTACTTCATAAAGATTTACGTGACAGAAGGGGCATGCTGTTATAATAACATCACCCCTCTTAATTGCCTATCTGACCCTCTTCTTCACTATTTCATTGAGTTTGGATTGCCTCATATGGGTGAGCCGGTAGGGTTAGCAGAGTCTGGCCGTGTGTGCCTCATTAGTCTGTTGAAGAAACGATAGCCTGTTAAAGCCATTCGGCGAACGGTAACTACGCGCCAGATGAAGCCTCCAACGTTATCAGCGTATGCGAATTATTCCTACGTCGTATCAAAATATAATTATGCAGCCTTAACTAACTCGGTCAAAGAATTGAGAGAGTTGTCACGAAGTTGCATCAACTCGCCCTCTACAGGGTTTAAGTCACCTGAAACAGTCAGCGAAGAATTAAATATTTCTGTTTCTTAATATCTGAGTGTATTTATATCTTTTCCTTATCAGAGGTAGGCTCGTATAGTTTGACGGCTCCATCTAAAACTCTTTTTGTTGTGCTCCTTAGTTACCGATCAACCTCCGCAGCCAGCAGTAGGTGGGGCCATAAATACTACATCTCCATCATTAAGCTCTGTTTTCATACCATCATGCCACCATATCATTCTGCAACCTGGAAACCCCTTCCTCTGGAAAAAAAACATTAGTGAGCTGGGTCTTGGTGCTCCGGGGTCGTAAATATAGGGTTCCCTTGTCTCAAGATTAACGTATCCCGCCGATTCTATTTCGCTCGTGTGGCGGTCTAAAATCTTCTGCCAGAGATCCTCAATTCGCTCACCCTCCATAATCTTGAATTCTTCTTGCTCTCTTCCAATTTGCTCCTTTACCTCTGTCAAGTATCTTACTTCTACCGTAATTTCCTCTCTCATTCTCTATACCCCCCATAAAATCCCATTTCCCACGTAAGTAGCCAATGATACACGGTACTAAATTTACCCACCTATAATAGGTGGATACATCACGATTGAATCTCCATCCCTCAGTTCAGTTTTTAGCCCATCGTACAAACCCATATGTTTTAAACCCAATACTCCAATTCTGCTAATAGCAATAATAATCGACCGCGGCTCTTTTGTCACAGCATCAACAAATCCTGCCTTCTCCATATCAGCCCCATACTTTTTTAGGATCTTTATCCATAGATTTTCAATCGGCTCACCCTTTTCTAGTTCGTACTTCTCCTTCCCTGTCCCAATCGCTCTCTTCAAAAGGGTAGCATATTGTACTGTAACCCGTATAGCCGTGCCTTTTATTCTATTATCCTCCCCAGCTTCGTCAGCTGTTTTATGGCAAGATCCAAGCCCAACTGCTCTAGTGCCTTCTTCCTTGGATAGCCGGTCGTCGAATCAAAACCTTTCCTCTCTAGGAATTTATCAACCATCTCATTTATCACCTTCATGTCAGCTTTTACACCGGCTTGTGGCCCTCTAGGAAAAGCACGATCGATAAACATCGGTGATATCTGATAAACATCCCTTCCCCAGCCTTCGCGAACGTTGAAGGCTCTTTCCAATACAGCTATCCTTCTCCCTACTTCCAGTAACTTCTTTTCGTCATATTCCACACCGGTTGCATATGTCAGCAGCTCTGCATAGTCGGCTGGATTGTTCCCCCCTGCCATAAGTACAGTTGTAGACCAATAACATACACTTAGTGAATCGTTGACACATTTCCAATCCTCAGTCCAGTCGACTATTTCTGGTTTCCCGATGGGATTATATATGTCCGCTGTTTCTTTGGGCCAATCTGGCCAGTTGTTGCGGATATACTCAGGGCTGCATACCCAGACAAAATAGGGTAATGATTTATTGTGATCGCCGCCACGGACGCTGGTTATGTGAGATAATGCGATATCCATCCTTGCCCTAGGACACTCTGTGGTGTGTAGCCTGGTAATCGTTGGCTGAAGTTCCTTCCCGCCAAACTTCTCTGCCGCTTTTTCCCAGCCTTGTGCTAGAATGTCACCAATGCCTTCTCTGTAGGCCATTTTCCTTAGTAGCTCCAAGGTTGCCTCTTGGTTGCCCCAGGTTAGCTCTAAGCCATCTACATCCTTTTTACTTACCATGCCCCTCTGATAAAGTTCCATCAGCCAGGCTACCATAGCCGCTGCCCCAAAACCTATGCCTAAAGTGTTACACACAACGCTAGCCTTGGCAACGAATCCCCAATCATTACAACCTATATAAGGCCCAAACATGTATTCTGCGTAGTATTCGAGCCCCTCTGTTTTTGTTCCTTTGTATGGCCCGGAGCGGATCTCGCACCAATGCCCGCAATGAATGACACAACTCTCGCAGGCATCCGACTTTACAAAAACTTCCTTGCAGGGGGTCTCTGGGTCTAAGAACTCTTCGCCCTCTGGAAATATGCCTTCTTGGTAATTGCGAACCGGCATAACGCCTTGTGCTATAAGGGTTGGAGTCCATCCTGGGGTTCCGTATTTTGCAAAGGAGGGATAAACAGGGTTGGATATGATCTTGTCCTTCATTTCCTTGCACTTCTTCATAAACTCATCAGGCCTATAAACTTGAACGCCTTTTGTCCCTCTTACCCCGATTGCTTTAACGTTTTTAGAACCCATTACTGCTCCTGATCCTACCCCACCGAGGGCTCTGGAACGCATGACTAAGGCGAATGCACCGAACATTAGGTTTTCACCTGCGGGGCCTATAGTTATAGTGGGAACATCACCTACATCTTCATGAATCATGTCGATGGCTTCCCAAGTAGTTTTTCCCCACATATGTGCCGCATCCCTTATTTCTACATCATCATCGTCTATCCAAATCCAGACTGGTTTCTTTGCCTTTCCCATCAACACTATTAGGTCATAACCAGCTTCCTTTAGTTCTGGGCCGAAAAACCCTCCAGCGGTTGATACCCCAATAAGCCCGGTCGCTGGTGATTTACAGACGCTAGTCACCTTTCCTGAATTTGGGCAAAAAGTGCCTGTCAGAGGTCCCGAACCGAAACAAATAATATTAGCTGGGTCTAAGGGAGGGGTCTCCACCGGGACTCTCTCCCACAGAATCTTCACACCTATACCATCCGAACCAAGAAACTTTTCCGCTGTAGCCATATCTAGCGGCTCTTTAATAATCTGCTCCTTGCTCAAGTCTATTGTCAGTATTGTTCCTGCCCATCCGTACATTTTATGCTCCTTTCTTCTTAATCCATTCTTGTTTTATCTAATACCATTTCCCTTTGTTTTTTCAATGTCTCCATGGCTGCCCTTCTCTTTACCAATCCAGCACGCTCATCTAAAGGAGCGAGTCTAAGAGCCTCTGTAGGACATTCTTCAACGCATTGAGGTTTATAGCCCAGCTCCTTACACATATCACATTTGATGACCTGCCTTGTCACTGGGTTAAAGTCTATCATCCCAAATGGGCAGACCTGTAAACATAGCCTGCAATTTACACACCTCTCCTCGTCTATTATTACGACCCTCATTTCATCTTTTTCGATTGCTCCCACAGGACAGACTGCCATGCAAAAGGGCGTCTCACATTGGAAGCAAGAGAGCGGCAAATACACCCCTTCGGTTTCCCATTTCACAGTATGCACCCTTGCTCTTGCTTTGCTAAATACTTTTTCATGCACCCAAGAGCATATCTTTTCGCATCTCCTACAACCACAACACTTCTCAGGGTCAAATATGATTAGTTTATCCATCTTCGTTCGCCTCCTTAAATTCCAACGCCTTACTATGCTCTAAAGGCTGTCCCTCAAGATTTCTGAGATTTCTCTTACTTCTAGTTCTCCCTCCAGATCCTCCACCTTAACTGCATCACTAAGCCTCATCAGACAACCAGGGCAAGATACTGCCAAAATATCGGCATCACTATCACGGGCTTCCCTAACTCTAAATCTGTCCGGTCTATTCACCCCTCCGATTCTATCTACAATACCCGTGGAAAAGTTCCCCCCTCCGCCACCACAGCAGTAGGAGATTTCCCTGTTTCTCTTCATCTCTACCAACTCAATTCCAGGGATAGCCCTTAGAATATTTCTGGGTTCCTCGTATATCTTGTTATATCTTCCCAGGAAGCAGGCGTCGGAGTAAGTAACTCGAGCTTTTACTGTCTTGGTCGGATTTAGTTTGCCATCGTTGATAAGTTCTGCAAGCAGCTGGGCATGGGAGATAACTTCGAACCCCTTATCCAACGGGTAATAATTTTTCAGACCATCGTACGAGTGTGGGGAAAGGGTAACAACCTTCTTGACACCGAGCTTTTTGAATTTCCCGATGTTCTCTTCAGCCAGTAATTCGAACAATCCTGTTTCCCCAAGCCTGTAAACTGTGCCACCATCGCAGCTTTCATCAGCACCTAGGATTCCAAAGGAGATACCGGCGCTGAGGAAACATTCACCGAGTGCTCTAGCCGCTTTGTGGGCTCGCGTGTCATAAGATCCTTCACAGCCAACGTAATAAAGATACTCGTCACCTGGTTTGTATTTGGGTATATTTGTGCCGTCAGCCCAGTTCCCCCTCTCAGCTTTCGCCATTCCCCACGGGTTGCTATAGGTGTGGATGTTTTCCAGAAAATCTCTAACCTCAGGTGGCAACAGAGCAGGATTAGTTTCTACTATCTCTTCCCTCCAGGCTCTCATGATGCTGGTTATGGGTATTGCACCGCCGAAAATCGCCTCGCCGGATTTGCAAACCGTTTCACAGGCACGGCAATCTGAGCAGACATATGCATTTTCTGCTAATCCAGGTGATAGCTCAATCCAACCTTCCACTAATGCTCTAAGAATCTGCATTCTTCCCCTGGGAGCAAAATGATCCCATCTCATTTGCACATAATTGGGGCACACTTCGTATCTTTCCCGGGGTCCCAGCCAGGGGGGCAAGCGTGGCATCGACGTAGGGCCATGCTCCTACCTGTGCTGTAATCACTGCATCTCGACAGCCTCCACATTTTGAACAATGGTAGAATTCCTTCTTCCATTGTTCAAGCTGGGGATATTTGCCTGCTGCTTGTTTTGCCTTGGCAACGGAATAATCCCCTGGTTTCTTTACCCGCTCATAATATCTTTGTGCTCCCATTTTTTGCCCCCTTAGTACTATAACATAAATATACCGGGATTCATTATATTGTTCGGGTCCATTGTCTGCTTCAAGAGCTTCAAAAACCCGAAATATTCTCGTGACCAGTTCCTTACTATTCCCTCCGATTTGCCATGTCCTATCCAGTAACCGGCATATCCTCTGTCCTGCTCATAATCCCCAATTCTATGAGCCTCCTCAAGCATCTTTTCACCAAGGTCGAGGTCGGTACCGTCAAAATACATAAAAAGTACGTCATCGAGACAATTGGGATGGGGCGAGGCAAATAAGGCGCGGAACCAGCCTCTCCACTCCTTCATCTCCTCGGGTCCAGGGCTGTCCTTGAAGGGGAGAACAAAATTTGACTCCAGCGTTTCAGGTATCTCCAGCAGCCTTTTCCCATCTCTTGCAGCGTATACGGTGGGCTTGATCGCTGTGATCTCCATAGGCCCTCCTAAAGAATCGGCGGGCAAATGGTTTTGCTTGAAATAATCGTAGACAAACCAGGCGGCATCCGACCCGAGTGCCTTCCCCCCGTATTTTTGAGCGATCTTATCACATACCTCCTTCTTGATTTTGATCAACCTTTCGTCAAGTTCCTCCTCCAATATTAGGGTGACCAGTATCTCCGTGTCTGGCGGAGCCGTAGGAGCAAAGGGAGCGATGGTGTGCTTTCCAACCAAGCAAACAGTGTCGCTGGTGTAGTGGGTTAGCTGCAACTCGCGCACTGCCCTTAAGCCCTTTTCGTAGTTGTTAAAGGCATAAGCCTCCCTTAAGGTCCATTTAGGCATAGGATATATCCTTAGGCATATCTTAGTTATCACGCCAAGAGCCCCATGTGAGCCACAGAATATCCCCATTAAATCTGGCCCATTTACGTTCCTTATAGCGAAGTTGCAGTGGATATTAGCTCGGGAGCCAGTCCAGATAACATCCCCCAGTGGCAGCACCACCTCCAAGCCTTCTACTTCCTCAGATACAAAGCCGTATTTCGTGAAGTCAATGGGCAGGGTGCCGGTGGCAACGCCGCCACCAACTGCACCTACAGGACCATGAGGTCCCAGACCTCCCGGTCTTAGTCCTCTTTCCGCTAATGTGCTTCTCAAGTTTTCCCAGAGGCAGCCTGCTTCGACGGTTACTATCATAGAATCCTCATCTATGTCCACGATTCTATTCATGTCCAGCATATCTAGCAGGATACCGCCCTGGGCTGGCAAAGCCCCGCCGGTGGGATGACCTTTGCCACCAGCAGGCACTATGGGGATTTTGTATACATTGGCAAGCTTTACTATTTGTGAAACCTGTTCCGTGCTTTGTGGTCTTATGACGATATCCGGTGGCACTATCAATTTCGATATCGGGGGGTGTTCTGCACTTAACCCCCCCATTATCGCCCAGCAGGCAGCATCATCATCTGTTACTCTATCTGGCCCTACTATTTCCGCTAACTTTGCCGCTATTTCCTTGATAATAGTCACTTCCGTCATTTTTCTCCTCCTACCCCTATTGAATACTTTGATGGCTGGTTCCACTTAATATGCAGCAATTAGAAGCTCACGCTTCAGCACGGGACTCTTAGATTAGAATTGAAGCTTTTCTTCATACCACCCTTTAGCATGAGAGGAAATGATGTTGAAATCCGCCTTACAATATGCGATCTTCCATCCCTCTTCTGTCTTCACGTATCTCTCGGTGTATTTTCCTTGTAGCCAACCCGCCCCCTCGCCCCAGGACATTCCCTTCATATCGCAGGGCACCATGAAGTACCATTCTCCGGTAGCCTCATTCCCCTTAACCTCGATTAAGGGGTTATGCATCATGTGAGCGAACCAGGGCATCGTTGTATTTGTGGTTTCCATGTATTCCCGAATTTTCGCCCTGCCCTCATGCTTGCCCAGTGGACCGATGTCCAACGTGGCATCTTCCGTGAACAACTCGGAAAAGCTTTTGAAATCCCGCGTGTCCGCAAAGTAGCCATATCTTGATTTGAGTTTTATTATTTCTGCCTGATCCTCCAATGCTGTAACTCTTTCCTCGATCGTCATGATTCTTCTCCTTGTATTTTTTTACAACGTAGGCTGCGCCCCATAACTGGTGGAAATTCGATCTAGCGATATACTATACCCTCCTGCCATCTGAGTCAATCTCTTTAAGCAACCAGTGCTTTCTCTAAGAATTCCAATTTGATTGGTTCCTGCTCCAACGCCTTTGATGCCTCCTCTATCCAGGCGATATCATGAGCCTTCATCATAACATTTTGCCACTTCAACCGTTCCTCGTCCAGAATACTGAAAATCATCGCCAGCGCCGAGGTTTCATTAGGAAAGCGGCCCACCACCCTGGTCCTTCTTTCAACCTCCTTAAAGGAGGTTCTACACTATTTATTAAGGGATGTATTACTATTTATTGAGGGATGTATTGACAAAGAAAAAATGTTGTGCTACTTTTACCACTAGCAAATCTAGGTTGTATTGTTTTAATAGAGTGCATCGATCTTAGAGGAA
>PVMS01178743.1_pt1 | contig 10610 bp, 10 predicted proteins | sample 1853461 | NCBI WGS metagenome assembly PVMS01 (sample SAMN08582032, study PRJNA380276) | Marine sediment metagenome, whole genome shotgun sequencing project. | isolation source: ocean sediment barecode stripped | collected 2017
AAGCTAAGCCGTAGGTTACAGGTTCGATTCCTGTCGGGCGCACCATTATATTTGTATAATAATGGTCGGCTTCATTGGTTTGAAGCCTCTCATTTGGATAACGAATGAGGTTTATGGTGAGCGTAGCTCAGTTGGTAGAGCTCCGGATTGTGATTCCGGCGGTCGTGGGTTCAAACCCCATCGTTCACCCCATATTTATGTGTTCCTCTGGGTACACATTCCGGCCCGGGTTATTTGCAAGACATCCGGGCAGCATGTTGCATTAATTTGCGAGAGTGGCGGAATTGGTAGACGCGCTGGATTTAGGTTCCTGTGGGGTAACCCGTGAGAGTTCGAGTCTCTCCTTTCGCACCATTTAATGAACATTTAGATACAATGAGACATCAGCATTAATCCAGGTGATGAAGCCTCACATCATTCATCCTGATCAAAATTAACATTCATTTCACGAGTACATAATGGAAGTTTCAATAGAGAAGCAAGCGGACATCGCACGCAAAATTACCGTTACCGTTGACGCCGAGCAATTCGACAAAGCGGTTAAATCTCAGCTGGCGCGTTTTTCAAAAACTGCCAAAATCCCGGGGTTCCGCAAAGGCAAGATCCCACATAAATTGCTGGAGCAGCAATATGGTAGCTCTGCGCTGAAAGAGGCGGTTGACAATCTTATCAATGAATATTATCCCAAGGCACTGCAGCAGGAAAAAATTGTTCCTGCCAGCCTTTTAAATATCAACCCAACCCAGGTTGAACGGGGAAAAGATTTTGTATTCGACGTTGAAATCGAGGTTTACCCGGAAATCGATACCCCGGATCTGAAGGGCGAAAGCATAGAGCAAGTTGAAGTTGAAGTTGCTGATGTAGACATTGATCGCACACTGGCTAATATCCAGAAACGCCGAACGGAGTTTAGCCAATCTGACAAAGCAGCTGTAGAAGGGGATAAGCTCATTATCGATTTCACAGGCGCCATAGACGGTGAGGCCTTTGCAGGTGGAAACGGTGAAGCAGCAGAGCTGACATTGGGTGAAGGCCAGTTCATGGAAGAATTTGAAAGTAATCTGACCGGCGCGAAAAAAGGCGACAAGAAAGTCTTCGAGATAACCTTCCCTGACGATTACCACGGCGCCGAAGTGGCCGGAAAAACAGCCGAGTTCACGGTTGAGGTGACCCAGGTACAACAGGGCACACTGCCCGAGCTGGATGAAGAATTTGCTAAAAGCATGGGCGTGGTAGGCGGCGTTGACGCCATGCGTGATGACGTACGCACCGGGCTGGAACGCGAAATGATTCAAAAACTGCGAAGCCATACCCGCAACCAGGTATTTGAAGTGTTGTCTAAAAAGTACGATTTTCCAGTCCCCAAAGCACCGGTTGAAGAAGAAATTGACCGAGCGATGACTCAGGTAAAAAGTCAAATGCAACAGCAGGGCATGGCTGACAACCAGGACATGTTACAGCGCGAAAATTACGAAGCACCATCAAAAGAGCGCGTAAAACTGGGATTGTTGGTGCGTGCGGTGGTCGAAGCCGAAAAAATTGAAGCGGATAAGGACAGAATTGAAGCGCGTCTGGCGGAAATGGCCAGCAGCTACGCTGAACCCGAGCAATATATGAATTACATCCGTGGAGATGAAAACCAGCTAAGCCAAATCACCGGCGGGGTGATCGAAGAACTTGTCGTAGAACACCTGCTCGCGAGCGCCAAAGTGAAAAAGGTTAAAAAATCCTACGAAGATTTTATGACGAACGAGTAAACTAGGGCTTATTCCCACACTGTCTATAGCAAATTGATATGTCTCAATTCGATCGCCCTAAATTATCCGACCTGACTTCCATGACCGCGCCTGAACTTGCACAGGCCAATGTTGAAGCGGCAGGTGGCCTGGTTCCCATAGTAATCGAAACCACCGGGCGCGGCGAGCGCGCTTATGACATCTATTCACGGTTGCTCAAGGAGCGCGTAATATTCCTGGTCGGTCAAATTGAAGACCTCATGGCAAACCTCATCGTCGCACAACTGCTGTTTCTGGAATCAGATAACCCGGAAAAGGATATATCGCTATATATAAATAGCCCGGGCGGCGCCGTCACGGCGGGTATGTCAGTTTACGATACCATGCAGTTCATTCACTCCGATGTCAGCACCGCCTGCATTGGCCAGGCCGCCAGCATGGGCGCTATCCTGCTAACCGCCGGCGCAGAAAACAAACGATTTGCCCTGCCGCATTCGCGCATCATGATTCACCAGCCCCTGGGCGGGTTTCAGGGTCAGGCCACTGACATCGACATCCATGCCCGAGAGATACTGAGAATTCGCAGCGAACTCAACCAAATCCTTGCCGATCACACCGGCCAGAAAATCAAAACTATCGAAAACGACACCGAGCGCGATAATTTTATGAGCTCGCAACAGGCCGTGAAATATGGCCTGATTGATTCGATATTGCATAAGCGCGCCGATATTTCGTCTTAAGCAAAACTTCTTCGCAGGCAAATAACTCCCGCCGACGGCTTGAAAAGCTCGTCACAGTGCCACATACTCCTGCTAACAGTTGAATTACCGCTAATTTAGATGGCAAAAGATAAGGATCAAGACGAAGACAAGTTACTGTATTGCTCATTTTGCGGCAAAAGCCAGAACGAAGTTCGTAAACTCATTGCAGGGCCCTCGGTCTTTATCTGCGATGAATGCGTTGACCTGTGCAACGATATTATTCAAGAAGAAGCGGATGCCGATACGGATGAAACCAGCTCAGATCAGGCCACACCGTCCCCACAGGACATTCACGCGATCCTGGATGATTATGTCATTGGGCAGACCGATGCAAAAAAGGTACTGTCAGTCGCGGTCTATAATCACTATAAGCGTATCTTCAACGAAAATAAAAGCGACGGGGTCGAATTATCCAAAAGCAATATTTTGCTCATTGGCCCTACCGGTTCGGGTAAAACACTACTCGCTGAAACCCTGGCACGCCAATTAGACGTACCGTTTACTATGGCGGATGCAACCACGCTTACTGAAGCCGGTTATGTGGGCGAAGACGTAGAAAACATCATCCAGAAGTTACTGCAAAAATGCGACTACGATGCTGAACGCGCGCAAATGGGCATCATCTATATCGATGAAATTGATAAAATTTCGCGAAAATCGGACAACCCGTCTATCACGCGGGACGTGTCCGGTGAAGGCGTGCAGCAGGCGTTGCTCAAACTCATCGAAGGCACGGTGGCTTCCATTCCACCACAGGGTGGTCGAAAACATCCACAGCAGGAGTTTGTTCAGGTCGATACACGCAATATCCTGTTCATCGTTGGTGGCGCATTCGCCGGACTCGAGAAAGTCGTCCAGCAGCGCACCGAGAAATCCGGTATCGGTTTTGGTGCCGACATCAAGGATCGCACCGCCGAAGACCGCTCCGGCGAACTGCTGAACAACCTGGAAGTTGAAGACCTGGTACGCTATGGTTTAATTCCGGAATTTGTCGGTCGTCTTCCGGTTCATGCTGTACTGGAAGAGTTGGATGAAAAGTCACTGATGCGCATTTTACTCGAACCTAAAAATGCGCTGGTCAAACAGTACGAGAAACTCATCGCATTCGAAGGCGTAGAACTCGAATTCCGTGACGACGCGCTTAAGGCGATTGCGAAAAAAGCCAAGAAGCGGAAAACCGGGGCGCGCGGCCTGCGCTCCATTATTGAGCGCGCCCTGCTCGATACCATGTACGAGCTGCCCTCGCTCCACGGCGTTAAAAAGATCATTATCGATAAATCGGTGATCACCGAAGCAACGCGCCCATTGTTTGTTTACGAAGAAACCAAACAAAAAGCCAAAGCCTGATTAAACAGCCCGAATTGATCATTAAAGGGCTGCCGCCTGTTATCGGGCCACACCCCAATACTCTGATTTTGGGTTCCATGCCCAGTGTGGCTTCACTTGAAAAACAACAGTATTACGGTTACTCGCGCAATGCCTTCTGGCCGCTCATGGCTGAAATACTGGGCTTTGAGTTGAGCACAGAGTACGCTTCCAACGTCGCGCAAATCATGGATAAGCATATCGCGATATGGGATGTAATCGGTGAATGCGTGCGCCCGGGCAGCCTCGATAGCGCCATAGTCAAGGGCAGCGAACGCCTAAACCCGATTGCAAAATTGCTTGCCGATGCTCCGGGCCTGACTCGAATTGGCTTAAATGGGGGTACCGCTGCCAAACTATTCAAACAGCATTGCCTGCCAACGCTTAATACCGACGGCTTAACAATATACAGCCTGCCTTCAACAAGCCCGGCAAACGCGCGCATGAGCTTCAACGCAAAATGCGACGCATGGCGACCATTGATTCAAATGTGATAGATGCTACTTCAGCACCCGCTCCTTTCACGACCAAACCAGCTTATTGATCGCATACCCCTTCCATTTTTCAACGCCTGACCGCATCATAGCTGCATAAACTACCTGCTTTCTAGAACATGACCTCCGCCATCCAGATACGCGACCTTAAAAAGACCTACTCCGACGGCTTTGAAGCGCTTAAAGGCATTAACCTATCTGTCGAAGACGGGGATTTTTTTGCGCTGCTTGGTCCCAATGGTGCGGGCAAATCAACCACTATTGGCATCCTGTGTTCACTGGTGAACAAAACCTCTGGCAGCGTAAATATCTTTGACACTGATATCGATATCGATTTTTCGAAAGCGAAAAGTTACCTGGGCATAGTACCCCAGGAAATTAACTTCAGCGTATTTGAGAAGCCCTGGCAAATCGTACAACAGCAAGCCGGCTATTATGGCCTGGAAGGGTCGGTCGCAGCTGAGCGTACCGAACTGTATTTGCGCAAACTGGGTTTGTGGGATAAGCGTAACTCGGTATCACGAACACTTTCTGGCGGGCAAAAACGGCGCCTCATGATTGCACGTGCGCTGATCCATCAGCCGCGCGTATTGCTCCTCGACGAACCGACTGCCGGTGTTGATATCGAAATCCGGCGTACTATGTGGGATTTTCTTAAGCAGATCAATGAACAAGGCACAACCATCGTGCTCACCACACACTATCTTGAGGAAGCAGAAAATATGTGCCGAAATATTGCCATTATTGACCATGGTAGTGTCGTACATAATTCAAGCATGCGCGCACTATTGCGGGGCTTGCAAACAGAAACCTACGTGCTCGATGTGGAAAGCGAGGGTGTGGACCTGGCGTCAGAGCTTCACTGGCGAAAACGCGATGATTGCTGCATCGAAATTGATGTTTCCAAAGGTGAAGCACTAAATGATACGTTTAGCCGGCTGAAACAACTGGGTATAAACGTAACCAGCATGCGCAATAAAAGCAATCGTCTTGAACAATTGTTCCTAAGATTGGTTGACGACACGGCTAAATCAAACGTTGAAGTCACACACGAGACAGGCACATGACCTTTAACAAACGTCTGAACTGGATCGCGTTGAAAACGCTAGCCACCAAGGAAGTCGTTCGCTTTACCCGCATCTGGCAACAAACTATTCTACCCCCTGTCATTACGACCACGCTCTATTTCATTATATTCGGTAATTTAATCGGGCCTAGAATCGGGAAAATGGGCGGTTTTGATTACATGGATTTCATTGTCCCCGGCCTCATTTTAATGGCTGTGATCACCAACAGTTATGCGAACGTGGCCTCATCCTTTTTTAGTGCAAAATTTCAAAGCTCGATCGAAGAATTGCTCGTCTCTCCTACTGCTAATATCACGATCCTGATCGGTTATATTGCTGGTGGCATGGCGCGCGGGATCATGGTGGGTGTAGTGGTTACGCTGGTCTCCTTGTTTTTCAGCGATCTGCAAATTTACAACCTGTCGGTACTCGTCAGCATCATAGTTTTGACCTCGGCCCTGTTCGCGCTGGGCGGATTTACAAATGCTCTTTTCGCAAAAAAATTTGATGATATCTCGATTGTGCCCACCTTTATTCTGACACCCTTTACCTATCTGGGCGGAGTGTTTTATTCGATAAAATTATTGCCTGATCCCTGGCAAACGATTTCCCATCTTAATCCAGTTTTGTATATGATTAATGCGTTTCGATATGGCTTTCTGGGCATTTCTGACATCTCTCTGTGGACTTCTTATACAATCATCATCGGTTTTATCATCGCCCTGTTTTTGATAAATTTACGCTTGATCAGTACGGGTTACGGCTTAAGAAGCTGAAACGTAAGCCAGGGATTATTTATTGAACATTTATACTTGCATAATTTCTTTTCGCGCGTATAATCGAATATTATTAAATACTTATACTTATTCACCATGCCTTGCGATCAAATTAAACAAATTCTGAAAGACGGCGGCGCCTTGCTTGACGTCCGGACCCCACAGGAATTTGCGGGTGGCGCCCTGCCTGGCGCGCAAAATGTGCCGTTGAATGGTATCCCCAATGTCCTGAAAAATCTGCCTAAAGACCAACCCGTGCTATTGTATTGCCGTTCTGGCGCGCGCAGCGGAATGGCGCAACGCTTTTTGATCCAGGAGGGTTTTGAGGCGCATAATATCGGTGGCTATTCCCAGTTTGCGCATTGTTAGGTTTAACGGCTAGGAGTCTGTCGGGCTTGGCTGTTTTGGAACAAAATTCACGAGATCGAATAAAATGAGTTTATCATGTGAGGATAATGGTAATTCCATTTGACGATCATGAACGATTTAGTATATCGATATTCGTGACCAAACCGGTTAAGACGAGGGAACGAAACATGCTAAGTCCGACAGACTCCCTAGCCACCAATATAAGACATTTCCACTTTTTGACGCACCGTGCTCTGATGGCTACGCAGTTCTGAATATCGGTCCGTGCGTTCCAACCACAAATCTTGAATACACTCAAACAGGGTAGCACCGGAATCCGAAGCGCGTACCAAGCTACGTAGATCGAAGCCGCTACCCGCAAATAAACAGGTATAGACTTCGCCGATCGCCGATAGGCGCGCGCGCGAACATTCCCCGCAAAACGGCTCTGAAACCGAGGAAATAATACCAAATTCCATTGGCAAATGAGACAGCTTCCAGCGCCTGGCCACCTCTCCCCGGTAGTTCGCATCCAATGCCTCGATTGAGTATTTTGTCTCAATTAGCGCTTTTATCTGCTGTGCTTTAAATACGTCTCCAGCCTGCCAGTCGTTGGTGTTGCCCACATCCATATACTCAATAAACCGCAGCACCACATCCTTGCCTATGAAGTACTCCAGCATGGGTAGTATCGAGGCTTCGTTCCGGCCGGATTGAACAACCATATTCACTTTTACCTGCTTAAAACCCGCCCGGCACGCGTTCTCAACACCCGCAAGCACGTCCTCAACCGGATACCCGACACCGTTGAGCTGGCCAAAAGTCTTTGCTTCCAGCGAATCGAGGCTGATATTGATACGGTCTATTCCTGCTTCACGCAAAGTTGCCGCACGCTTTGTGCTTAACAATGATGCGTTGGTTGTCAAACTAAGATCTTGCAATCCATCAATGTTCTTCAGGCGCCGAATCAGCGATTCAAGATCATTCCGTACTAGAGGCTCACCACCGGTCAGGCGAATTTTCACTACACCCAGCTCCACAAAAACACGCGCTACCTGTTCGATTTCTTCGAACGTCAGCAACTCCTTGCGCTTCAGAAACTGATGATGGCGCCCGTATTTGTCTTTTGGCATACAATAGCCGCAACGAAAATTACAGCGATCCGTCACGGAAATACGCAAATCGTGTATCGGGCGCTTAAGTTTGTCCAGTAGCATGTGAACGATTGTAACAAAACTATCGATCCACCATAAGCCATGAATGTTACAATAAGCGTGCGTTGCCTGCGGTGTGCGTGAGCGAGTCTTAATCCCTTAGAACCTAATGCATATCCCGGGGGCAGTGATTGCGGAGGAGGTGAGCATGTCCGTGTCGCCTTACAACAGGCTTCAGCGGAAAGCCCGAACCAATGCCGGCGCCCCCACTTGAACCTCCAGGTTCAAGGTACCGATTAGCCACGGCGCTGGCGGGCAACGCTCCTGTACTTAGATTAGCTACGCGCTCTTTGTATAGAATATTACTTCATCTTACCTATTTTAGGCGCAATCTGCGCAGTGCTGTATGTTCACATCGTACGCTCAAAATTATTTAACTCGCCTGTTGAAAAAGCACTAATTATGGATAACACAAACCTGCGACAGACAATTCGGCAGCAACGTAAGGCTCTCGGTCCGGCCAGGCAATTACTTGCCGCCCAGGGGCTGGAGGCTCAGTTGCGGGCGTTCTCGGTTACGACCGATGCCCGGCATATAGGGCTATATCTGGTCAATGATGGTGAGATCGACCCGGCGCCGTTTATGCATTGGGCATTTAGCCAGGCAAAGCATTGTTATCTTCCGGTATTAGATTCACAACAGAGTCAGCCGATGAAATTCGCTGAAATTACGCCACAAAGCCAGTTTGAACCCAATCGATTTGGTATTCCTGAACCGGTCGTCGCTGCGGATGACCTACTTGATACCGCTACACTGGATGTGATTTTGATGCCGCTGGTTGCGTTTGACCTAAAAGGAAATCGCGTAGGCATGGGCGGCGGTTTTTATGATCGAACACTGGAATTTACACGCCAGCAACCGTATGATCAGCGACCGAAACTAATTGGGCTTGCACATGAATTTCAGTACGCTGATGCCATCGAGCCTTCACCCTGGGATATCCCACTGGATGGAATTGCGACTGAAAAACGCACCATTCTTTTCAACTAATCTTAACCGAATAATTCATAAACATGCGTTTAAAAAAACTATTTGCCCTCATATTGATTACACTTTTATCTTTTAATACTTACGCGGAGAACAGTATGAACCCCAAAGTAAAACTGACCACTAGCATGGGCGATATCGTGCTCGAACTGGACGCCGAGAAAGCACCTGTTACGGTTGAGAATTTTCTTAGCTATGTTAAAAATGGTCACTACGACGGCCTGATCTTCCACAGAGTTATCCCTAATTTCATGGTTCAAGGTGGCGGCATGGAACCGGGCATGAAAGAGCGCCCCAATCTGAGCCCGATTCAAAACGAGGCGGATAATGGCCTGAAGAACAATAAAGGTACGATTGCCATGGCGCGCACCAACGAACCGAATTCAGCCACCTCACAATTTTTTATTAATCTAAAAGACAACGATTTTTTAAACCACACGGGCAAAGATCTGCGCGGCTGGGGTTACGCCGTGTTTGGCGAAGTAGTCGAAGGCATCGATGTGGTTGATGCAATGGGTGCCATACAAACGGGGACCGTCCAGGGTCACGGAGACGTGCCAAACGAGGATGTTGTGCTGCTTAAAGCGGAAATTGTTGAGTAGGATTTTCTGTTCAATACGACACCGAAGAGGGCGTGGCGCTGGCGTTACCCAGGCGCGCATTTTTATGGTTTCCAGAAATACCCCTCTTCCTGACTTATGCCTGAAAAACCAGCTATTGAGCAGTGCCTGATCGCCGACAGGTACCGCTTTCGGCGCCAGCTCAAACACGTTAAAACTACTGCTGAACGCAAATCCCTTCAGACAAAAATAGCCGCATCTATTCATAAGGCTGAAACCCGCCGTAAAGGCTTACCCTCCATAAGCTACCCTCCGGAACTACCCGTCAGTGATAAAGCTGATGAGATCATCAAGCTCATTCGCCAACACCAGGTACTCATCGTCGCGGGGGAAACCGGTTCGGGCAAAAGCACACAACTGCCCAAATTGTGCCTGGCCGCCGGACAGGGGGTTTTTGGACAGATCGCCCATACCCAGCCACGGCGTATAGCGGCCCGCGCCATATCTTCCCGCCTGGCCGAAGAACTTAAGCTTGAGCTCGGGGATGGCGTCGGGTATCGCGTGCGTTTTGACAAAAAATGTGGTGATGCGGATTTTATTCGCGTCCTGACCGATGGAATGTTACTGGCCGAAGCGCAAACGGATCAGTTTTTGAATCATTATGACACCATCATTATTGACGAAGCACACGAGAGATCGCTGAACATCGACTTTTTGCTCGGTATGCTTAAAAAGCTGCTACAAAAGCGCAAGGACCTCAAGCTCATCATCACCTCAGCAACCATCGACACCGATAAGTTTTCGCAGCATTTTGGCAATGCCCCCATTATCAGTGTTTCAGGGCGCACCTACCCGGTCGAGGTTCGCTACCAGCCACCGGAAGACGAAAAGACTCGCAGCGATAAACAAACCAACCAGGCGATACTGCAGGCCATTCAGGAGCTGTTCAAAACACGCCCGGGGCACACACTGGTTTTTCTGCCGGGTGAACGAGAAATACGCGAGGCCCAGCGTTTTCTTGAACGCCATTTAAAATCCGGTATCGAAGTGCTGCCGTTATACGCCCGACTCGCGGGCTCCCAGCAGGCGAAACTGTTTCGCCCTTCACATATCACGCGCATCATATTATCCACCAACGTGGCAGAAACCTCACTCACGCTACCCGGCATTGATTACGTTATCGATAGCGGCCTGGCGCGAATTAGCCGTTACAGCCCCGGACGGCGCGTCAACACTCTGCCCATAGAACGTATTTCCAAAGCCGCTGCCGAACAGCGCAAAGGTCGCTGCGGGCGAGTCAAG
>PVMS01179187.1_pt1 | contig 10610 bp, 11 predicted proteins | sample 1853461 | NCBI WGS metagenome assembly PVMS01 (sample SAMN08582032, study PRJNA380276) | Marine sediment metagenome, whole genome shotgun sequencing project. | isolation source: ocean sediment barecode stripped | collected 2017
AATCCGTAAAAAGCGCACCCTCATTGGCGATCCGATCGATGTTCGGCGTACTGCCGCCCATCATGCCTCGGTGGTAGGCGCTGATGTTATACATGCCAACGTCGTCGCCAAAGATTACCAGGATGTTGGGCTTGTCTGCCGCTGCAGCGACTCCCGCAACCAATAGGATCAACATGCCAACTATCCTATTCACCGCCTTCGCCATAGGTATTTTCATTGATCCATCTCCTTTTAGAATAGCCGCTTCGCTGCCGATGCAGGAAGCCGTTAGAAGCACGCAACAAGCGATGTCCGCTTTGGGTCAAAAGCAGCCGCCCACCCGACTATCAGGCCAGCGGCTGGTATTGAGTGTAAAGCAGCCACTCAAATCGGGTGAATAAGGGTGAACCGAGGGGCTGGATCCTATGCGACTCATCTCCGATACTCATTCGCTTGCTATTGCCGTACAGTCCAGGGGCATGTTCATTTGCGCCCCGTTGCTTGTCATTACCTTGACTGTTGCCGCATTGCCGTGACCGACACGACATTCGTCATTATCGTTGTCGGCAGTTTCGTCGCCGCTGTCGTCAACGCGGCATTTTCGGCTGGCGGTGCCCTGATAATTCTCGCTATTACCACCACGGTCTTGCCGGTGCAGGCGATCGTACCGATTCATTCTCTGTTGCTGATCGGCTCTACTACAACGCGAACCTATGCGTTCCGGGAGTTCATCGACTGGAAGATCATAGGATCATTTCTCGTCGGCAGCTTACTGGGCGCGTTAATCGGTGCTGGCCTCTACGTCGAGTTGCCCGAGGTATTGATCGGAAGCGTCATTAGCATTCTGATGTTGGTCTCGGTATGGATGCCGAAGCTGGATTGGGCACCACGGATTCGTCACCCTTGGATAATCGTCGGTTTTCTGCACACCTTGTTTTCAACACTCTTCGCATTCGGGGCGGTCCTGCACTCAGTTGTCTTGCACACGAATCTCAGTCGCCACCAGATCTTGGGAACGATGGCGGGTTGCCTGACCGGAATGGGCGTTTTCAAAATCGCCGGCTATGTCTATTACGGTTTCGACTACTCGCCTTACCTGTTCATCATAGTGGCCGCCATCGTGGTTAGTATCATCGGCACCTGGGTTGGTAAATTGCTCGTCGACAAAATCCCCGAGGATAAATTTCGCATTGGCTTCCGTGTGTTGATAACCGTGATCGCGCTGCGGTTGTTGTATTCGAGTCTGGCTTAAGAACTGTCATGAAGATCCAATTGGCAAAACTTGGCCCCGGACTAATGCTGGCAGCGGCCGCTGTTGGTGTCTCTCATCTTGTGCACGCGACGCGCGCCGGGGCGGGTTTTGGCCTCAGCCTTGTATGGCTGGTGATACTGATCTCTATCCTTAAGTACCCGGCGTTTCGTTTCGCCGTCGATTATGCGAGCCAGACTGACCGCAGCCTGGTTCACGCCTACTCTAAACTAGGGCGTATTGCGCTCGTCTGGTTGTCCGTGGCTATTGCCGTCGATTTTTTTGTTGCGACCACTGCGGTAGCGCTGGTAACAGCAGGCCTGTTCATCAACGTATTTGACCTGTCATTTAGCGGTCCGCAGGTCGCCATAGGTCTTTGCCTGGTGACGGCAGCGATCTTGATCAACGGGCACTACGCGAAAGCAGAGCGCATCGTCAAACTGCTCGTACTCCTCTTTTCTATGCTGGTGCTGGTCGCGACATTCCTCGCGCTTCCAGAGCTCGGCAGCAATGATCGAGATCTGTTTGGCGAACTCAAGCCTGGGTGGCCGCTGGCTGCTTTTGTTATTGCGATGGCAGGCTGGATGCCGATGCCGTTGTCGGGCTCGATATTCCTGTCGATGTGGGCACGGGAGAAGAAAGCGACGAGTAGCGTCGCATTTGGACACAAAGCTGCATTGACTGATCTGCGTTTTGGCTGGGTTCTGACGGTCGTTTTGGCTGTTTGCTTTGTACTGTTGGGTGCAGCAATCCTGTTTCAAACGGACCGCGTCGCGCCGGCGAGTGCGGGTGAGTTCGCAACTGAGCTTCTGTCCATTTTCACGTCGGCGATTGGTGCCTGGTCATATCCGCTGATTGCAATCGCGGCAATTGCAGTGATGTGGTCAGGCGTATTCGCGTTGATGGACGCACTACCGCGCGTAAGTGCCAGTCTCGCAGACCACATTGCAGGTCGCGCAGAGAGTGGATCGTCACGCTATTCGACATTCTTGCTGATTCAATTTGTCGGGGTCACGCTGATCCTGCTGTTTCTAATGAGCAACTTCGGCACCTTTATCGATTTCGCAACGAGCGCAGGTTTTATCTCTGCGCCCGCAATCGCCTATTTCAATTACCGTGCCGTCACTTCAGCGGACATCGCAGCGCGCTTTCGACCCACACGAGCGATGCTCATTTGGCACTGGATTGGGTTTGCTGCAATGACGTTTTTTGCGTTGGCGTTTCTTGTCCAGCGCCTGAGCTAAATTATTGCAAGAAAAATCATCACATTACTTCTCGGGTAGAATGTCCGGGATGTTCAAGCACATTCACATTGTTGCCTGCTCACCGCGCAGCGGTACAACGTTGCTGCACGAGGCGATGGTGACCTGCTTTCGTTTCGACAAGCATTACGATCACGAGATTCGCTTTCACCTCGTTTCGGCTGAGCCCGGTCAAATACTGATCACGAAACGGCCCAAGGACACGATGTACATGCCGGCCGTCATCGACAACGACCCGGAGATATACGTTATCTATGTCATGCGAGATCCGCGCGATACTATCTGTAGCCGCCATGGCAAAGACAAGAGCATGTATTACTCGAATATTCGTCTGTGGCGGCAGATGCATTCTTACGCAAAACAGATGGCCGGCCATGAGCGCTTTCTCGAGGTTCGTTACGAGGACTTTGTGACGGATCCGGACTCAGTACAGGACGCAATCGCCAGCAAGTTTCCGTGGCTCAAGAAGCTGCACAATTTTTCCGAGTATCACGAGCACGCGCAGGTTTCAGAGAAGTCGCGTAAAGCGATGCACAGTGTTCGCCCGATAGCGCCGACGAGTGTCGGCGTCTGGACGCAGCACCCAGGCCGAATCAAAGGGCAACAAATGCTCCACGGTTCCTTATCACCCGAGCTGATCGAGTGTGGTTATGAGAGCAGCGCCGACTGGGAACAGGTGCTGGAGGGGGTCGAACCCGATTTATCTAGAAGTCTGTACCCGGAGAAACTATACTTCTGGTCCCGAATTTCCCAATATATCAATGCGTTGCGTAAGATCGCGAAATATCGGCGCTTGCGCAAGACTGCATGAGCTCAAACGGAGTCGACCATGTCCGGGTTCAGTGAAAAAGCCGTCAGCCTGTTTTACCGACTCGCTGTATCGGGTGCGCTGCCTGTGTCGTGGTTTCGTGACGTTGACCCGGCGACCGTGGAGAAAGCGAAAAAGACAGGCAAGCTTAAACTCGAGATTGTCAGTCACTGCTGGCGCTACGGGCACTTTCTCAATTATCAGCTGAGTTCACTCGTCAATCATCGCACCGAGAAGCTCGACATTACGATGACGGTGTTTCACGTAGCCGATGACGATCGTGTTGTGCCGGTGCTGGATTATTTTGGCCGCATGGAAGTTCCCGGTGTCACCTGGAACTGGCAACCCTTGTCCAAAGAGAAATTGTTCCGTCGCAGTATCGGTCGAAATCTGGCGGCCAAGAATACCGACGCGAACTGGATCTGGTTTACCGACGCGGACATCATCTTTCACGAGAATTGCCTCGATACGCTGGCCGACCTTCTGCAAGGTCGCGATGACGGCCTCGTGCACCCGCGGATTGGACTGGGGACCTCACTGTTACCCGAAGATGACGAGATCCTGGAGAAAGGGCGGCAAGGTCCGAACGTGCTTGAAATACCGCTCGACCAGTTTCATCCCTACGGTGGGCCGCGCTCCAAAGCGAAAGGGCCGCACCAGGTTACACACGGCGACATTGCACGCGCCTGCGGCTACTGCGATTCGATCAAGCACTATCAGACGCCAGCCGAACGCTGGATGAAAACCTATGAAGACCGGGCGTTTCGCTGGCTGATTGGTACCCACGGTACGCCGCTCGAGATTCCAAACGTGTGTCAGATTCGGCACATCGTGAAAGGCCGCTACAACAAAGACTCGTTCTTCACCAAAATTCGCAAATTTATCCGCAAGAGTCAGGACCAATGATTCTAAGTCACACAAGAAAGTTCATCTTCATTAAGACCCGCAAGGTTTCCGGTACGAGTATGGAAATCAGTCTGAGTCAGTTTTGCGGCGAGGGCGATATCATCACGCCGATCTCCTACGAGGATGAAATCGTAAGACTGGATTTGGGTGGCGTGCTGCCGCAAAACTATGGCGACCCCAAAGAGCAGCAATTCCGTGACCTGATCATGGCGCGACGAGCAGACGATCCGAAGACCCGCCACAAAGGTCAGTTCTACAATCACGTGCCGGCGGTTGAAGTGCGCGAATATGTCGGCCAGGAAGTATGGGACGAGTACTTTACGTTCTCGATGGAAAGACATCCGTACGACAAAGTTGTATCCCATGTGTATTTTCACGCGCGCCGTAAAGAGAACTGGGATTTTGAAAAAGAGCTGAAGCGTATTCTCAAGAAAGGTTATTACGTGAGCTACCCGGTCTATTCCGATGGCGAAACGCCGATCGTCGATTTCATCGTCAACTACGAGAACCTGCAGGATGACCTGGCGAAACTCAGTGACAAACTTGGATTCGACGTCGCCGAACATTACCCGCAGACCAAACACACCTATCGTCCTGACCGGCGGCCGGGCCGTGAACTGCTGAGCGACGAAGCCAAAGACATTATCTACGAGCACTGCAAGGTGGAATTCGAGGCCCTGGGCTTCGAGCGCTAGATATTTCGCAGCATAAGTAAAATCCCTTATTGCAAATACGAATCATTCTCAATAGCATTACTCCCTGATTCGCAAAAACCGCAAGGGAATTCACCATGCAAGCTCGCAGTCCTGGCCGCATAACGTTATGCGCAGCCATAATTGTTCTCTCAGTAAGCGCCCACTCAGCGGAAACTATTGATACGGTTACGATTATTGGTCGCAAGGCCGATGTTGCTGACGTTCCCGGGTCAGCGCATGTCGTGGGCTCTGAGGATCTGGATATTTTCGTCGATGCGGACATCCTCAAGGTCCTGCGTTCGGTGCCAGGTGTTTACGTGCAGGAAGAGGAGGGCTTCGGACTGCGGCCGAATATTGGTATTCGAGGCTCTGGTCTGGATCGTAGTGCCCGAATTGCCTTGTTGGAAGACGGCGTATTGATCGCACCCGCACCTTATGCCGCACCGTCTGCTTATTATTTTCCGACACAGCGTCGCATGCACTCGATTGAAGTACTGAAAGGGCCAGCAGCCGTCGCCGTCGGACCTCGGACGACCGGCGGTGCGATTAACATGATATCCACGCCAATACCTGACCACCTCGGCGGCAAAATGGATGTGCGATTTGGGGATCACAACACGGCGGACGCGTTTTTGAATCTAGGCAATCGAGGCGAGCAGGTTTCATGGCTCATCGAAACCGTGCAAAGTCAGAGCGACGGGTTCAAATCGATCGACGGCCCGGTCGGTGGTGATACCGGTTACGAACTTCAGGACTACGTGGCCAAACTGCAGATCGACAGTGATCCGGCGGCTCCTGTCTACCAGAGCCTGAGAGCGAAAGCCGGCTTCACCGAACAAACCTCTGACACGAGTTATCTCGGGCTGACCAGTGAAGATTTCGAGCTCGACTCAACTCGTCGCTACGCCGCATCGGAAGGCGATCAGTTTGTCAGTGAGCACCAGCAATTTCAGTTGAGTTACGTGATTGACCCGGGCGATAACTGGCGCGGCGAGATCACCGCCTATCGAAACGACTTTGAACGCAACTGGTACAAGCTGCAGTCTGTTAACGGCACGGGTATGAGCAGCGTGCTCGACGATCCATTGATTTTCGTTGACGAACTCGCCTGGTTGAAAGGTGCAACGAGCCCGGACGACGCCATTACCAAACGTGCAAACAAGCGCAGCTACTATTCGCAAGGTGTTCAGATGAGCATCGAATGGGACTTCGGATTCGGTGATACCGAAGTTGCACTAACCACTGGGCTTCGCATCCATGAAGACGAGGAGGATCGTTTTCAGCACGAGGATGCCTATCGCATGGAAGACAGCGCACTTGTGCTGACGACAGCAGCAGCTCCTGGTTCAAAAACCAATCGGGTTTCGAGTGCAGATGTGATGTCCTTGTTTGTGGATACCGAGATTCGCACGGGCAACTGGATACTGACGCCGGGGGCGAGGTTCGAAGATGTCGACATGCGGCGACTCGATTATTCAACAGCCGATCCAACACGCAGCCAGGGCCCGACGCGAGTTCGCGAAAATTCTGTCTCAGTGGTTATCCCGGGATTCGGCGCGCTGTATCGGCTCACTCCCGACTGGCGATTACTTGCCGGCGTACACAAGGGTTTCAACCCGCCCGCGCCAGGAAGTACGGCCCAGGAGGAGTCTAGTCTGAACATCGAAGCCGGTGTGCGCTACGACAGCGGCGAGCTGAGCTTTGAAGCCATCTACTTCATCAACGACTACGACAATCTTGTTGGCACCGTGACTGAATCCACGGGCGGTGGCGACGTTGGCGAGCAATTCGACGGCGGTGAGGTCACCGTCAGCGGGCTTGAGATGAGTTCTAACTACAACTGGAGTATCGGTCGATTTGAAGTGCCATTGAATTTGAAATACACGTGGACGACCGCGGCCGAGTTTGAGAATGCCTTCGACAGTAGTTTTGATCCCTGGGGCGAGGTGAGCGTTGGCGATGAGCTACCGTACATCCCGGAGCACCAGCTTCGGGTAATGACAGGATTGAAGGCTGAGCGGTGGCGTTTGAATATTGGCGCCAGTTACATCGGCAAACTGCGTACCAAAGCAGGCCAGGGTTCGTTCGATGAAGCCGAATCGATCGACGATCGGATTGTCTGGGACCTGCTTGCCGCATGGGAATTCACACCAAGACTGTCGACCTATTTCAAGATCGACAATCTGACAGATGAAACCTATATCGTCGCGCGGCGCCCGGCTGGGGTCCGACCCGGACTGCCTCGTACAGCCTACCTGGGAATAAAATACAGTCTGTAAGTTAGCTGTATCTAGAGCCGCTTCAAAAGATTCTTGATCTTGCGCGACCAGCTGGCTTTGTTGGCGTGCGGGAACGGTTCGTCCGAAATGTCGTGACCGAGAAACGGACATAATTTGTCCCAGCCGTCGCCTTTCGGCAGGTCGAAAATCAGTAAATCATCGGGTCGATCTGCGAAGTATTCGAGCACCTCTTTGTTGTGCCGTTCGTAACGGGCGACGTAGATATCCTCATTACCTTCGGGGCAGCCAGCGTCCTCGCCGTAGATCCAGCGACGCATCGGTGTTTCCGTCGTTGCGAAGTCTTTGACCATGCTGCGAATCCACGCCTCGGCCGGTCTGCGCGTCAAAACGAACTTGCTGCCTGGAAATCGTTCGTCGAGCTCCTTATAAAGAACTGGCCACGGGTTGTCCTCGAAGGCATCGAATTTCTCGACCATAGCGTAGGCCAGTTCGTGCGCTTTGCTGGCAATGTCAGGATCCTTGGTGCCGAAAGAACCCGTCACCCGGTAGCCAAGTTTCTTCAGGGCGAGTTCGAGACTGGTCGTGCCGGTTTTGTGCGATCCGATACAGAAGACCTTTGGTTTCATAGTTGTACTTTGCTTATCTGTGTATATTTGCTTATACGCGAAAAGTCCGGAAAGCCATAGTGACTATCAGAAAAGCTATTTTTTGGACGCATCTGACTGCAGGAGTTGTTGCGGCACTCGTTGTTGCGATGATGTCCATTACCGGTGTCTTGCTGACCTACGAGCGGCAAATGAAAGATTGGGCCGACCGTAGCACTTTTGAAATCGATAGCACCGCGGCGAGCCGTTTGAGCGTAGATGCGCTAATTCAGAATGCTCAGAGCCAGAGTCCGGACCTGCAAATCAATAGCATTACTATCACCAACCGTGATGACATGCCGCCGTATGTATCGAGGGGACGGGGGGGTAGAACATACCTGGACCCCGTTACCGCAGAAGCGCTCGGTCCGGGCAGCACATCATTGCACGAGTTTTTTGGTGTTATCACGCGTTGGCACCGTTGGTTTGACATGTCCGGCGATGCTCGGAGTACTGGCAAATCTCTGACCGGTGTATCGAATCTGTTGTTTCTTTTCCTTATCCTTAGCGGCTCTTATTTGTGGTTACCGCCGCTGTATCGATGGCTCGTGGTGAAGCCGCGCATGCTTTTCAACGAAAAAGTCAGAACGAGTAAGGCGCGTGATTACAATTGGCATCACGTATTCGGCTTCTGGTCCTTGATCCCGTTATTCTTAATCGTCTTATCGGGAGTGTCCATATCCTACTCCTGGGTTGGTGCTTCGATATATGCGATTGCTGGCGAGGAGCGGCCGTCGCGCGGCGGTGGCCGCGGTCGCGGTGGTGGTGGCGGTAACGCAGCCGAGCTTGAAGATGGCGAGACGGCACTGCCGCTGCAGGCGCATCTGGATCTTGCCGCATCGCTGGCGAGCGATTGGCAACAAGTAGTCTTATCAGTGCCAAGACGTAATGCGGCGACGATTAATGTAGTTCTGGATACCGGAACGGGTGGCGAGCCTACGAAGAAGCGAACGCTGACTGTCGACAGAGTATCCGGGAACATCACGCGCGAAGAGACATTTGCGGATCGGTCGCCAGCCGGCAAGGTGGTTGGTTATTTTCGCTTTTTGCACACAGGCGAGACCTTTGGCCTGCTCGGCCAGACGATTGCTGGTGTGGTATCGGCGCTTTCTGTTCTGATGGTCTGGACGGGCCTCGCTCTCGCGTATCGTCGTTTGATACAGCCCGCAATTCGACGCAGAAGGCTAAGTTAGTCAGACGCCCGTAAAGAAGCGGTCACAAATTACCGCTCCCCAGGTAAGCAGGACGATTAATAAACTGATCAAAACGGCGGCCGAGCCCATGTCTTTGGCGCGCCCCGACAATTCGTGTTGCTCCTCGCCATGACGGTCGATGGCCGCTTCAATGGCCGAGTTGAACAACTCGACGATCAGTACGAGCAGGCAAACACCGATCAGCAATGCTTGTAACAAAACTGTTTCGCCTAGCCACAAGGCGGTTGGAACGAGAATGACCAGAAGCACGATTTCCTGACGAAAGGCCGCTTCGTGTTTCCAGGCTGCCGCCAGTCCCTGTGATGAGAAACCCATTGCGCGAATGATGCGACGAATTCCAGTGTTGGCAGGCTTGCTCATTGTGGGGCCTCCGGATTAATGAAAGACCATGGTGACACTTCACTGCCAGGTTCAACAATAATTTCAATAATGACCGGTGCATCGTCCTTGAACGCTTTTTCAAGGATGGGTTTAAGTTCGGCCGCGCTCGTCGCCCGGTAACCGATAGCGCCAAAGCTCTCCGCCAACTTTACGAAGTCCGGGTTCGTCAGATCGGCACCAATTAGGCGGCCCTCGTAGAGAGTGTTTTGGTCGCGCCGCACGTTGCCGTATCCCTGATTGTTAAAAACGATCGTGACGAGATTGATGCCGTGTTGCACGGCTGTCGCGAGTTCCTGCACCTCTTCGCCTGCGTGCAAAGCGCCGGCACCAACAGTTATCAGGGGGTTTTTCGCGGCCTTGATTGCTTTGACGGCCTGGGCAATCGCATCCGGGTCTGCTTCGATCGCGACGGGCTGCATGCGGCCTGACAACAATTCCCGGTGCTTCGGCGGGCTCATTAATGCGCTCGGCCCATTTGGTGAAACCGCGCATTGTCGCGAGCTGATCAGGCAATTCATGTAATTGACCGCGCCCCTGACCAATCAGGTGCGACATGATGTTGCCGGTAATACAGAGTACCGGAGTCGTCGCGCCGTAGGCTGTGCACAGTGCTGCGCTGGAGTTGAGCATGCCTGGCCCTGGAACGACCGTGTACGTGCCAACCTTGCCAGTCGATTTCGCGTAGCCATAGGCCATGTAGCCCGCACCTTGTTCATGGCGCGTAACAATAAAATCCAAATCGTCTTTGTGTTCGTACAGCGCATCGTTGAAGTCGTACATGTGGGCGCCGGGAATGCCGAACATAGTGTCGACACCGTGAGCCAGCAGAGACTTGACGACAGCCTGTCCGGTCGTAAGGGTTGTCATGAAAATCGATTCACTGTTCTAATCCGTACCGGCGATTACACGAAATCGTATCAGATAAGCGGGGAGCCGGATCTCCCAGATGCCGAAAGCCTGATGGATAATGCGTTAGTATTCGGAGTCCTTTTCGAGATGTCAGCATCCAATCAGTGAATTCATACGCCCGACCTCTAACACTATTTCTCCTTGGCGCGGCAACGTTGTGGCTCTGCGGTGATGCGTTCGCCCACAACGTATCGAAGGAAGACATAGCGTTGATCTCAGGCAAGACTGGCCCTCAGTTTTCTTTGTACTTGTGGCTTGGTGCCAAACACATGGTCACGGGCTACGACCATCTGCTGTTTCTGGTCGGTGTTATTTTTTACCTG
>PVMS01014453.1_pt1 | contig 10609 bp, 12 predicted proteins | sample 1853461 | NCBI WGS metagenome assembly PVMS01 (sample SAMN08582032, study PRJNA380276) | Marine sediment metagenome, whole genome shotgun sequencing project. | isolation source: ocean sediment barecode stripped | collected 2017
ATTTTCCGGGTCACCCACCCACGGCAAGTGATCCGGGGCATCAAGTTCCACCAGCGTTGCGCCCGGGATTTACCTGGCCAGGTATAAACCGGAACCTAACTTATATTCAATAAAGGTCCGGATTGTGCCCAGGGCGTGTGAAAACTCACGTATTGACATTTATTCTCCCATGGCTGTTCCCGAGGCTTCAGGTAACTAACTCTAAGCGGCTTTCATTTTGCTTCGATTTTACTGAGCTAGAAAAACTGCATTGGTCAAATAGCCGTAGATTCGGGCGTATTCCGCGTATTTTATGAAGATAAGGCTATGAGCATTATGCCGTTATCCCGGCGATCAATTTGTCCTGCCCATGTATCGACATCATTCGCTTCAGGTTATAAGCCAGGACGTGCAGGTTCATCTCTGTGCTGATATTTTTCAATTGTTTCGTCAGAAAATGGGTTGCCCCCATCCAGAAAAACGCGATATTTAAGTCTTAGCCAATGGGTAAGGCCGTGGTGTACTTCATCTCCTCCATCGCGAACATCGAAGTTATGTTGGACAAAGAAACCTCGGAGATCATGCGTTTGTAGAACTCATCGTAAGCTCGTGTATTTTTCACGATAACCTTAAGCATGTAATCAATTTCGCCGCTCATTCTGTAAATTTCGGTAATTTCCGGGAAATTTCGTATCTGTTCTGCAAAATGAGTACCCCACTCTATATTATGTTGGTCCGTTTTAATGGCGACGAAAACGGTTAGATCCAGGTCGACTAATTGCGCATCGAGTAAGCTTACTGTCTTGCGAATTACGCCTAAATTTTGCATTCGCTGGATACGCTTCCAACAAGGCGTACTAGACAGATTTACCTGTCTCGCAATATCCTTCAGCGTCATATTAGCGTCATTTTGCAAAAGGGATAAAATTCTTTTATCAGAGGAATCAAGGGAAAATTTTCTCATTTAATAAGTAATATATATAATAATTCTATTATCAGATTATTAATTATAGTCATTTAGCATTATTTTCTCCATAGGTATTGAGACAAAAATCTGTTTTCCATAGACTAAGCATTTATAGAAATATCAGGTTTGAGTGAAATTCAATGTATCAATACAGTGAAAACGAGCGCGAAATACTAAAGAAGCGCGCCGTGCAATTTGGTGGGCAGGTGGCGAGATTTAAACAAAAGGCCATAAACCCCGAATTCTTTCAGCAGCTTCGTTTACGTAATGGCTTATACCAGGAGCGTTTGGCACATATGCTTCGGGTGGCCATACCTTATGGGTGCATAAGTAGCTCCCAGTTACACAAGTTAGGCGAAATTGCGACTGATTTTGATAAAGGTTTCGCGCATTTTACGACTCGCCAAAATATTCAGTTTAACTGGCCGAACTAGAGGACGTGCCGGAGATTCTCATGCAACTTGCGAGCGAAGATATGCACGCCATTCAAACTAGCGGTAGTTGTATTAGAAACATTAGTTGTGATCCCCTGGCGGGTGTGGCGCCGGATGAGGTGGCAGATCCGCGACCATGGTGTGAATTGATCCGTCAATGGGCCAATCTGCACCCAGAATTTAATTGGCTGCCCAGGAAATTTAAATTCTCCGTTAACGGAGCGAAAGAAGATCGGGCGGTAATACGCATGAACGACATCGGCCTGCAAATAGTAGAACAGGACGATGAAGATACGTATTTTGATGTATATGTCGGCGGTGGCATGGGTAGAACACCGGTAATCGGCAAGCTAATTAAGGAAGCATTACCGGGTAGTTCCCTGCTGTCTTATCTGCAGTCAATACTTCGCGTATATAACCAATACGGTCGACGTGATCACAAATACAGATCCAGAATTAAAATATTGCTTGGTGACCTCGGGGTAGATGAGTTTAATTTGCGTGTAGAGCGAGAATGGATACGCTGCCTGCCAAATGCCCCAAAACTGGATAAAGCCAAATTTCGCGATTTAAAAGAAAGCTTTAAAGATAGCCGAATTGCATTGGTTGACGTTTCGTTGCCAAAGGATATTCCTGTCAATGACCCTGCCTATCAACAATGGCTGAAAACCAATACGTTTGCACACAGGAATACAGCGGAACGCATCGTCTCAGTTTCGTTGAAGAACCCTGGAAGCGCTCCGGGTGACATTCAGGCGGAGCAAATGCATCAGCTTGCGGATCTCGCAGAAGTCTATAGCCGGGGTGAGCTTCGGGTGGCGATTACTCAGAATATTTATCTTCCTCATGTAAGTAAAGGTAAGTTATACGCGCTTTGGAGAGCATTGGAAAAGCAATCATTGGCAACGGCCAATACGGGTTACCTAACCGACATTATTGCGTGTCCGGGGTTCGATTATTGTTCCCTGGCGAACACCACTACCTTAGACATTGTTAATCTTGTTAATCAGCGCTTTGACAGGCTGAACGAGATTTACGATCTTGGGCCTATACGCCTGAACATATCAGGTTGCATGAATTCCTGTGGGCATCATCATGTCGCTGATATTGGGGTGCTAGGTGTCGATAAAAAAGGCGAACAATGGTACCAGCTAACGCTTGGAGGTCGTGCCGGTTTAAACACGGCCATCGGAAGGCGCCTGGGCCCGGCATTAGCAAAAGTGGATCTAATTGGCGCGATTGACAAAATCATTCAGACCTACGTTCAGTTACGCGAAGCTGGCGAGACATTTGTAGATTGTATTGAGCGAACGGGTATTCAACCATTTAAGGAAAATGTATATGTTAATCATTAAAAGACGTGAACTGGTGGAAAATAAGTGGCGGTACGATTTTTCAGATGAATTCACCGGAATTAGCCCGCGGAGTGTAATTTCCTACCTACACTGGATAACGCTCGACCGGGTTGTGCAAAAATCTGTGTTGGCGGTCGCTCTGTTTCCAGATGATGAAATTAATTTTGAAGATACGAGATTGTTGCAGTTAAAGCTGATCGCAGTTGTATTTCCGAATTTTCACGAGGGCAGGGGTTATACGCAAGCAATTTTAATTCGTGAACATAATTTTGACGGTGAACTTCGCGCAATAGGAGCTCACCGAGATAACTTGAGTCTGCTAGAGCGTTGTGGTTTCGATGCCTTTGATCTGGCCGAAGAGCAGGATATTCATCAGGCTTTATCTGCTTTCAATGAGCTGGGCTTAGCGCTTGCCTCTTAAAAGGGAGAATCCATAATTTTATGGCCAGTACAATTACGGGCCTGAAAACAAAAGTTTATCGTTAGAAGGGCTCTTAACTCGGTTTTAAAATAATTCTCGGATATTCCTTGCGATTTGAAAATGGCTAGTTTGTCAGGTATGTATCACTTATAAGAGAAGTGGATTTGGGCTGTCTGGGCGAAATATTTTCAGGGAAAATAATATATTTGAGCAGTCAGGGGCTACAAAACCAGCTTATTATCGGCTTTTATAACAGTGTTCAAAGTTGCACATATGAATTAATATTTGGCTCCGTTATTAATTCAACGTGATTGCACCACGCGCACTGACCATAAAAAGCCATGAGAATCGAAGAAGATAGAAAGCTTGATTACGATAGTGTTTTGATTCGCCCCAAGCGGAGCACTTTAGGCAGTCGATCAGAGGTCGAATTGCGTCGCGAATTTCAATTTCGTAACGCGGACCGCGGCTCTGAGAGAACACACTATCATGGGGTACCGATTATGGCGTCCAACATGGACGGTGTCGGAACCTTTGAAATGGCCGCTGCGATTGCTAAACAGGGATTGTTTACCTGCCTGGTTAAAAATTATTCGGCAGCAGAACTGTTGGATTATTTCTCCGGAGATACGCCGCAGCGCGCAGAGAATACGGCCTATTCGATGGGTATCACTGACGTTGACTACGAAAAGTTTCAGGGCGTATATAAAGCCTCTGACACACATCTTAATTATGTGTGTGTTGATGTGGCAAATGGTTATTCCGAACGTTTTTCTCAATTCATCAAAAAACTACGGGATGCCTGCCCCGATATCATCATTATCGCAGGCATGTGGTGACCGGTGAAATGACAGAGGAACTTATTTTAAGCGGGGCGGATATCGTTAAAGTCGGCATCGGGCCGGGCAGTGTGTGTACGACGCGTATTCAGACAGGAGTTGGGTTTCCTCAATTATCAGCAGTTATTGAATGCGCGGATTCTGCACACGGCCTGGGTGGTCACGTGATTGCAGATGGGGGCTGTACCAGCCCGGGCGATGTTGCAAAAGCTTTCGCGGCGGGTGCAGATTTCGTTATGTTGGGTGGAATGTTTGCGGGCCATGATGAAGGCGGTGGGCAGATTATTACGCGTTATCATAAAACCGGCGAAGTCCAGCAGAAAGACGAAAACTGGGAGGATGTAATTGAGCAGCGCAAGTTTGTGCAGTTTTATGGCATGAGCTCAAAAGCAGCGAATGAAAAGCATTTCGGTGGATTAAGGGAATATCGATCTTCAGAGGGCAGGGACGTGTTGGTGCCTTATCGTGGCGCGGTGGCTGATACCGTGCAGGATTTGCTGGGCGGTATTCGCAGCACGTGTACCTACGCGGGCGCGAAAAAATTAAAATGGTTGAGCAAGTGCACGACCTTTGTCAGAACTGATCAGCAATTTAATGCCGTATTTGTCAATAACACTAAATCTTAGGCTGTTTTCTGCTTACGGTTCGCCATAAACACGCCACATTAATTATTATTAGCCGCGTATTAAATTAGCTTACAATCAGATTCCTTCTTTCATTATATAAGATCGAGAAAATGACCGCTTATAACATGATCGTCATCGGCAGTGGCCCCGCAGGAAAAACCTGCGCCATTCAGGCGGCGAAACTGGGTAAACGCGTTGCCATTATCGAAGGGTTTCGCCAGATAGGGGGTGTTTGCGTACATACCGGAACAATTCCGAGTAAAACACTGCGGGAAACCGTGCTCAATTTGACCGGCTGGCGTGAACGTGGGTTTTACGGTCGTTCTTACCGGGTAAAACAGGATATTAGCGCTGAAGACCTGACCGAGCGATTGACCAAAACCTTGCAAAATGAAGTTGATATTCTAGAAGATCAGCTTACTCGAAATAATGTTGAGTTTATTCAGGGTTGGGCAAAATTTATTAGTACTTCTCAAGTTGAGGTGACTGACGAGGGTGGCGATCAACGCACCTTGACAGCCGACAATTTCATGGTTGCGGTTGGGACAAAAACCTATCGTCCTGATTATGTACCGTTTAATGGTAAAACCATCGTCGATAGCGATGAGATCACCGCCATGACCTCTTTACCTCGGTCAATCACTGTCATTGGCGCGGGTGTTATCGGCGTTGAGTTTGCTACTATTCTGAACGTGCTGGATATCAATGTCACGCTGGTAGAACCGCGCGAAACGATGCTGGATTTTATGGATCAGGAAATTCTTATGCATTTTCGCCATGAAGTGGTCGACAAAGGCGTGCGTCTGCAATTTGGTCATAAGGTCGAATCTATTGAGGAACGAGAGGACGGTCGTTGCATTGTCCGGCTCGACTCAAATCGTATTATTGCTTCCGAAATGGTGCTGTTTGCAGCCGGACGTTTGGGTATGACAGATAATCTCGGCCTGGAAAAAGTGGGGCTTGAGGCCGATCATCGGGGTCGCCTCGTGGTGAATGAGCATTTTCAGACTGAAGTGCCGAATATTTATGCAGCAGGTGATGTTATCGGCTTTCCCTCTTTGGCATCGACCTCAATTGAACAGGGGCGTGTAGCATGCTTGCATGCATTCAATCAGGATGTCAAAGATACGTATCGATTTTTCCCATACGGAATCTACGCGGTTCCCGAAATGTCGACCGTGGGCATGAGTGAGCATGAGGTGTGTGATCGAAATATTCCCTATGAAGTCGGTTTGGCGCTGTTACGCGAAACCTCAAGAGGTAAGGTCATGGGCTTGCAAAGCGGTGTCATGAAGATGATTTTTTCGACCAAAAGCCGCCGTTTGCTTGGTGTGCATATTATGGGCGAAGGCGCGACAGAATTAATTCATATTGGTCAGGCCGTGATTACGCTTAAAGGTACTCTGGACTATTTTCTGGAAAATGCGTTTAATTACCCGACATTGGCAGAGGCCTATAAAGTAGCGGCACTGGATGCCAATAATCGCATGTTGGCCACGCTATAGGGACTACAAATCACTGTAGCTTGGGCAGTTTTCTATTCAAATTGCTAGAGGACAATGGGGATTTATAATTCGGGTGATTCCTGTATTTCCTGAGAATCTTCTGCCTCCAGCGCAACTGCTTCCATCGCAATTCCGGTTGAACGCGGCGGCAAGGTCTGGTACTGAGTCTGGTCTTTCCGGGTCACCGCCATTCGTTTGGCCATAGAATAAGCCATACCCACAGCAATAATGAAATTTGTGACTCCCAGATGGATAAGGAATCCGGGTGAGCCCAGGGTGTTGAGAAGATAGCCTGCCAGCAGCGGGCCCAGTAATGAACCTATGCCGAGTATCAATACAATGGTACTGCTGGCTCCCGTCATTTGTTCAGGGTTCAGGCGATCATTGGTATGTGCGACTGCGATCGAATACATGGGCAAAGAAACGCCACCCAGCGCTGCAAATGCAATATAAAACCCGGCATGCCCGGCACCAAATTGCAGCAATAGTCCGCATAGCACTGTAGCAACCAGGCCTGAGCCCAGCAATACCATACGGCGATCTATTTGATCAGACAGCCAACCCAGCGGCCATTGTGCGAGCGCACCCATTGCGATGAAAGAGCTCATGAATAATGCGGTGTTGGCGACCGTAAATCCGGCCTTAACCGCGAACACCGCCCCCATCGCAAACATTGCTCCGTGCGCAATCGCTGATACGAAAATACAGAACACCCCGGCGGGGGAAATTGACAGCAGTTTGGCGATGCTGATACGCGTTTCGGTGGCAACCTCTGGTACATGGGTGCGCCTGATTAATACCGGCACCAGCGCCAGAGAAAGCAATATAGATGACAGCACAAACAGGGCAAAACCGGAGGGGTGTGCGAGCTTAAGCAGCCATTGCCCTCCCGCCATGCCAGCAAACGAGACCAGCATATAAAAGGACAGCATTTGACCTCTGCTTTTATTGTCTGACGCGGCATTTAACCAGCTTTCGACAATGACGTAGGTGCCCGCAAAGCAAAACCCGGTTAACAGGCGCATGGCAAACCAGATTTCGGGATTGATAAACAGGACCTGGATCAGCACCGCAGTCGATGCCAGAGAGGCGAGTGCGGCAAAAACACGTACGTAACCGACGCCACTGATCAGAACAGGGGTATACAGCGAACCCGCAAGAAAGCCCACGTAGTAGCCCGTCATAATCCAGCCCGTTATGCTGGGCGAAAATCCCTCGTAGGTGGCGCGCCAGCTGATCAACGTACCTTGCAAACCGTTGCCCAGCATTAGAAAGGCCATGCCGAGAAACAGCGGCCAGGTATTTTTAAGTAAGGAGGTGATCACTCTAACAGGCGTTCAACTTTTATCTACAATTTCAGCAATGACATTCAGACAGTCACCCATTTTTATCAGTGAAGGCACATGTCGGGCAATTACCAGGCCACCGCGCGGGGCGAAATAATCGTAAGGCGGCATGGCCGTTCGCTCAGTGATATGAATACGCGCCACGAGATCTCCTTTATTTACCTTTGTACCCAGATCAACACAGGGCTCGAGCAGGCCACTGTGTTGAGAAATCAGGAAAGAGCGACTATCAGGCTGTCCAGAGAAACCGATCCGGAAGGAGAAGGTTCGATATCGCCCTCCAGTATACCTGCATGTTTCAGGAAATTATCGAGCCCGCGTTTGGCGATCTGGATTGTATTAACGCGCGTGGTTCCTCCTCCGCCTAGTTCTGTGGAGACAAAAACCTTGCCCGTTTCTTCGGCCTGCGTGTCGTACATGCCGCTTGCATCAATTTCCAGCATATTCAACAGGAAAGGTGCACCAAAGGCGCGCATCGCGGCATCGCATTTTGCCTCCTGATCCTTGTCCGTGAGCCGATGGCAGGCAGATAAAGGCAAAAATTCAAGTGTTTTACCTCCCGAATGCATATCCAGCACGTAGTCCGCCAGCGGTAACAGTGTACGGCTAAAATAATCAGCAATGATCTGCGTTATGCTGCCGTCAGGTCGCCCGGGGAAAGCGCGGTTTAAATTGACACTATCAATCGGAGAAATACGACGGGCAACCTGAAATGCAGGATAATTCATTGCGGGAACAAGTATCACCCGACCGTGAGTATCACTTATGTCTGCGCGCCCTGCAAAATTAAACAGAGCCACCGGGCCTTCGTATTCATCCCCATGATTACCTCCGGTAATCAGTGCAGTAGGGCCGTCACCGTGCTGCATCACTGTGATGGGGATCATCACCGCGCCCCATGCCGAATCATTGCGAGAGTGGGGCAGGCGTAAAAAACCGTGTTGAATGCCCTGTTTGTCAAAGTCGACGGTGGAACGGATGGGATTGTTTCGCATGACTAAATTATACTAATTAATTGCCGGGGAACATTGGACAGACAAACACCGCCAGTGTCTGTCACGGTGACGCTTTCAGTGGTCTCAAAACCCCAGTTTTCAAACCAGATAGCAGGCATAAAATGAAAACACATGCCGGTTTCAAGTACGGTGGTATCGGTTTTACGTAAGCTCATGGTGCGTTCACCCCAATCGGGCGGATAGGACAAACCAATCGGATATCCGCAGCGGTTATCTTTCTCATAACCGAATTTTTGTAAAGTACTGAAAAACTTGTCGGCTACCTCACCGCAGGTTGTTCCGGGTTTGAAAACCTCGAGCGTTGTTTCTATGCATTCGTTGATCACTTTTTCGATGTCACGGTATTTCTTTGGCGGTTCACCAAAATACAGCGTTCGTGAACAGGGACAGTGATAACGCGCGTGAACGCCCGCGAGTTCCAGGAACATGCCCGAATTTGCTTCCAATATGCTTCCATCCCAGGTCATATGACAGGCAGCGGCCTCATCACCTACGCCAATTAAGGGGACGATGGCAGAATAGTCACCATAGTAATCAGGTGTTCCGCCAATCTGTGCGTGTAAAATTTCAGCGGCCAGCTGGTTTTTGCGCATGCCCGGTTTAGCGACGGCCAGAATGCGCTGGTAGACGCTTTCAATCACTTTGCCTGCGCCTTGCATATAGGCGAGTTCGGCGGGTGATTTCACCGCGCGTTGCCAGTTTACCAGCGCGGTTGCATCCAGAAATCTTGCCTCTAAAAGCTCCGCGTACAAGGATTCCGCTGCGCGTGCCGAGAAGTAATAATTGTCCTTTTCAAGGCCGATTAAGCCGTTCTGTAGTCCCCGCTCCTTAAGTATGCCAGCGAGGTATTCCATCGGATGAAATTCGGGAGATTGCACATAATGGTCTGGATAGCTCACGATATCTGCAGCGGGCAGATCAGTGGTTAACTCGGCACCTTTGGCATCAATCCCGCGACCGAACCAGAATAACGATCCATCCGCGCTGATGACCACGCACTGGTGCACATAAAATGACCAGCCATCGTAACCCGTGAGCCAGCACATATTCGAAGGATCTGAAACGATCAATAAATCCAGCCCCAGACTGGCCATGGCTGCACAGGTTTTTTGTTGACGGGACTGGTATTCTGAGATCGGGAACCGTCTTCTGCTTTCTTTCATTATTCGGTGTTGCTTAAGAATTCATTATACATATCGATATTTCCAGTAATTATAAAGCTGAATACAAGCAAAAATTTCCAGCAGCCTGACACATTAATAAGGGCTTGCAAACAGATGTCGCTTTTGCGATGGTTGCTAGCTGTTGGCCTGTTACAGCGCCACCAGATAAACCCGGAGGAAGCGACCCGATGTATACTGAACAGCATATTAAAGCGGTAATACCCGAATCATCGCCAGCGCCTGTTCCAGCTGTAGGTATGATTGTGCTGAGTACGGATTTTACCTGCGAGCGCGATTTCAGAGACCTGGCAGCCACCCACGATCTGCAATTTGATCTCTATGTGAACAGAATTCATTTTCAAAATCCGATGACGGTATATAGCTTACGAGCAATGCTGGATGATCTTACTTCGGTTGCTGCCGATATTCTGCCAGGTTATCCGCTGGATGCGATAGTGTTTAACTGCACCTCAGCCTCGGCACTTTTGGGCGATGCGGCTGTTCGTAACGCGATTCAACTGGGTAAACCTGGCGTTCCTGTGCTGACTACAGCGGCAGCAGGGGTGGGGCATATTTTGCAGGCAGGATATAAAAAAATCAGTCTGCTGACGCCGTATAACCGGGAGATTAGTCGGGGGTTGGCGGACTATTTTGAACGTGGCGGGCTAAATATTGTATCGCTAAATTATATGGGGATTGCAGATGATCGGGACGTTGCCAGGCTCACTCAAAGCGCGATTATTGATGCGGCATGTGCGGCAATCGATGCAGATGTGGAGGCGATGTTTATTTCATGTACGGCAATGCGGGCGGCTCAAATACTACCTGAAATTGAACAGGCCACTGGCTTACCGGTTTTCAGCAGCAATCATTCCAGCTTCTGGCAGACCATGAGAATTCTCAAGCTTGCATGACCGTATGTTAAAACTACGCCCACCTACTGTTCGACATTATTTTC
>PVMS01174722.1_pt1 | contig 10609 bp, 9 predicted proteins | sample 1853461 | NCBI WGS metagenome assembly PVMS01 (sample SAMN08582032, study PRJNA380276) | Marine sediment metagenome, whole genome shotgun sequencing project. | isolation source: ocean sediment barecode stripped | collected 2017
ACCTGCTCGACGACCCTGTCATAGATGGATCGTTCTACGAGGAGGCGCGAGCCTGCAATGCACATCTCTCCCGTGTTCCAGAAGATCGAGAATCCGACGGCACCAATGGCGAAGTCGAGGTCGGGTGCGTCGGCAAAGATGATGTTCGGCGTCTTGCCGCCTGTCTCGGCAGACACACGCTTCATGTTCGACTTGCCTGCATACTCGAGGAAGAGTTTTCCCACCTGCGTTGATCCGGTGAAGGTGATGCCATCGACGGACGGATGCAGTCCGAGTGCCCTGCCGGCAGTTTCGCCGTATCCGGGGACCACGTTGAGCACACCGGGGGGGATACCTGCCTCAAGTGCGAGTTCTGCGATCCGGATCGCTGTCAGCGGTGACTGCTCTGCGGGCTTCAACACGATCGAGTTGCCGGCCATGAGCGCAGGAGCGAGCTTCCACGAGTTCATCATCATCGGGAAATTCCACGGAGTCACGGCGCCAACAACACCGAGCGGCTCACGGGTGATGAGGCCGAGCGCCTGGGGACCGGTGGGGGCGATCTCGTCGTACAGCTTGTCCGCCGCCTCCCCGTACCAGGCATAGGTGTGGGCCGCCTGGCCAACGTCGACACGTCCCGAGTATCTGATCGGCTTGCCAACATCGAGGGTCTCGAGGAGTTGCAGTTCTTCCGTGTTGGCGTGGATGAGCTCCGCGAGACGGATCAATGCTTGGCCGCGGTCGCGTGGCGTGCGCTGTGACCACCGACCGTCCTCGAAGGCAGCACGTGCCGACTTGACCGCAACGTCGATGTCTTCTGCACCACCGAGAGCGACCTCGGTGATCGACTCACCTGTTGCCGGGTTGATGGCGGAGAAGCGTTTGCCCGAAAGCGCATCGGTGTGTTCACCTTCGATGAGTAGCTGGTTCGGTGCGGAGATCGTGGCTGCCGCCTCTGTCCAGTCGGCGAGAGTGTTCGTCATGTTCTCTCCTCGGTGATCCTGTGCCATCGCAACCGGTTGACGGCGGAGCGTTCCTCCGGCGCGTGGGCCGTTGAAAGCTCGAGGTCGATAGTGCCGTCGTCGTTGGTGATCCACTCAATGTGGCGAATCTGGGTGCCACCAACCCAGTCGGGGAAGAGGCTGAGATCGACGTGGTGGTGGACTTCGTCGCCGATGATCTCGAATGTGCCTGCGTACGAGAGGTATCCCGCAGCGGCCGATGCGCGTTCGAGGGCTTTCGCCTCGGCGAAGGACCTCGTCCCGATGGGCTCGCGGTCCGTTTTCATCAGTGATGCGACCATGCGGCCCTCATCCGTATAGGTGAGAACACCGGTCGCGCGCCCGCGGAACGGCTTCACGATGCGGTCACCCTCCATCTCGACGGTCCAGTCGATGAGTTTCCAGCTGCCTGTCAGATCGTGCATGCCGTCACCCTATCGGTGCACGTGCTGTTGGACAGCAAGAACTCGACCTACTCGAGAGCCTGAGAGCAACGTCTCAGCGCCGGTTCAGCGCAATCCGCACTGCCTCGGCGGGATTGTCCGGCATGGACTCGACAACCCAGTCCTTGAATTTGGGGTCTTTGCCGATCTCGACATCTGATCGGCCATTGACCTTCTCCTTCCATTCGTCGGAAGTTGGGCCCGATTTTGTGGTCTCCACACGTTTTGTCTTCGAGTCGATCTCTCGGGTGTAGGCGCTCCACACAATGTGCTGGCGATTATTTGAGTCGAACTCGACACTCGGAATAACCTCAATCGAGAGCGTCGAGGTGGCTGCCTCGTCACCAGCGGACACGAGTGAGCCGCCTTCGGTAACGCCGACTTCGATCTTCGTTGCTTTGCCGATGACTACTGGGTTGTCCTTACTTCCAGCCAGTGCATCTTCGACGCGCGTGATCTCTGAGATCCCCACAACCTTGAGTCCGGCTTGGTCAGCCCCCTTGTAGACCTCCTGGAGGGCTGCCCGGTCCTCAGCGCTGAACGTCCGTGGACCTTGCGGTTTCTCGGCTGGCGGCGGCGGCGCTTGTGGTGGTGGTGGAGCGGCACTCTCAGGTGGTGTCCGTGTCCGTGTGAACGCGTACGCTCCGCCACCGAGCAAGACGATCAACAGGGCAATAAGTAACCATGGAAGCGTGGTGCCGCCGGACGTTGCTATCACGACAGGTTGCACTGTCTCTGTCTCGCTGTCGGTGGCGTCCTCATTGGGGGTGTCCGGCGGCGTCTCGGTCCCGACGGTTCCTGGATCCTCCGTGATCGCTGCTGGCAGTGCGGTGCCGGTGGCCGAGTCCTTATACCCGGAGTTCTTGTCATCAATGATCAGCCACGTGCCTGCACGGAGCAGAGATCCCAGAGGGACGTCAATACCGGTGACAAGCAAGATCAGGGAACCTTCCTCGATATCAATAGTGACACCGTCGAGTGGTGCACCGTCAGAGTCGGCGTAGGTTTCAACGGTCCCCGATGAGACTCGGTAGGTGATCAGATAGCGCGCGTCTTCAGGTGTCGTGACAGCCATTGACACCTGCACCATGGGGAAGTTACTTGCAAACAGTGAGAAAATGTCGCCACCGGTGTTGATTTCGAACCGGGCCACGCCGTCCTGTACCCCGAGGTATCGGAACGACTTGATGTCCATTGCCGGGTCGCCGCTACCCGCAGCTGCAGGACCGCCCGTGTACGGGTCGTCAAAGTCGTCTTCTCCGTCGGCAATCAGTTCTGACTCGCCCATGTCATTGGTTGGGCCGTGATAGGAGGCAACGAGAGGCGGAGGCGGCGGATCGCTAGCTTCCATCTCCAAGACCCCGTAGTCACATCCGTTGTCATTGCACATGGCAACCGTTGTCAGGCCCGCAGCCACCGGAACAACCTCAAAGACGACACTGCCATCAGCACCGGTGGTAACACTGAATTCTTCAACCGTTCCGTCCCCATGGGTGACAACTACCTCGAGCTCCCTATCAGCAAGACCGTCCCCGAACTCGATGGCACACGCAGCAACATGGAACGGCCATGCCTCACCCGTTTGCAGCCTGTTCGAACCGGTCCTACACGTCTGATCCCCACCCTGAAACACGATTCGGAACTCGATCTCTTCCTCGGCGCTGGCCGGGGCGGCGGTCACGAAGAACACAGCGACAATCGCTATCACCAGCAGGGCGATGCCGACAATCCTCGCGTGGCTTCGCTGAAGTACCCCCGTCACATGCCCTCCCTGGGTTCGCTGGTGCTACGACCCTACTCGCTGACGCCGATGGGGCTGGAATCGTTTAGCTCGCCGATCGCACAGCTCTCTCCGGAGGTGTGCGATGCTTCGTCCCACCGTCGATCACTGGAGTCAACCGATGTTTCACCACATGGTGATGTTCCGATTCAAACCCGAAACGACACGATCCCAGATCGATGCGATCACGACAGGTCTGGCGACCCTGCCGGACCAGATCGTCGAACTTGCCAGCTACCGATTCGGTCCGGATGCCGCGGTATCGGATGGGTCATGGGACTACGGAGTGGTTGCCGACTTCACGCACGAAGCCGACTACCCCGTCTACAGCAGCCATCCGGCCCACATTGCCGTCATCGCTGAGCGAATCACTCCAGTGGTGGACGAGATTGCTCGCGTCCAATTCCGCTCCTGACAATGTCAGCCACCGGGCGCCCAAGCTGCCCATGTCGCCCCTTCGATCAGCACCGAAGCGCCGCTCCCGGTCGGTTCAATGACCACGACGGGTTGCGAATTGATCACAGACGGATATCCGATGTAGCTGCCAGAAGATGACCAAAGCTGCACTGACTGTGCGTACTGGTCGAAGAACGGCACGAGGTTCCGGAACCATGGCGGCTGCAGCGCGAACGTCGCGAGCACAGTGCTCGTTCCGTCCATCCACAGGTTCCACACCAGGGACACAGGCTCCTCTGCCACCGTGGCGTACAGAAGTCTCTCCCCTTCGGGATCCCACTGATACAACAGGGCAAGCTCGTCGGAAGCTATCTGGAAGGAGCCTGCGGCCCGGTCGATCACGACGAGGCTTCCGCCGGGGATCACCGGAAGGGATTGCACACGCAGGTCAGCGGCAATCGAGCCGGCATCGGGACGCTGCGTCGCTTGAATCGCAATCATCGTGCCAGCTGCGATGAATCCGACGGGGCCGTCGACCGTGGCGATGTCAGTGAAGGCTCCCTCCTCCCAGAGCGTGAGACGTTGGGTGCCTCCTGACGTTCGTAGCGTCACCAAGCCGGTGTCCACCCACACGGGCGTCTGGAACAGCCCCGTGGGTCGCAGGATGGTCTCGGTAGTTTCACCGCTTCTCACGTCGAGACGCTGGCCGGCGATGTGGATCGCAAGGGAACCGCCTTCGGGTGACCAACTCGTATAGAACGGCGACTCGGTCGACAGAGGGAAGATACGACCCGTGGCGTCAACGAGCTCAGCGACGAGACCAGCCCCAGCCGGGTCGTTGCGAAGCGAGGTCGTGACGTACGGGCCACCGGCAGGCGCTGGTGCGAAATAGAACGGCGGGGTCTCCATCGGTGCTCTCCACACCATGGTGCCCGTGTCGGCGTTGAACGCTCCAAGCGAGTGGTCTCCCGAGTCCGAAACCTCGGAGAACACGACCGTGGACGCATCGAGCCACGTCGGCTGACGATAGCTGTGTCCGTCGGGCGGATCGATCCGCGTGATCTCGGCTCCCCCGACATCGTGAACCGCGATCGCCCCTGAGACCGTCGATACGGCTATTCGATCGTTCCCAGCAACAGAAACCTCTTGTGTCGCGGACGTTGCTGAGGGCGTCGGAGGTGGATCGGTGCTGGTCGCCGGCTGGCACGCCGCAGCCACAACACCGAGAAGCACGACGACGCTGAGGAACCGGGACACGGTCCAATGCTAGGTCGCCGCCAAGAGGATGTACCGCGTGATGTCAGCGTCAGACGGCTTCTCAAGGGGTGAGGTCCACTACTTCGTCGACGCCAGCCATGTACCGGCCAAAAATCGATGTGCGTTCTGGGAGACTCCGTAGAAGGGTCACGTGGCGACGAGCTTGGCAAGAACGGCGGCGCCGTACCCTCCGGTGCTGTGAACGGAAAGACCATCGCACTCACCATTGTCGGGTTCCTGATCGGTGTGCTTGCGGCTGGGTCGATCGGTGTGCGGGTGATCGATGAGGTCCGCACGACGGACGACGCCACTTCGCTTCCGCCCGAGAACGTGGCAACGACAACGCTGCCACCTACTGAGTACTTCGTTGATCCTGGCGAGACGCTCATCGCATCGACGGCACTCGTCCCAACATCTGTGGTCAGCTCAGGTACCGGTCTCGCCATCGAGTACGACCTCGTATCGATTGCACCGACCGAGGGGCTTCCACCCATCTTCGTTCGCTCATTCCGGAACTCACGAGAGATATTCAACGAAGAGCTGGCCGCCATGTTCCCGAGAAACTGGGTTGTCACGACCGAGTCGGATCGGTTCGAGGGAGGACCGGCGAATGCAGATGTCCGGGTCGCCAGATTCGAGCTCCCCGAAGGTGTCGGTGCGAGCGATGTTGTTTCGGTCGAGATCGTCAATCCTCTGATCAAGGCATCACTCGACACACACTTCGAGCTGTCCCAACAGACGCCCACCGCTGAGATCGTCGATGGTGTGCTGGCGCATCTTCTCAACATCTCTGCCCAAGGTGACTCAACGATTGTGCAGATTGAGCTCATTGCTGAGGACGTCATCGATCTCACCTTCTTTGTCGAAGGCGTAGGCGAAGGGTGGCGATCAGCCAACTTCGAGGCCGAGGGTCGGCCACGCGTGAATCTCACATGGGTGGGTGGCGATCTCCCTGAAATCATGACCCTCAGGGCACACGGAAATCAGTGGGTCGAAATTCCCGGCTCGTACTCGGTGTTGGTTGAGAGTTTCGGATGAGCGAACTAAACCTCGAAGAGCTTCTGAAGTCGCCCTACAGCAACCGTGATCGTGACGATGGCGTGGAGGCACCGTGGAAGATTCCCGTTGCCGCAGCCATCGTCGGTGCCCTCGTGACGGCCATCTTCATCATCCTGTCGATCGTCAATGCACCGGAAGAGGATCTTGCGGCCGCACATGCAACGCTGCCAGCCAACGCGCTCCCACCCGTGGAGGCAACCGGGTTTCCCGCGGGTTACGCCGCTGTCTCAGACGATGTGGCCATGCGAGTCGACGTGATGTCCACAGACCAAGACTCGACCACGTTGTTCGTGTCTTCGACTGTCGTCGCGGGTGCCGAGCCAGAATCCGTCGGTGCTGTCGACGTCGCAAGGTGGACGGTCAACTCCATCGGCTCTGAAGCGTCAATGGTGTATCAACACGCGTCGCGAATTGCGCTTGGGGCAGTCACGGTTGGGTTGAGCCAAGTGTTTGACCCGCAGGACGCTGTTGTTGTAGCGACGCTTGCCGGAGCGGTCGTCGATGCCACGGACGTTCTCACCCTGTCTCCGGACGTGCCGAGCGTGGTCACGGACCACAGGATTCGAATCAACGATTCCACTGTGCTGATTGTCGACGAGCTGGCCATCGGAAACGGATACGGCTCGATCCAGTGGCACATCGAAGGAGGGTTCGGTGCTCGAGTGGAAGTCGCAGTCGTGTTCGACGGCGCGGACTTCCCCCTCGCTCTCTATTCGCCCTCCAACGAGGCTCTGGACTTCGATACGGGTGAGCAGCACATGGCTCAACCATGGAATCCGGTTGGCGAGACGACGCTTGTCCGGGTCGGCGAATCTCTCACGACCTCAAGCTCTCCATCGGGTATCGCCGTGACGTTCCACGTGTCCGTCGTGACCGAAGCCGGTGAAGACGTCGTGATCCCCATCGGAATAATCGTCCAGGACTGAGCATTCACTGGCGGATAGGGATCAGGACTCGGTCGAAGCCGTCTGCATGTCCCTGTGCTCTATGTCGCCGTTGGCGTGCAGTGCGAATCGCCCCTCGGTTCGGTCGTGGACGGGATCGCGGCGTGACCAAGGCCAACCACCGAAGCCGGTCGTGCGGTAGTCGTCGAAGGCCTGCTGTAGCTCCTCGGGCGTGTTCATCACGAAGGGTCCGAGCTGGAAGACCGGTGCCCCGATCGGTCTGCCCTGCAGCAGCAGGAACTCCGCAGGTTCACCGATATTCGTGATTGGCACCTCGATGTCGGGTACCAGCCTGACACCGTGACCAGAAGAGACCTCAACACCGTCGACGGTGACAGCTGAGCCCTCGAAGAAGTGGAGCATGCGATTGACACCTGTGGGTGCAGCGGGAAGATCCCATGAGGCACCGGGCTCGAGGCGTACAAGCCATATCGCCATGTCGCCGTGTTCGCTGGACGCCCACGAATCCGGTGTTGCTTCTGGTGCCGTGTGCCCATCGACGACGCCAGCGATCACATCGACACTGACTCCCGGTGCGGGAGTGACAGTGGGGATCGTCTCTGACCACAGGATCCGGAAGTAGGCAGGCACCATCTTGGAGTCGGGAGGCAGGTTCAGCCAGATCTGGAACAGCTCGAGGGTGTTGTCTTCGCTGTCCTTGATGAGTGGGAACATCTCGGCGTGCTGAACCCCGCTGCCCGTGGTGAGCCATTGCACATCTCCGCCGCCATATCGGGCGGTTGCGCCGAGGGAGTCGGAGTGGTCGACGTATCCCTTCCGTACCACCGTGACCGTCTCGAACCCTCTGTGGGGGTGCTGGGGGAAACCCGGAACCACATCACCGTGGTACATGCTCCAGCCGTCCTGGCCGGAGAAGTCTGATCCGATCCGACGTCCGGCCAACGAGTCGACGGGACCCTGCTCGGCATTGCCGTGTGGGTACTCGTCAAGATGATGCATCGTCATGATGAACGGATCAAGCCCCTGCCACTGGAATCCGAGTTCGACGATTTCGAGAACCGCGCTATCTCCCATGTGCGCATCCTTCCATAGGTACTCCGTAGCAACCACATGGTGCCACGGATATTCCACTGCTCATCGGTCGCCCATCGAACACGTACCGGCGGCGAGCTGCCAGCATTTCGATATGCTCAAGTCGATGCCCCACCAACACGAATCATCCGAGGCCGAGGAGATGTACCTCATCACGGTTGCCCGTGCCATCGAGGATGGCATTGGGCCACCAGTACCAGTCTCGACCATTGCAGGGGAACTTGAAGTCTCGTCGGTTTCAGCGAACCAGATGATCAAGAAGCTCGAAGGCGTGGGCCTTCTCGGCTACGTCCCGTACAAGGGCGTGACCCTCACGACCTCAGGGGATGAACTCGCGAACACAGTGTTGCGCAACAGGCGACTCTGGGGGCGATTCCTGGCAGACCATCTCGGACTCTCTGCGGCCAAAGCGGACGAAGTTGCCTGTGAGATGGAGCATGTCACTCCAGACATGGTTGCCAACCGACTGGCATCGTTCCTTGGTGACCCAACTACTGGACCCACGGGCAAGCCGATCCCAGGCGGATCCTCGACGGTCGAGACCGTCTCAGCGGTCCTGACGGACGTACGCGTTGGTGATGTGGTGACCGTCGTGGGCACCGGCAGCGACCATGCGGATTTTCTGAGATCTCAGGGTATTGGCGAGGGAGTCGACATCAGCATCCTCGGCCTCGGCAGTGACGGTTCGGTACTCGTCGAGGGACCGTCGGGAACCATGCATGTCACGGCTTCGATCGCTGGCGAGATCTCAGTCCGCTGACCCGTCATCTGACAGCGCGTCGGCTCACTTCTTTGACTGCTCGTAGTACGGATTTTCGCCCTGGTTGTGGTCGGTCACATCGATGACCTGCAAGATGTCAGGCACGGTTGCGACGATCGTTGCTTCAATGCCCTGGGACAACGTCACATCAGCCATACCGCAGCCCTGACACGCCCCTCCGAGTCTGAGATACGCGACGCTTCCCTCAACGCCGACCAATTCAGCCACTCCTCCATGGGATGCGATTGAAGGGTTGATCTGCGTCCTCAGGACATGCTCGACCTGATCGGCCACAGGCCCGGAGACATCCGGAGGCGGGCCGTCACCGAGGATGGTTGGCGATGGGGAGTTGGGGTTCTCGATCGAGAGTCCCGGCTTCAGAAGATTGTTTGACATGCCGATCGTTGCGCCGGTCAGGTTCTCGATACTGCCTTGTGGGATCGCAACCGGGAGATCACCGTGCTGCTCGACGAGGTCGCCCTCGTCGAGGCGGTCGAGCGCGGTCATATGCATGGAGTACGTGAAGCCATCGCCCTCCGCGCCGGAGATCGCGAGCACCAAGGCAAGGTTCTCCGCGTCGTGTTCGGTTGCGCGAATGTCGATGAGCTTCGAAAGCGCTCGGTCAGTGACCGTGAGAATGCGAGAATCAGTTGTCATGAGTGCAAATCTATCGAGAGATCAAAGCCGTTGGGCTTCGAATGATACGGACATCGGGCCGAGAACGAAACAGCGGCCCGTTGCGGTGCTAGTTGTGCCGTCCGGGAGCTACCGAACGTCCGACTTCGTCGCGGCTGCCCGGGTGCTGAGGGTTGATCTGGTCATTGCGACTGATGGCGCCGCACCGATGGGCGACCTTGGAAAATCCCGGTCGCTGACAGTTGACTTCGAACGGCCGGAGTGGTCGGCGAAGCGAGTTGCCGAGATCAAGCCGCCGCCCGATGCCGTGATCGCTGCCGATGATCGGGGAGTCGTGATCGCTGCTCTCGCGTCCAATATGATCGGGCTGTCGACCAATCCCGTCGCATCGGTGGCCTCCACGAGAGACAAGGCACACATGAGAGCACTGCTCGAAAGTGCCGATGTTCCCCAGCCCACGTTCGCGCTGGCTCCGCTCGGCGATGTTCCAGCTGCTGCAGCGCGCATCGGCTACCCGTGCGTCGTCAAACCGCGCCATCTCTCCGCAAGCAGGGGCGTCATTCGGGTGGACAATCCCACAGACGCCGCCGCTGCCGAGGCGCGGATCCGGGAGATCGTTGCATGTTTCCCCGGTGATGCTGGCGAGCCGCTTCTGGTCGAGGGGTTCGTATCCGGTCCTGAGGTCGCGGTGGAGGGCATGCTCGTGAACGGCACCCTCTCCGTCCTCGCGATCCTCGACAAACCCGATCCGCTCGAAGGGCCCTATTTCGAAGAGACGATGTTCGTAACTCCTTCGAGACATGACGACTCGACCCAGGTCGAGTTCGCGGCAATCACGCAATCTGCGACTGACGCACTGGGGCTCGTATCCGGGCCCGTACACGCGGAAGTGCGTCTGAGCGCTGAGGGCGCGGTACTCATCGAGATTGCCGCAAGGTCCATCGGTGGGTTGTGCGGTCGTTCGCTGACCTTTGGCTTGCTTGGCGAGTCGCTCGAAGTGCTAATCGTGCGCAGCGCACTTGGCCTGCCAGGCGCAGGGCTCAATCGTGCGGCAGCGGCGACCGGTGTGCTCATGCTGCCAATTCCTGAGGAGGGCACGCTCGAGAACATCAATGGAGTGGAGGCAGCGCTTGGCATTGCCGGCATCACGGACTTTTCACAGACGATCCCAGACGGTGGCGAAGTCTTGCCGCTTCCAGAGGGCGATCGATATCTCGGTTTCCTATTCGCTGAGGGACTCACGCCCGAGGCCGTCGAACGGTCGCTTCGCGATGCGCATGGCACGCTCAAGATCCTGATGA
>PVMS01004247.1_pt1 | contig 10608 bp, 8 predicted proteins | sample 1853461 | NCBI WGS metagenome assembly PVMS01 (sample SAMN08582032, study PRJNA380276) | Marine sediment metagenome, whole genome shotgun sequencing project. | isolation source: ocean sediment barecode stripped | collected 2017
CTCGGCAATTTTTCCCCATAACACCAGGGTTAGCGGATGTTCCGGCGGTGGTGTCAGTAGTTCCAGTAGTCGTGCCAGGAAACCCTGCCAATACTTTGCTTCCAGCGCCGGTTTTCGATTTGAATGCAGCACCGGTGTCGCATTCAACATCAGAAACCCCCGGTCCTGCAGGGTCTGGAACAAGTCTTCCATGGTCTGCACCAGGCCAGACTTGTCGACCCTGGCGATACGAGTCTGTGGAATGCTTCCGTTCGCGTCGGCTTCGATGAAACCCTCGGCGAGCAAGGCGGTTTTTATCATGTTACGCAGTGAGGTTGCCCGGTTGACCGGCTTGCTTAGCCCGGTTGCGCTCCACAGCTGATCCACCGCGGCGTCGTAAAAGGCGATACCGTTTGCCGATTCGGCACGAGGGTAGGGAGATTCACCGATGAGGATATACCGCAGGTTTTGTCGATCGCGGCGAAAAGCGCTAAATATCCGGTCAATGCCGGGTAACCAGTCGTTTGATCGTGCCAGGCCTGTCAAATAGTCGGCATCGACCGACTGCAGTGCATCGATCAGAATATGTTTCCACTGGTCGTGAACATTAGCCCGCGCGATAAATACTTCGCGGCTAGCCTTCATGTCATTTGTGGGCTAGACATTACTCATCGATGAGGGCATACAGCCGAACTTTGCCAATTTTACCGATCTCGGTGATGCTGATATCGAATTCAATTTGCGCAGAGTTTTGCAGGCGCGCTTCGAACGCCTCGATAATCTGGTTTTTATTCAGGCCAGTAACCGCGATCACAAACGGGAATTCAAATTTTTCCCGATATACCCGATTCAGCGATTGTAGTTGGGTAAGTTCATCGGTACTGCATTGATCCAGTCCTGCCTGAGATTGTTCCTGCTTCGAATGCGTGGTCAGAGTACCCGCGTCAGCTTCCTTGCCGGCGAGTTCGGGGTGGTTGCAAATTAACGCCATGCGTTGAAATTCGGGAGATTTTTCGACGGATTCGACCATGCATTGATGCAGTTGAGCGGTCGAATCAAATGGCAGGCATTCGTAAACCAGGTCCGCTACCCAGGGTGAATGTTCGAAAATTCCACCCAGTGATTCAACGAACTGGTCGCGATCATACTGATTAAGGCTGGCTAGCGATATTTTGCCGGTCATGAACGATATTATGCCGCCTGCCAGGGGTGTCTGTCTATCCAGTGGCGAGCGATGTCGATTCGCCGACATATCCATACCCGATCATGACCCTGCACATAGTCGAGAAAACGCTGCAATGCGGCAAATCGTCCCGGTCGACCGGCGAGTCGGCAATGCAGACCCACCGATAGCATTTTCGGTATTGATTCGCCTTCTTTATAAAGCACGTCGAAGCTGTCACGCAGGTATTGATAAAATTGCTCACCACTGTTAAAGCCCTGCGCCGTGGCAAAACGCATATCGTTGGTATCCAGTGCGTAGGGCACGATCAAATGCGATTTGAATTCCCCATCACTTTTTTGCACGCGAGTCCAGAACGGCAAGTCATCGCCGTAATAGTCGGAGTCATACAGCAAATTGCCGTTATCTACTACCAGGCGTCGGGTATTAGGACTATCGCGGCCGGTATACCAGCCCTGTGGTCCAACACCGGTCAATTGCCTGATAATGTTGAGCGCGCTTTGCATGTGTTGACGCTCAATCGATTCGTCGACATTTTGATAGTCAATCCAGCGCAGCCCGTGGCAGGCGATTTCGTGACCCAGGGCGATGAATGATCGGGTCAGTTCAGGGTGTCTTTGCAACGCCATGGCGACACCGAATATAGTCAGCGGCAGACCGCGTTGCTCGAATTCATTGAGTAAACGCCAGACGCCTGCACGTGAGCCATATTCGTAAACTGACTCCATCGTCATATGACGTGCTCGATGAATTGGCGCACCGATGATCTCGGACAAAAATTTCTCGGAACCGATATCTCCATGCAAGACATTACTTTCGCCACCTTCTTCGTAGTTCAACACGAATTGCAGCGCGATTCGTGCATTACCAGGCCAGTCCGCCCGGGGCGGGTTTGGACCATAACCGATCAAATCTCTGGGATAGTCTGGTTCATTGTTGCTAGCCATAGGTTCAGGATAGCAGCATAGTAGCGAGATCGGGCAGAATTTCATCGGACTTGTGCTCGATTCGATTCTCTATATGCAACAGGTGCTGGTTCATAATCTCCACCGCTTTCCTGGCATCGCCGTTTTCGATCGCATCGACGATGGCCTCGTGTTCCTGGTTGCGACAGCGGTTTTGCGGGTCAGTGCGAAGATGAGTCAGGATAACCAGCGGCGTACGGCGAATAATATCGTTGAGATATTCTTGCAGGACGCTATTGCCACTCATTTTGGCCAATTCCCGGTGAAAGTCGACCGACAGGGATAAGGCCAGTTTGGAATCTCCCTGTGCATAGGCATTTTGTTCCTGATCGAGCAATTGCCTGAGTCGCTGAATATCGGTTTTCTCGATTTGCGGTGTCAGGGTTTCTATGATTGCGCCTTCGATAGCGCGACGTGTTGCAAATAAATCCCGACCTTCCTTAGCCGAAGGTTTGGCGACACTGGCACCACGATTGGGTAGTTGATCCACCAGCCTGGAATAGGCCAGACGGGCCAGTACTTTTCGTATGGTGCCACGTTTCACGCCGAATACTTCGGCCAGGTGTACTTCCCTGAGCTTGGTACCGGGTGGTAGACGGTGATCGATTACCGCCTGCTCTATCTGGCGTAACACCTCATCTTCGCTCATTGCCGGCTTAGAAGAGTCATACGACTTCTCGCTATTCGGTTTGATGACTGGATTCCTCGTGTCAATTGCCTTGAATAGTAACACACAATCCAGAATTGTTAACAATATTTGATAAAAGTGTTGACAATCTGTCCGGATAGTGAGAATTTATCCTTTCTGTATACCGAGGGGAGCGGAATGGGCAGATTGACGACACATGTACTCGATACGGCGCTGGGTCGTCCGGCGGCTGGTGTTGATGTGACACTTTATCGGCTTGATAACGATCGCCAACTGTTAAATCAGGATACGACTAATGCGGATGGTCGTCTCGATGCGCCAATCCTCGACGCAGAAGCATTCCAGGCGGGTGTCTACGAGCTGGTGTTTGCGGCAGGTGCCTATTTTCGAGCCAGTAATCTCGAACTACCCGACCCCGCATTTGTCGATGAAGTTGTGATTCGGTTCGGCATTGCCGATGTCGATTCGCATTATCATGTACCCCTGCTGGTGTCGCCCTGGTCTTATTCGACCTATCGGGGTTCGTAGCTAGTGGGTGATCAAAACGCCATTCGCTTCATCCTCGACGGGGAACTGGTCGAAGTGCGCGATATCGATCCGACGCGAACGCTGCTGCAATATCTACGCGAGGATCTGCGACTTGTCGGTAGCAAGGAAGGCTGTGCCGAAGGCGACTGTGGTGCCTGCACCGTGGTGATTGGCGAAGCGCTTAACAATCGATTGCGGTTCCGTGCCGTCAATGCCTGTATTCAGTTTCTGCCGACCCTGGATGGAAAAATTCTGTTTACCGTAGAGTCTCTCAAGTCTGCAGATAATTCCCTTCACCCGGTACAACAGAGCATGGTCGATTACCATGGGTCGCAATGCGGTTTTTGCACGCCGGGATTTATCATGTCGATGTTTGCATTGTATAAAACCGAATCCAGTATCGATCGGTCCGTCATAGACGATGCACTGTCCGGCAATCTTTGCCGCTGCACCGGATATCGTTCGATTATCGAAGCGGCATTAAAAATGAATGATTATCCGGTTTCTGCTAATGCAGATCCGGTGGTATATGCGTCAGCCAGTAACAATGCTGACGTCAGCGCGCAGGAACAGGATTTGATCGAGCGCCTGAATGCGCTGCAAAGAAAACGGGGTCTGGAGTTGAAATGGGGAGATAATTTGTATTTTGCCCCTGCCAGCACAGAGGAACTAGCCGATATTTATAGACAAAATCCGGACGCCTGTATTCTATCGGGTGGCACCGATGTCGGCATCTGGGTAACCAAGCAACTGCGTGAATTGCCCGTGGTTATTTACCTCGGCAATGTCGCGGAACTGAATCAAATCAGCGAAACTGAATCCGGCATCGAAATTGGTGCAGCGGTTTCGCTTAGTGATGCGTTTAATGCCCTGTCACGGGAATATCCAGAATTTGACGAAATGTTTCGACGCTTCGCCTCGGTGCCAGTTCGCAACGCTGGAACCCTGGTGGGCAATATCGCTAACGGTTCGCCCATCGGCGATTCGATGCCTGCCTTAATCAGCGTCGGTGCCTGGGTCAAATTGAGAAAAGGATCGAAAACCCGTGAACTGGCGATGCAGGACCTTTATCTCGACTACATGAAAAATGCGATGGAATCCGGTGAGTTTATCGAATCGGTCATAGTGCCGAGACGAGATGAGTCTCTGCAGCTACGCTGCTACAAGCTTTGCAAACGTTTCGATCAGGATATTTCTGCGGTTTGTGCGGCCTTCGCCATACGGCTGAAGGGTGACACGATTGAGGCCATTAATATTAGCTTTGGTGGAATGGCCGCAATCCCGAAACGCGCGGTCAATACAGAGAAACTGCTAATCGGCAAGACCTGGGACGAGGACACGCTCGCCGTTGCGATGGAAACGCTAAAACAGGATTTCTCACCCCTGTCAGATATGCGTGCCAGCGCAGCCTACAGGCAGGCGGCGTCGTCAAATTTACTCTACCGCTTTTACCTGGAAACCCGGTCACAGGGGGCTTTGCAGTCCGAGGCCGTCAATGTCTTCGCGGTGCAAGCCTGATGGATACGGCGAGTAAACAGGATGAAGCAGTGGTAGTGGGCATCTCTAGCCCGCATGAATCCGCGAGTTTGCATGTGAGTGGCGAGGCGACCTATGTTGACGATATTCCGGAAATGGCGGGTACCCGGTACATCGCGCTTGGCTTGAGTCAACGCGCGCATGCGCGAATTATTTCGGTTGACCTGGACGCGGTAAAAGCTTCGGCCGGCGTGGTAACGGTGTTAACCGCGCAACATATACCCGGGCGCAACGATTGCGGACCAATCATACAGGATGACCCGATACTCGCCGATGGATTGGTGCAGTATTTTGGCCAGCCGATTTTTGCGGTAGTCGCAAATTCTTATGTCGCGGCACGCAAGGCGGTGAACCAGGCGGTTATCGAGTATCAGGAATTGCCGGCGGTTCTGGATGTGCGCGAAGCAAAGCGACAGGAATCCTGGGTATTGCCCCCGGCCCGATTGCTACGCGGTGATCCAGAGCAGGCTATGTCGCAGGCTACGTATCGAAGCAGTGGTGAAATATCCGTCGGTGGACAGGAGCAGTTTTACCTCGAGGGGCAAATTTCCTATGCCGCGCCCAAAGAAGACGGTTGTATTCATCTCTGGTGTTCGACCCAGCATCCAACCGAAATGCAGCATGTGGTTGCCCATGCCCTCGGTCTCGATGCCAACCAGGTGGTGGTGGAAATGCGTCGCATGGGTGGTGGATTCGGCGGTAAGGAATCGCAATCGGCGATATTTGCCTGTATTGCCTCGGTAGCCGCAAAACGGTTGAACTGCCCGGTTAAGCTGCGCCTCGACCGGGACGACGACATGATGATTACCGGCAAGCGTCACGGTTTTCACTATGAATATGAAGTAGGTTACAGCGACCAGGGATTAATCCAGGCGATTCGTATTGAAATGGCCGCACAGTCAGGTTTTTCGGCCGATCTCACCGGGCCGGTGGTGACCCGGGCAGTCTGCCATCTGGACAATGCCTACTACCTGAACGACGTCGAAATCAACGCTTTTAGCGCAAAAACCAATTCCCAGTCGAACACCGCGTTCCGCGGCTTTGGCGGGCCGCAGGGTGCGATCGCAATCGAATATATTATCGATAATATCGCACGAAAACTCGGCAAAGACGCGCTCGAAGTGCGCAAGCTCAATTTTTATGGCAAACAGAGCCGTAACGTCACGCCTTACGGGCAGGAACTCAATGACAATGTCATTCACGAACTGGTCGCGCAGCTCGAATCCAGCAGTGACTACGCGTTGCGTCGTTCGGCGGTCGAAAAATTCAACCAGGTTAGCCCGGTATTGCGCAAGGGAATCGCCCTCACGCCGGTCAAGTTTGGTATCTCCTTCAACCTGGTACATTTCAACCAGGCCGGCGCCCTGGTACATGTATACACCGACGGTTCGGTCCTGGTGAATCATGGTGGTACCGAAATGGGGCAGGGCCTGCATACCAAAATATCCCAGGTTGTGGCGCTGGAACTGGGTATAGATCTGCGCTGGGTACGCGCGACTGCGACCGATACCAGTAAGGTGGCGAATACTTCCGCTACCGCGGCTTCCACCGGATGCGATTTGAATGGCAAGGCCGCGCAGGATGCCGCACGTCAGATCAAAAATCGACTCGCAGAAGTGGCTGCCGAGCAACTCGGGGGCGAAGCGAGCGAGGCCCGTTTTGCCGATAACCAGGTTTGTATTGGGGAGGCGTCAATTGCCTTTACTCAACTGGTTACCCTGGCATATGAATCACGTGTACAGTTGTGGTCCGACGGTTTTTATAAAACGCCAGGGTTGAACTGGGACGGTGTCAAAATGCAGGGCAGGCCATTTTATTATTTTGCCTACGGTGCGGCTGTATCGGAAGTAGTAGTCGACACGCTAAGCGGTGAATGGAAACTACTGCGCGCCGATCTATTGCACGACGCCGGTAATTCGATTAACCCGGCAATCGATATTGGCCAGGTTGAAGGCGCATATATACAGGGCATGGGATGGCTGACCAGCGAAGAATTGTGCTGGGATGCTAATGGCCGCCTGACGACTCACGCGCCGTCGACCTATAAGATACCGACGATTACCGATTGTCCGGAAGAATTCTATACAGAGCTTTTTGATAATCCCAATGTCGAGCCTACCATCATGCGTTCGAAAGCAACCGGCGAACCCCCCTTACTATTGCCGTTCTCGGTATTTTTTGCGATTCGTGATGCAATAGCAAGCGTCGGTGACAACCAGGTCAATCCGCCTTTACGCGCCCCGGCTACGCCTGAAGCTATTCTTGACGCGATTAGTGCAGTGCGCGAAGGCAGGGAAGAGCTGGCATGAACTGGGTTTACAGGTTGCTTGAGCTGCAACAACAGGCGATACCGGCGGTGATGGTAACGGTGGCTTCGACGGTTGGATCTACACCCCGTGAACCGGGCGCGAAAATGATTGTCACGCGCGAGTCCTTGTACGGCACTATCGGTGGTGGCAACCTCGAACATAAGGCCTGCATGATTGCGCGTTCACAGCTTGATACCGAGCAACCGAATCAATTGCGGCGGTTTCCGCTGGGCGCCGGACTCGGTCAGTGTTGCGGTGGCCTGGTCAACCTGATGTTTGAGCCGATCGTCGAGTCAACCCCGTGGTTAGAGACGGCAAAACAGTTTCATGCGCGCGGGCAGGACTGGGTGCGCCTGGTGAGCGCTCACCAATTGGTCGACGAGCCTGGCTCTGACTATCTGATACTGGCCGAGGGCCAGCTACAAAATGAACTGTCGGGCCGGGTGCCACAGGCCGATCTGCTGAAAGCGGCGCAATCACTTTTAACCGGCAAGTCAAATGTTGACCTGTTTCAAGCGCCGGCAGACGAAGATACCTATTTTATTGAAGCCACCCGAAAAGCCGATTTCCAGTTAGTTCTATTTGGCGCCGGCCATGTCGGCCGAGCCATCGTCAGGATTATGCAGGAATTGCCAATAGCGATCCGCTGGATCGATACCCGTGACGATCAACTGGTATCAGGAGTGTCCGCCGGAGGAATGCCTGCCACAGGAGCGCCTGCCGCAGGAACGCCTGCCGCAGGAACGCCTGCCGACGTGGAGTTTATCTGTACCGACACGCCCGAGGCGGAAGTCGATGCCGCACCGCCAAACTGTTTTTTTCTGGTGATGACGCACGATCATGCACTCGACCAGCAATTGACCGAGCAAATCCTCAAACGGGGCGATTTTACTTATTTTGGGTTGATTGGTTCAGCCTCGAAACGCCGACTATTTGAAACCCGGATGTCGCGTCGGGGCTTCGAGACATCACAGTTTGCACGCATGACCTGCCCTGTCGGCATCGATGGGATTCAGGGCAAGCAGCCAGCGGCAATAGCAATTTCGGTTGCCGCTGAATTAATGCAGGTATACGATCGGTCTGTATCTCAAATCAATAATAATCCAAAGGTGCGTAGATCACTCGGGAGGACTAGATGACATCCAGTGCGGATGCCTCAGGCGAGGTCAGGCTCGAACTCAACGGCCTTACCAAGATATACCCTTCGGTAATAGCCAACGAAGATGTATCGCTACAGGTTAAAAAAGGTGAAATTCATGCGGTGCTGGGCGAAAACGGCGCTGGCAAGAGTACCCTGATGAAAATGATTTACGGTGTCACCAGACCCGATGCCGGTGAAATCAAATGGGAAGGCGAGATCATACAGGTAGAAAACCCGGGGCATGCGCGTAGTCTCGGCATCGGTATGGTGTTTCAGCATTTTTCACTGTTTGAGACCCTGAATGTTGTTGAAAATATAGCACTGGCATTGCCCGGCAATCCTGATTTAAAGGAACTCGCCGAGCAAATCACCGAGGTTTCGAAAAAATATGGTTTACCGGTCGTTCCGCATCGCCTGGTCCATGCGTTGTCAGTGGGTGAACGCCAGCGCGTCGAAATTGTGCGCTGCCTGCTGCAAAACCCGAAGTTACTGATTATGGACGAGCCAACCTCGGTGTTGACACCGCAGGCGGTACGCAAGCTGTTTGACACGCTGCGCCAGCTGGCCGAAGAAGGCTGCAGCATCCTCTATATCAGCCACAAGCTCGATGAAATTCAGGAACTCTGCCACGTCGCCACGGTGCTGCGTGATGGTAAGGTAACCGGAGACTGCATCCCTTCCGAGGAAACCCCGAAGTCGATGGCGAGCCTGATGATCGGCAAGGAGTTGCCGGTTTGCCAGCACGACGGGCTTGCGGTCGTGGGTGAGGTACGCCTGCGGTTGAATAAACTGTCGCAGTCATCGGACGATCCCTTTGGTACCAATTTGCAGGATATTGATCTCGAGGTTTATTCGGGGGAAATTTTCGGTATTGCCGGTGTATCGGGCAATGGTCAACAGGAACTGCTCTACGCACTTTCGGGTGAGCAGCCAGTGGCGCAAAACGACCTGATAGAAATCTGTGGCACACAGTCTGGATCTCTACCCCCGGATGCGCGACGTTCTAAGGGTATGGGTTTCGTTCCGGAGGAGCGACTGGGGCGGGGCGCAGTCCCGCAAATGTCCCTCGCCGAAAATGCCCTGTTGACTGCGCATGGTTCGGAGATGTTGGTAAACGGCATGATTCGTTTCGGCGTGGTAGAGAAGTTTGCCAATCGCTGTATTGACGAATTTAACGTTAAATGTGGTGGTTCAGGCCATGCTGCGCAGTCTTTATCGGGAGGAAATTTACAAAAATTTATCATGGGTCGCGAAATTCTACAGGTACCCAAATTACTCGTCGCGGCCCAACCCACCTGGGGCGTCGATGTCGGCGCCGCCGCCTTTATACGTCAACGATTGATCGATTTAAGAAATGACGGCGCCGCGATCCTGGTGATATCGGAAGAACTCGAAGAACTGTTCGAGATCTCGGATCGTATCGCGGTGATTGCCAATGGCCGGTTGTCGCCAGCGAAAAAGCTGGCCGACACCAATATCGATGAAATAGGCGTATGGATGAGTGGTATGTGGCCCGATGCGGCCACCCTGGAGGAGAGCGATTATGCTTAGACTCGAGGCGCGCGCCGAACCATCAAAATTGATGTCCTATGCATCACCCCTGCTGGCTATCGTGTTGATGTTGATCGGGGGGTTGTTGCTGTTTACCTTCCTGGGCAAGGATCCGATCGAAGGGTTTAAAATATTTTTTATTAATCCAGTTAGCGATTCCTACGGCGTATCCGAGTTGTTGCTTAAGGCCACTCCGCTGATGCTGGTGGCAATTGGACTGGCAGTTGGCTTCCGCGCCAACGTGTGGAATATCGGCGCCGAGGGGCAGTACATCATGGGCGGTGCCGCGGCGAGTGCGGTAGCCGTGTATTTCTATGAAAGTGACAGTGTCTTCGTTTTAATCGCGATGGTCGTAGCTGGCGGTATTGGCGGCATGTTGTGGGCCTCGGTACCGGCATTTTTAAAGACCCGATTCAATACCAACGAGATACTGGTATCGCTGATGCTGGTGTATGTCGCGCAACTGATGGTTTCCTGGCTGGTACACGGGCCGATGATGGATCCCGATGGTTTCAATTTCCCCCAGTCGCGAATGTTTGAAGAATCGGCCCTGCTACCTATGCTGGTCGAAGGAACCCGGCTGAATGCAGCCTTTTTGTTTGCATTAAGTGCCTTGCTGGTCGGTTATATCTTTATGAATCGAAGTTTTCTTGGTTTTCAGATGCGGGTGGCCGGCAATGCCAAAGATGCCGCACGTTACGCTGGATTTTCGGCCAAACGCATGATCTGGATAGGCCTGCTCGCCGGTGGTGGGATGGCCGGATTTA
>PVMS01022499.1_pt1 | contig 10608 bp, 11 predicted proteins | sample 1853461 | NCBI WGS metagenome assembly PVMS01 (sample SAMN08582032, study PRJNA380276) | Marine sediment metagenome, whole genome shotgun sequencing project. | isolation source: ocean sediment barecode stripped | collected 2017
GGTATTGTAGCCTATACAGAACAAGTTCCTGAAATAGTAGATGAACCAAATTATGAAGCAGCTTTAAAAGCTCTTTAAAAAAATGAAAATTATAGGTAGATTCATCATTAATAGGGTAAAAGCTGTTAAATATGCTGCTGTAGGATTTTGGATTTTGATTACTACAGAAAGTAGTATTATTGCGCAAGTCATTATTGGTATAATAATGACAATGATTGGGTTTTTAATGCATCTTTCCGTAACCGAATGGCTTTTCCAAACGCTGGCAATTGGGCTCATTTTGGTAGCTGAATCATTAAATACAGCGATAGAAAAACTTGCGGATTTTGTGCATCCGGATTACCACAAACAAGTTGGGCATATCAAAGATGTCTCAGCCGGGGCAGCTTTTTTTGCTGCAATATTTGCCATAATTATTGGTTTAATAATATATATACCTAAATTTATGTAGTAAATTATCCGCAATCACTTTAATTTTATATTTTTGTGAGATAATTAAGTAAATGGCAAAAAAGAAAAAAACAGCACCTAAACCTAATTCTAAACGTCGTTTTCAAAAAATAAGTTCTTTTTTTGGAAGCAGGCAAACACAGACAATTGTAGGGGCATTTATTGCATTATTTGCAATTTTCTTGTTCGTTTCTTTTTTGTCCTATCTTTTCAGTTGGCAGGAAGATCAAAGTCAACTTCTAGATTTTTCAAATAAAAATGTTACCGTAAAAAATTTATTAGGGAAAATTGGAGCTAGTATCAGCCATTTTATAATATATGATGGTTTTGGTATTATTTCAATTTATGCATCTGTACTCCTCTTCTTTTCAGGGATACTAATATTTTTAAAAGGTAGTTTAAAAAAAATCCGAAAATCCTGGGGATGGGGAATTTTAGGAATTCTTTGGTTTTCAATAGTCCTTGGCTTTTTTTCAAATAAAAGTGCCCTTTTAGGTGGTGTCGTTGGTTTTGAAATAAATACTTACCTGCAGCAGTTCTTAGGAAAGACAGGATTAATCCTGGTGCTCTTGTTTTTATTAATTTTTTATCTGGTAATTAGATTTAAACTTACTCCTGAGCTTATAAAAAACAGTTTCGCAGGCACAAAGAGCACTGAAAATTTAGATAAAAGTAATGAATCGACTAATCCTTCAACAGAAGCTAATCCTGAACTAATCGAGGAAAATCCGAAATCAACATTTGATTTATCAATTGATGATTCACCAATAAGCGTTAGTGAATCTAAAATAACTAATGGGAGCGAATTAGATATTGCTTCAAATGAGGAAAACCCAACTGATGATATTGAAATTGCAGTAGATCAAATTGTTGAAGAAAATCACGTAATCGAAAATTTATCCGATAAGCTTGTAAAAGATTTTGGTGAATTTGATCCAACTTTAGAATTGGGGAGCTATAAATTTCCAACACTTAATTTATTAAAAGAATACAACGAAAGTATTTCTGTTGATCAAGAAGAATTAGAGGCTAATAAAAATAAAATTGTTGAAACCTTAAATAATTATAACATAGGTATTGATCGTATAAAAGCAACCGTTGGACCAACTGTTACACTCTATGAAATTGTTCCTGTAGCCGGTATTCGGATTTCAAAAATTAAAAATTTAGAAGACGACATCGCATTATCACTTGCGGCAATGGGAATCAGAATTATTGCACCAATTCCTGGAAAAGGAACAATTGGTATTGAAGTGCCAAACAAAAAACCTACAATGGTTTCAATGAAATCGGTTATCTCTTCAACAAAATTTCAAAATTCAGAAATGGAATTACCAATTGCGTTGGGAAAAACTATTTCGAATGAAACTTTTGTTGTAGATCTCGCAAAAATGCCACATTTATTAATGGCCGGTGCCACCGGGCAAGGTAAATCCGTTGGCTTAAATGCTGTATTAACCTCCCTGTTATACAAAAAACATCCGGCAGAAATTAAATTTGTCCTGGTTGATCCTAAAAAAGTAGAGTTGACATTATTCAATAAAATAGAGAGACATTTTTTAGCGAAACTTCCTGATTCTGATGAAGCTATAATTACAGATACAACCAAAGTTATAAACACCTTAAATTCGTTATGCATCGAAATGGATACACGTTACGATTTATTGAAAACTGCAATGGTTCGTAATATTAAAGAATACAATGTAAAATTTAAAGCACGTAAACTAAATCCAGAGAATGGTCATAAATATTTGCCATATATAGTCTTAATAATTGACGAATTTGCTGATTTAATTATGACTGCCGGCAAAGAAATAGAGACTCCAATTGCTCGTTTAGCGCAATTAGCACGTGCCATTGGAATTCATTTAATTGTTGCAACTCAACGTCCTTCTGTTAATGTAATTACCGGTATAATTAAAGCTAATTTTCCTTCAAGAGCGGCTTTCAGAGTAACATCAAAGATAGATTCCAGAACCATTCTGGATAGTCAGGGTGCTGACCAATTGATTGGTAAAGGAGATATGTTGTATTCCGGAGGTACTGATGTGATTCGTTTACAATGTGCTTTTGTTGATTCTCCAGAAATTGATAAAATTACCGACTTTATAGGTTCACAACGTGCTTATCCACAAGCCTATGCATTACCAGAATATAAAGGTGAAGAAATTGGCACAAGTCTTGATATCAATATAAGTGAAAGAGATCAATTATTCAGTGACGCAGCTTTGATTATTGTCCGTGCACAGCAAGGATCGGCTTCACTTTTACAGCGCAAATTAAAACTAGGTTACAATCGTGCCGGTAGACTAATAGATCAATTAGAAGCCGCTGGAATAGTTGGGCCGTTTGAAGGAAGTAAAGCTCGACAAGTTTTAATTCCTGATGAAATGGCATTGAACCATTTGTTAAAAAATGAATAAATAGTAGTTAAAAGAATACACTATAGTATGAAAAAATTAGTTTTATTAATTGCGATTATCGGTTTATCATTTTCAACGTTCAGTCAAAATGGAAATGAGGCAAAATCTTTATTAGATGCTGTGGCAAAAAAAGTTGAAAACTATAAAAATATTTATATTGAATTTAACCATAAATTTGATAATACTGAAGCAGATGTTCATCAAGAGACCAAAGGTAACGTATCTTTAAAAGGAAATTTGTATCATCTCAATTATATGGGTACTGAGCAATTATTTGATGGTGATAAAGTATACCTTATAGTGCATGAAGATGAAGAAGTTATTATTCAGAATCCTTTTGATAATGATGAAGAAACCCTTACTCCTTCAAAAATGTTTTCGTTTTATAAAAATGGATACACCTATGAAATGGGTGCATTAAAAAATATCAAGGGTGTTAAAATTCAATATGTAAAATTAACTCCAATAGATAGTAACTCTGAAATTGAAAGTGTCCAGGTTGGTGTCGATATAAAAACCAATCATATTTACAATATTATTGAAACTGGTAAAAACAATACAATAACTACTCTTGAAATAAGAACTTTTAAAACAAATCAACCTATTTCAGAAAAGCTTTTTATCTTTGACATGGCAAAATACAGAGATCAGAAAAAATATACTATATCTGAACCAAAATAAATACATTGAAAATATTTGATAAATATATTTTAAAAAGCTTTTTACAACCTTTTTTAGCTACTTTTTTTGTGGTTCTTTTTGTTTTAGTAATGCAATCATTATGGTTGGCATTTGATGAAATAGCCGGTAAAGGAATAGATATCTTTTTTATTTTAAAATTTTTAGGATTTTTAGCCTTAATGCTTACTCCTACTGCCCTGCCTATTGGTATTCTATTGTCATCAATAATGGCATTGGGTAATTTATCTGAAAATTATGAGTTTGCCGCTATTAAATCAGCAGGCGTTTCTTTAAAAAGAGTTATCAGACCTCTTATAATTCTCACATTATTACTAAGTTGCCTTAATTTTGTTTTCTTAAATAACATTTACCCATGGGCAACTCTGAAACAAAAGAATTTGTACTTAAATATGAAGAAAAAAAAGCCTGCATTAGCTTTAGTACCAGGTGTTTTCAACACAGAAATTCCTGGTTTTTGGATAAAATTTGATGAAAAATATGGTGAGGAAGAGAATTTATTAACGAATGTTCAAATTTCAGATTTGAGTGCTGGTAAAGGAAATATAAAAAAAATAACTGCGGAGAAAGGTATAATTTCCACAGAAGAAGGTAGCAAATATATGACTCTTACACTTTTAAATGGTAATTATTATGAAGAGCATATATAAAAAAAATAATGGATGCTGACACCAGAGCTAAGATGCCGGCTTCAAAAGCAACCTTTGAAACTTATGTATTAAATATTGATATTTCTTCATTTAATGATGACGACAAATTAGATAACGAAAGTATAAAATCGCATCATGGAATGTTGAGTATGACTCAGCTAGATTCTATCTCTAAAGAAAGTAAAATCACCTATGACGAACGCATAAATGGATATGCCAAAAATTTTTATCGCACAGTAAAAGCACATAAATTGTACAAATATCCTGATTCACTGATCGATAAAAATTTGGATCAAGATATTTTGAATAATTTTAATATTAATAATCAGACCATTGTTATAGATGGAGCAAAACAATTGTTGAGACGTTCCATGGATCGAAATAAAAACCAAAAAAAGAGATTTAAAGATTATCGTAAACGCTTGAATTTATATGATTATGAACTCGGTTATAGAATATCTTTTTCTTTGGCTTGTTTGGTTTTATTTTTTATTGGAGCTCCTATTGGCTCAATTATTAGAAAAGGAGGGTTTGGATTGCCATTGATTATGGCAATTTTAATATTTGTGATCTATTTTTTCATCTCACAATTAGGGAAAAATCTAGCAGAAGAAAGTGCAATTACTACACTACTAGGAAGTTGGCTTTCAACTTTAGTACTATTACCTTTCGGATTTCTTCTAACGAGAAGAGCTACGCAAGGAATGGGTATTTTTAATATTGATAATGTTTTTGAAAATATTCAAAAATTTTTCAAGAAATTTGTAAAAACTGGGAATTAAATAATGGCAACATCAAATCATAATATAAAACTGAACACAATTAAAGAAGCAATTGCCGATATAAAAAAAGGGAAAATTGTAATTGTTGTTGATGATGAAAATAGAGAAAATGAAGGAGATTTTGTTGGTGCAGCCGACAAAGTAACGTCAGAAATGATCAACTTTATGGCTACAATAGGAAGAGGACTTATATGTACTCCAATTACGGAAAGCAGATGTAAGGAATTGAATTTGGATTTGATGGTAGGTTTAAATACAGACCCATTAGGTACAGCTTTTACTGTTTCGATCGATTTCAATGGTAAAGGTGTAACTACAGGGATTTCAGCAAAAGACAGAGCAACTACGGTAAGATCTTTAACAGATAAGAACACCAAACCTCACGATTTAAGCCGGCCCGGGCATATTTTTCCCTTAAAAGCCAGAGAAGGTGGCGTTTTAAGGAGAACCGGTCATACAGAGGCTGCTATTGATTTGGCACGTCTTGCCGGATTGAATCCCGCAGGAGTTATTGTTGAAATTATGAATGAAGATGGCACCATGGCACGTCTTCCCCAACTTATTAAAATCTCAAAAAAATTCGATTTAAAAATAATCTCTATTGAAGATTTAGTTAAATTTAGGATGCAGCATGATTCACTAATTGAACTTTCAGAGGATTTCACAATACGTACTCGGTTTGGAGAATATAGATTGAGAGCTTACAAGCAAACAACAAATAATCAAGTTCACTTGGCACTGACAAAAGGGAAATGGACAATTAATGACGAAGTACTCGTAAAAGTTAATTCTACTTTAGTTAATAATGATATTTTAGGAACTTTAACTAAAAATCCCGACAATAAATTAAAAAGGGTTTTTGATGCAATAAATAAAGAAGGAAAAGGTGCAGTCGTATTTATCAATCAAGAAAATCAATCATTTGACTTGATACATAGATTAGGTATTTTAAAAGAAAGCCAGTCAAAGAACAAACCATACACTCCAAATATTAAAATGGATGATAAAGATTATGGAATCGGGGCTCAAATATTACATGACATTAATATAACTAAGTTGAAAGTATTGTCAAATGCGACTACATTCAGAAAACGTGTTGGGATGACCGGTTACGGAATTGAAATTATTGAATACATTACTTATTAGATTCATTTATTGATCAAATTGCAATGAGAAAAATTATAACTATATGGCTTTGTTGTATTCTTATAATAGCTTGTAATGATAAAAAACCACCACCGTATAAAGAAGATATTACTTCTAAACTTGTAGGCTTTGAATTCTCCGGAACTTTAAAATCATATTTGTCTGATAAAGTATATTTAAATAGAATTATTGACAATGGTATTTATCCCATAGATTCATCAGTCATTAAAAACAATCAGTTTATTTTTAAAGGATTTGTAAATTATCCCGAACGCTTTGTCTTAACATTTCAAAACTATTCGGCTACTGTTATTTTGATTGTTGAAAATACAGAATTCAATATTAATTTAAACCCAAATGAACTGAGTGATCCCTTAATAACCGGATCCCCTTTAAATTCAAAACTTAATGAATACAAACTTGCATCCAAAATTATTTTTAATAAAATTGATTTGCTGTATCCTCAATTTCAAAAAGCACGCCTTGAAAATGATGCTGAAAAATTGATCGAAATTGGAAGTGAAATGAAAAATATTGAAACTGAATTTACTAATTTTAGTTATGATTTTATAAGAATAAATAAAAATTCATTTGTTGCAGCAATGATTTTAAGAGATCAATTAAAGGCCTCAGAAATAGATTCATTAAGAATCCTGAACAGCTACAAAATCCTTTCCGAAGAAGTCAAAAATTCACCTGATGCTAAAATCATAGCTTCGGTATTTAATCTACATTAAAAAACTTAAATCAGTTTCAGGAGGTAACTCTACAGCAGGTTTTTGTTTTTGAAACAATCTGGCATTTAATATACCTTTCAAAATCACTTTATTTCCTGTTACTTGTAACCAACTACCTTCCCTAATACCTAAAACAGGTATTGAATTAAAAGTATGATATTCATTTATTCGAGTTTCCCTGGTTTCTCCCATATGAGTTGAGTTTGAATCAGGATCCGAATAATGAGGATTGATATTAAAATTTATAAAGCCAAACGTATCAAAACTCGGTGGGTAGACTATAGGCATATCATTTGTGTTTTGCATGGATATGCCTGTAATATTACTTCCTGCACTAGTGCCAAAATAAGGTACCCCGTTCTCCACTACGTTTTTTAAAGTGGAAATCAATTTTGTTGCATACAACTCTTTAACCAGCAAAAACGTGTTTCCACCTCCAGTAAATACCCCTTTAGCATTGTTTACGGCATCAATGGGATTGTCAAATTCATGTATTCCTTTCACTCGAATATTTATTTTTTCAAATCCATTCCTGGCAACTTCGGTATATTCGTCATAGGTCAATCCACCAGGTCGCGCATAAGGAATAAACAAAATTTCAGGTATCCCCTTAAAAAAATCTGATAATTCAGGTAATATGTATTCCAAATATCCTTTCCCATGCACGGTTGAAGTACTTGCAATCAGTAGTCTTTTCATTAAACTTAAAGTTTTATCAAAGGTACTAATTTTGGTTTCATGTAAAAGAATAAAGCTCCAAATGCTGAAAATTTAACCAATCTCATTAGAAAAAATTCAGGAATTAACTTCATGAATTTTTAGATTTTTGTAAAGGAAATGGTTTAAAAGATCTGTATGATTCAGATGATATCTATATTAAAAAATTCCTTGTGAAATAAGGTCTTCAATTCAATTTACTTAAAAAATAACAATACCTACAAAATTCATTTTTTTTTATATGGAATGCTTTTTGTTTATTAGCTAATTAAATTATTAGAAATGAAGCTTAGAAAATATTTTGCATTATTCTTATTGATACCAATGTTTGCTTTTGCCATGCATAAATACTATATAAGCTTATGTGAAATTGAATATATAGAAGAGCAACAAGCTATTCAAATTGCACTGGGTATGTTTATTGACGATATGAATTTACATTGAATAAAGATCACCATACAAATCTAAATATAGCCACTCCTGAAGAAGTTTCTTTACTTGATAATTACTTCGAAGAATATTTAAATAAACATTTTAGAATAAGCGTAAATAACAAACCTCAACATTACGATTATATTGGAAAAGAATATGATGATGACATCGTTCGATTTTATCTGGAAATAACAAACATTCAACACCTTAACTCAATTGAAGTCAGTAACACTTCCTTATTTAGAGATTTCAATGAACAACGCAATATTGTTAAAATAAAAGTAAAGAACTACCACAAATCTTTTTATTTAGATGCGAAAAATGATAAAGGTTTGTTAAATTTTTAGCGTACAATCAGCTATCTTGATAAAAAGATTTATTTTCGAGAATTAATCAACAATTAACTACACAAATGAAAAAAATAGTATTAACCCTCCTATCTGTTGTATTGGTGTCTTATTCATTCTTGGCCCAAGAGTCTGATCAAAAAACACCACCTAAAAAAGCACATTATAATTTAAGTAAATTTCAACAGTTAAAGCAAGAACTTCCTACTCCTAACAAGCAACATACAGCTTCAGGTGCTCCCGGTTATGAGTATACGCAACAACAGGTTGATTATAAGATGAATATCATCCTTGACGATGAAAATCAAAAATTATTTGGTGAAGAAACAATTACATACCATAATAATTCCAAAGATGTTTTAGATTATTTATGGGTGCAGCTTGATCAAAATGTTCGCGCTGCTGATTCTAAATCTCCTGATATCAGGAGCGGTGGCCCAAGATCACTCTATACTGCTGCTAATTTTACAAAAACATTTATGGGAAAACCTTTTGATGGAGGTTTTAAAATTGAGCATTTAAAAGATATTTCCGGAAACGATATTGATTACATGATCAACCAAACGATGATGCGAGTTAATTTACCGAAGCCCTTGGCGTCAGGTGAAAAATTTGTATTTAATATAAAATGGTGGTATAACATAAACAATTATATGGAAGCACGTAGTCGTTCTGGTTATGAACCATTTCCTGATGGAAATAACCTGTATATAATTGCACAGTTTTTTCCTCGATTGGCTGTGTACAACAATGTAGAAGGATGGCAAAATATGCAGTTTTGGGGAAGTAGTGAATTTGCATTGGAATTTGGTAATTATGAAGTAGCAATTACAACTCCTAAAGATCATATTTTAAACGGGACAGGAGTAATTCAAAATCCAAAGGATGTCTTCACAAAAAAACAATTGAAAGAAATCAAAACATGGAGATTATATGCAGAAAATGTACGTGATTTTGCGTTTTCTTCGTCTCGAAAATTAATTTGGGATGCCATGGCAGTTGATTTTAACGGTAGAACAGTGATGGCTTATTCATTGTATCCAAAAGAGGGAAATCCACTTTGGGAAGAGCATTCAACAAGAGTTGTAGCAAATACGCTTAAAGTGTATTCTGAACATACCTTCGATTACCCTTATCCACATGCTACTTCGATCAATGCACAACGACAAGGAATGGAATATCCTATGATTTGTTTTAATGGTGGAAGACCCAATGAAGAAGGTAAATATACTGATAGAACTAAAAGAGGTATGATTGGTGTTGTGACCCATGAAGTGGGACATAACTTCTTTCCAATGATTGTAAACTCTGATGAACGTCAATGGACCTGGATGGATGAAGGAATAAATTCATTTGTTCAAATACTAGCCCTATACAAATACGATTCTGAATTATTCCCAATGTCTGGTCATCCAAAAAATGTTGTTGGTTATATGAAAGGTGATCAAAGCCAATTGTCACCTATTATGTCACAAGGTGACAATGTTTTCAATTTTGGAATGAATGCATATCGTAAACCAGCAGCCGGTTTATTCATCTTAAGACAAACTATAATGGGACCCGAGTTATTTGACCATGCTTTTAAAACATATTCCCAACGTTGGATGTTCAAACACCCAACGCCTGCTGACTTCTTTAGAACTATGGAAGATGCTTCTGCAATGGATCTGGACTGGTTTTGGAGAGGATGGTTCTATACCACAGGAAATAACGATATTGGGATTAAAGAGGTTAAAAAATATTATGTAACTGATAAGCCAACTGCTCAGGCTAAAACGATGGCAAAACGCTACGGGATACAAATTGAGGAATTGCCTCCTTCACTTTATTTAGTTTCAGAAGACAGCATTGAATTTACTGATGATCTAAAAAATAAAAAAGCGCAGGACTATAGTGTTTTAAATGAATATATTGACAAGAATTTTTCAAGTACTGAAGGACAACTTTAAAAGCGCCTAAGTACTTTTATGAATTGGTATTCGAAAAACCAGGAGAATTAGTAATGCCTATTATTGTTGAATTTGAATATGAAGATGGAACCAAAGAGCGCAAACAATATCCGGCAGAAATATGGAGACTAAACGATAAAGAAGTTACCAAAGTCTTTCCTTCAAGCAAGGCAATCAAAAATATTACAATTGACCCTGATGAAGAAACTGCTGATGTTGATTTAAGTAGCAACAGCTGGCCAAAAAACAAAGAAACTAAATTTGAAAAGTTTAAAA
>PVMS01054298.1_pt1 | contig 10608 bp, 8 predicted proteins | sample 1853461 | NCBI WGS metagenome assembly PVMS01 (sample SAMN08582032, study PRJNA380276) | Marine sediment metagenome, whole genome shotgun sequencing project. | isolation source: ocean sediment barecode stripped | collected 2017
AACACGGATCCTGACCTGCGTTGCTGCCGGGTAATATTGACGGCAAATACCCAGTAATTTTTCGCTTTCGAACCGGAACCGGGCGGCCCATTCCGAACCGCTGGTCAGAATGATCAGCGTGCCGTCATCACGCACATTACAGCCCGTCAGCTGTGTGGCCAGGTCTTCGGGCAGGCTGTCGCGCAAGTGGTCGGCGAGTGCGAGCCGTGACTGGGCGCGACCGGCGAGTCGGCCCAGGGAAGAGTGGGTGTCCTGAACTAGTTCAGACAATGACTTGGGTTGTCTTTTTAACATATCACTTGAGAAGTACTTTCAAAACGTGAAGTGGGTTCCTTGTTTTGCCCTATATCGTTGGGCATAGTTTACGACACGTAGCGGCAAACCTGTTGAAAGACAGGGACGCAAAGCCACCGGTCTAAGGGACCAACTCCTAGGATAGCGGGGTTTCCGTATGACAAGCTTGAGAAAGACTTTATTCGTCAATAGCGAGCTATTCGACTGCAGTAGTCAACGACAGGGGATGGGGAGCGCCTGATGAACCTGATACTGTTTAGCCGGAGCAGCAACGCTGCTCGACATATTACTTTCACTGCGCCGGTTCTTGGCGCGTGTTTTCTTGCATTTATTGTATTGATTGCCGGCGCTGCGGGGGTGGGTTACAGACTCGCGGGCGCTTCGGGAAACGTTCAGCCTGTTGTGGCCGAGCTTCGGGAGCTTCGTCAGACCTTACACGGCGAACGTCAGAAGGTTGCGGAAATACGGCAGGGCGCTCGCGACCAGATCGAAGCGCTGACGCTGCATCTGGGCGAAATGAACGCGAATGTGATTCGCCTGAACGCACTGGGCCGTCGCCTGACGGGTATGGCCAAGCTCGAAGAGGGTGAATTCGATTTCGATAACGCACCGGCTGTGGGTGGTCCCGAGGAACCCATAGTCAGCCCGGTGTCAGGCGGGATGCCCGATCTGATGGCCGATATCGATGCACTGGATCAGTCTTTGTCCGGTCAGGAACAGCAGCTGACGACGCTGGAAGGCCTGCTGCTGCACCGCAAGCTGCATCAGCGTGTTTATCCGCAAGGGCGGCCGGTGCGCTCAGGCTATTTATCCAGTTATTTCGGCAAGCGGGTGGACCCGTTTACCGGCAAGTCGGCCTACCATCGCGGCGTGGATTTTGCCGGCAAGGCCGGTACCGAGGTGATCACGGTGGCTGCCGGTGTGGTGATCTGGTCCGGTAATCGTTCCGGTTACGGCCAGATGGTCGAGGTCAACCACGGTAACGGTTACGTGACGCGCTATGCCCATAACGAGCGGAACCTGGTGGCCGTCGGCGACTATGTCCGGCAGGGTCAGACCATTGCCCTGATGGGGTCCACAGGTCGTGCCACGGGTCCGAACCTTCATTTCGAGGTCTGGCATCACGGCCGGCCGGTGAATCCGGTCGCACATCTGAGTCAGACAACCTGACCGGCATCGGGCTGGTGCTCCCGCCTGAGTCCTGGAATTCGGGGCTGTTGACGAGTTTGACGCCGACTCGCGCCTGAATCCGGGTCTGATCCCGGTTTTTTCTACACCGCATTCCCCGAACCCCTTACAATAGCCGACTTTATTTTCGGGTCTTCGCCGGCAAGGCGGATGTGTGCGCTTCCTGTCCAGGCTCTGTGATCCGGGCTTGCCCGGGTCTGGTTTCCCGCTTTGAGAGGTATCAGTTTGGCGACTGTGTTGACAAAAATTTTCGGTAGCCGCAACCAGCGGCTTCTTCGCCGATACGGTAAATCGGTCAAGCTGTCCAATGCGCTGGAGTCGGAATTCCAGGCGCTCTCGGACACTGAGCTTAAGGCTAAAACCGACGAATTCAGAAAGCGTCTGGCTGACGGGGCCGATCTGGATGCATTGCTGCCCGAAGCGTTCGCAGTGGTTCGTGAGGCGTCCGTTCGCGCCCTGGGGCTGCGCCATTTTGACGTTCAGCTGGTCGGTGGCCTGGCGCTTTACGAGGGCAATATTGCCGAAATGCGGACCGGTGAAGGCAAGACCCTGGTCGCGACGCTGCCGACTTACCTGAATGCGTTACCGGCAAAAGGTGTTCATATCATCACCGTCAATGAATACCTGGCACAACGAGACTCGGAATGGATGGCACCGGTTTATGAATTTCTGGGTCTGACTGTCGGCGTTATCAAGAGTGGCCAGACCAGAGACGAAAAGCGGGCGGCCTACGCGGCGGATATTACCTACGGCACAAATAACGAATTTGGTTTTGACTATCTGCGCGATAACCTGGCACTGCATGCCGATGACCAGATGCAGCGCGGACAGTTTTATGCCGTCATTGATGAGGTGGACTCGATACTGATCGATGAAGCACGGACGCCGCTGATTATTTCCGGTCCCTCAGAAGAGCTGTCTGAACTGTATATCCGCATCAATAAACTGATTCCGAATCTGGTTAAGCAGACCGAAGAGGATGGTCCGGGTGATTTCAGCGTGGATGAGAAGTCCAAGCAGGCCTTCCTGACCGAGGACGGGCACCAGAAAGTTGAAGATTTGCTGGCCCGGGAGGGCCTGATCGGCGAGAACGAGACTCTGTACGATGCCGGCAATATACGGCTGATGCACCACCTGACCGCTGCGATGAGGGCTCATGCGCTGTACAAGCGGGATGTTGAATACGTCGTCAAAGAAGGCGAGATTGTCATCGTCGATGAATTTACCGGCCGGACCATGACGGGCCGGCGCTGGTCAGATGGTTTGCATCAGGCTATAGAAGCGAAGGAAGGGGTCGCAGTCCGGGAAGAAAATCAGACTGTTGCATCCATTACGTTCCAGAATTATTTTCGCATGTACGACAAGCTCGCAGGCATGACCGGCACGGCAGACACTGAAGCTTTTGAGTTCCAGCAGATTTATGGCCTGGAAGTCGTGGTGATTCCGACGCATCGGGAAATGGTCCGCGATGATCAGCCGGATCTTGTTTACCTGACAAGAACAGATAAGTTTGCCGCCATCATCGATGACATCAGGAATTGTCAGGAAACGCAGCAGCCGGTTCTCGTCGGTACGACCTCCATTGAGGTTTCTGAATATCTGTCCGACTTGCTTAATAAAGAGAAAATCCGGCATGAGGTGCTGAACGCAAAACAGCACGAGCGTGAAGCACAGATCGTCATTGATGCAGGACGTCCGGGCGCAGTGACTATCGCCACGAACATGGCGGGCAGGGGTACGGATATAGTCCTCGGCGGCAATCTGGATGCCGAGCTCAAGGCTCGTGGTGATGACGATCTGGATGATGCCGAGGTGCAGCGTCAGCGGGCCGAGTGGCAAACTCGCCATGAGCAGGTCATTGAGAGCGGCGGGCTGCATATCATCGGCACGGAGCGGCATGAATCCCGCCGTATCGACAATCAGTTGCGGGGTCGTTCCGGGCGTCAGGGTGATGCCGGTTCCAGCCGTTTTTTCCTTTCCCTCGAAGATAACCTGATGCGGATTTTTGGGGATCCTGAGCGCACCAAAGGCCTGTTAACACGCGTGGGTATGCAGGAAGGCGAAGCTATCGAGAGCAAATTGCTGACACGGCAGATCGAGCGTGCGCAGGTAAAAGTTGAAGCTCATAATTTCGATTCCCGCAAACAGTTGCTTGAGTACGACGATGTGTCAAACGATCAGAGATACGTCGTTTATCAGCAGCGCAATGAGCTGATGCATGCCGATGATATTTCTGATTCTATTGCCGGTATTCGTGCGGAAGTGATCGACGGCCTGATCGGTGATTTCGTTCCGGTGCAGAGGTTTGACGAGGAGTGGGACGTTGCAGGGCTGCAGCAGGTACTGAAAAGTGAATTCGGCGTTGCATTCGATTTCGTCGGTCTGCTGGATAGTGACGAGACGATGAACGAGGAAAAACTGAGCAGCTACATAGCTGGGGAAATAGATCGTCAATACGATAAAAAAGTTGACGAGATTGGCGAATCGATCATGCGTCAGTTCGAAAAAGTTGTCATGCTTACGCAGCTGGATACACACTGGAAAGGCCATCTGGCCGCGTTGGACTACCTGCGCCAGGGTATTCATTTGCGCGGATACGCGCAAAAGAACCCCAAGCAGGAGTACAAGCGCGAAGCTTTTGAAATGTTCGGCATGATGCTTGATCAGGTCAAAAGAGAGGTGGTCGGTATTCTCTCGCGGGCCGAGTTACGAACTGAAGAAGATGTCGAATCCGTCGAAGCGCAACGCCGGTCGGATCAGAACCTTCAGACCCGGCATGCGCCCGCTGATTCAGTTCTTATAGGGCCGGCGGCCAATCCAGATAACCTGGCCGGACCGCCCACTCCATTCGTACGCCCCGAGCGAAAGGTGGGTCGAAATGAGCCCTGTCCTTGCGGATCAGGCAAAAAATACAAGCAGTGTCACGGCCGCATTGAATGACGCGGCAGGTCGACACGGCTCAAATCAAACCTCTGGTTAAGGTCGCGGCCGGAGTTCTGACCAGCAGTGACGGCCGCATCCTGATTGCCCGGCGCCCTGAGGGCGGTCATCTGGCCGGTCAATGGGAGTTTCCCGGCGGAAAAATAAACCCGGATGAGTCGGGCCTGGACGGACTGGTTCGCGAACTGACGGAAGAACTCGGTATTACTGTGATGCAGGCCGAACCGTTACTCGATTATTACTGCGAATACCCGGATCGGCGGGTCCATCTGAATGTCTGGCGGGTAACGCGCTATGACGGTGATCCCGGCGGTTGCGAGGGACAGGCTCTGCGCTGGGTTGAGCCCACAGAAATATTGAATCAGGAAGATTTTCTATCCGCAGACCGACCCATTGTCGAGGCGCTGCTGAAATAAGGTATCGCCGCGTTGTCAGTCGACGCTTTTTAACAAAGACACAGATCGAACTGGATTTCTTTTCCCGTCTGTGCGGCGCGCGCCTGTATATCATTCCATTGCATGAAGCGGATCGTGAATCGATGATGGCTGGCACTGATCTGCGGGTATAGCGCCGTACCCGCCGGCAGACACACGCGCAGCATGCCAATCACTGTGTCGCGCCCGAGGCTATACTGGAAAACACCGTTGGTGGCAGTTGCCTCGAGGGTTTCACCGCTTTCCCGAAGCAGCCAGAGAAGTTCTGCAATGCTGTCACACAAAGGCTTTATCGGGATCGCCCACTGGCTGATATCAGCCAGCCGTTGTGCATAGGGTTTGCGCAGCCAATGGCTGTAATCGGGCAGGTCGAATTCGCAGGTGCCGCCTGGAATCGTACTGCGGTGCTTGATGGCGCTTAGAAATTCGCTTTCACGAAGTGCCTGCAGATACTGGGGGCCGACTGAAATCAATTGCTTGCGCAACCCCTGAAGGTTTCGCAGCACGCTTTGCAAACGATTTTCATCCACACTGGACATGTGCTGATAGCGGTCGAAAATAAAGAGCTGGCGTTCCAGTTCCTTGAGAATGTCACTGCGAGCGTCGCCCCGGTTCAGAATGGCGACAATATCCAGAATATTGCCGACAGCCCCCCGGCTGGCCCACTGGGAGGACTGATCCATATGAAACAGCAGCTGCTGATACAGATACTCGAGCCTGAGAAATGTTCTCAGTCGCTCGCTAAGCGGCTGCTCGTAGACGACGGGAGCTTCGCTAACCGCCGACTGTGTCAGTGCCTCAGCCGGCTGAATCATGCCAGTCGATGCCAGATTAAGAATGAAACCCCCACGCCGGTATTCTGCGCCAGCTGGCTCACCATCGCAATCATCGTCACGAAAACGGAGTTTGAAAAATAAAGGCTACCGGGTATAAATTATTTTTGTGCTAAGAAAAACATGCGTCTGCCACTGGTTTTCTCACCCATTTTCTCCCTCATTCAGCCACGGATGCGAGTGCAAGATACTGCTGGTGCAACGCCTCGACGCGATCACGTGTATCTGTTAAGGGGCCGCTGTTGTCAATCACATCATCAGCTGCTTCCAGCCGCCGGGATCGGTCGATCTGGGCTTCTATCATCTGCATCGCCAGCGCAGGGTCATTGTTATCACGGGCTTCAAGCCGGTGCCGCTGGAGGGGCTCCGGGCAGTCTACAACCAGGATCCGGTCTACCAGGGCATCGAAACCTGTTTCGAGCAGCAGTGGCACCACGAGTATTTGATAGGGTCCATCTGCAGCTGCTGATCGGGCCAGGGTTTCCGCTCTGATTCTCGGATGAAGAATGGCCTCAAGGCGATGTCGCTGGGCCGGGTCGGCGAAAATTCGGGTACGCAACTCGTGGCGGTTCAGGTGGCCGGCCGGATCAAGGACTTCCGGGCCAAACGCGGCACTGATCTCCCCAAGTGCGGGTTGACCGGGTTCGACAACCACGCGGGCAATCTCATCGGTATCGATCACCGGCACGCCCAGGTCGGCGAAGAAATCGGCTATTGTTGATTTGCCGCTGGCAACACCGCCGGTCAGGCCAACGCGAAGCATCAGGACCTCAGAAACTGAAGGTAGCCCGATACGATTTGCGGTCCCCAGAGCATGGCAACAAAACCGGCTGCGGCCAGGTAGGGGCCAAACGGTATCGGCACCTGGCGTCCGTGCCGGGTGAAAATCATCAACGCGATGCCAACGATGCTTCCGACCAGGGCGGACAGCAAGATAATCAGCGGCAGCATCTGCCAGCCCAGCCAGGCGCCCAATGCCGCGAACAGTTTGAAATCTCCATATCCCATGCCTTCCTTGCCCGTGAGCAGCTTGAATACCTGGTAAACCGTCCACAGACTCAGATAGCCGGCGATTGCGCCGATTATCGCTGTGCGGGGGTCAGGAAACAGCGCACCGCCCGCACCGGGTTCAGCGACAAGGCTCAGTCCGAGGCCAAGCCAGAGCAGCGGCAGCGTGATTGAGTCGGGTAACAGCTGATGGTCGATGTCGATAGCAGTCAGGCAGATCAGTGACCAGCACAATATAAGTGCTCCGGCGCATTCCAGGGTCAGGCCGAATCGCCAGCCGATGATCGCTGACACGATCGCCGTGAACGCCTCAATCACCGGATATCGGGCCGAGATGGCGGCACCACAGGACGCACAACGTCCTTTGAGCAACAGATAGCTTAGAACCGGAATATTCTGCAGTGCATTGATCGTGGCGCCGCAGTCACGGCAGGCGGAGCGTGGCGTTGCCAGGTTGAATGTCTCGGATGTTTCGGTCGGTTGAGCGTCGGCCGCGTTATCCTCGGCCAGCATTTCGCGGCATTGGTTCTTCCAGTCCCGTTCCATCATGACGGGCAGCCGGTAAATGACCACGTTCAGAAAGCTGCCGACCACCAGGCCCACCAATCCGGCGACGGCGGAAAGCAAAAAAGGATAAGCGTCCAACAATCAGACGACAGCACCCATCTTGAAGATGGGCAGATACATGGCCACCACAAGACCACCGACGAGCACACCGAGAATGGCCATGATCAGCGGTTCAAGCAGACTGCTCATGTTGTCCACGGCGTTGTCCACGTCTTCCTCGTAGAAGTCAGCGACTTTGGATGACATCTCGTCCAGTGAGCCGGATTCTTCACCCACAGCGATCATCTGCACCACCATGTTCGGGAAAAGTTCTGTGTTGATCATCGCTCTTTGCAGGCGCTGGCCGGTTGCCACTTCATCCCGCATTCTCAATACTGCTTTTTCATAGACGACGTTGCCCGTAGCGCCTGAGACTGATTCGAGCGCTTCAACCAGCGGTACGCCCGCGCTGAACATTGTCGACAGCGTGCGTGCATAACGGGCAATTGCGGATTTTTCGAGGATTGAACCCACAATTGGCAGCTTAAGGAATATCCGGTCTTCGATTTCACGTAAACGGCGCGAGCGTTTCTTCGTCCAGAGATAGGCGTAACCTGCTCCAAATATCATGATCAGAAGCAGCCAGCCCTGGTCGCGTACGAATTCCGACAAGTCGACCACCATGCGTGTAAATGTCGGCAGATCGGCACCGAAACCCTCGAACAGATCTTCGAACTGGGGGATCACGAAAATTAAAAGAATCGTGGTCACGACAACAGCGACCACAAGAACCGCTGCCGGATAGGTCAAAGCCTTTTTGATTTTTTTCTTGATGGCTTCAGTTTTTTCCTTGTAGGTCGCGATTTTGTCGAGCAACGTTTCCAGTGCGCCGGACTGTTCGCCCGCAGACACGAGGTTGACGACCAGATCATCAAAATAAAGGGGGTGCTTCGAGAACGCTTCGGCCAGCGCAGTACCGCCTTCGACGTCCTGCTTGACGGCCAGTATGAGTTCCTGCATGGCCGGATTTTCGTGACCCGTGCCGATGATTTCAAAAGCCTGTACCAGTGGAATACCGGCGGACAGCATCGTCGCCAGTTGCCGCATGAAGATGGCGATATCTGCGGGCTGGACCTTGCCCCTTTTCTTGAACAAGGTGGATTCTTTTCGCACTCGCACGGGTACGACACCCTGACGTCGCAATTCGGCACGAACCGCCGCCTCGTTAGTGGCGATTGTCTTGCCTTTTATACGGTTGCCCTTGCTGTCGGTTCCTTCCCAGTTGAAAGGACTCTGTTTTATAGCGATTCCACTGGCCATACGATTTAATTACCCATGCGCCGATCCAATCCAGATCACTCGATTGTAACCCGGTTGACCTCTTCCAAACTGGTAATGCCGTCCTTGACTTTTTGCAGACCGGCACGGCGAAGATCCCAGACGCCTTCCTGAGCGGCTTGTTCGGAGATCTGCAGGGCGTTGCCGCCTTCCATCATAATGCGGCTGATCGTTTCGCTGACTGGCAGTACCTGGTAAATGCCGGTTCGGCCTTTGTAGCCATCACTGCAGTTTTTACATCCGACCGGGCCGTATATTCTCAGGCCGGCTTTAACATCTTCCTGGTTGAAGCCTTCCTGGAGCAGCGCTTCCTCGGGAATATCCTTCACTTCCCTGCAACTCTCGCAGAGCCGACGCGCGAGCCGCTGGGCGATGATCAGGTGAACGGTACTTGCAATCGCGTAAGGTTTGACGCCCATGTCAATCAAGCGGGTCAGTGTTCGTGGGGCATCATTCGTATGCAGCGTCGACAGCACAAGGTGACCTGTCTGAGAGGCCTTGATTGCGATCTCTGCGGTTTCCAGATCACGTATCTCACCAACCATGATGATGTCCGGATCCTGACGCAAAAAAGCGCGCAGAGCAGAAGCAAAGGTTAATCCGACCTTCGGGTTTACGTTGACCTGGTTAACTCCGGGCAGATTGATTTCCGCCGGGTCTTCGGCTGTGGAGATATTCCGGTCTTCGGTATTGAGAATATTCAGGCCCGTGTAGAGCGAAACCGTCTTGCCACTACCGGTTGGTCCCGTGACGAGGATCATGCCGTAAGGCTTGGAGAGCGCATCCAGATATAATTGTTTCTGAAAACTTTCATAGCCCAATGCATCAATGCCGAGCTTGGCACTGGAAGGATCGAGAATACGCATCACGACCTTTTCGCCGAAAAGCGTCGGGCAGGTGTTCACACGAAAATCGATCGCCCGGTTTCTTGACAGCCGCATCTTGATTCGACCGTCCTGCGGGACGCGGCGCTCGGCGATATCGAGCCTCGCCATAACTTTAAGACGAGCACAGACTTTTGTGGCGAGCGCAATCGGGGGTGAGGCGACCTGTTTTAATACGCCATCCAGCCGCGTGCGAACGCGGTAAGTTTTTTTTTTGTTTTCAAAATGAATGTCCGACGCGCCGCGTTTGATGGCGTCGAGCATGACCTTGTTGACGAAGCGCACGACGGGAGCGTCTTCCACATCGTCGCGTGTGACATCCTCGCCGAAGTCCTCTTCACCGCCGGAAATCTCGAGGCTGTCAAGATCGAAGTCATCTTCGTCGAAGCTCGACATGGAGGTGTCGACAGCTTCCAGGGCCCGATTAACGGCGTCTTCGAGCTTATCCTGTTCGACCACCACCGGATCGACGCGGAAACCGGTCTGGAACTTGATTTCATCGACGGCCTGCAGATTGGTCGGATCAGAGACCCCCAGAAAAAGGCGTTTGCCTCTGAGTACCAGCGGCAGCACCCGATGCTTGTTCAGCAGGCGCTGATCAATGGCTTTGACCGCCTCGACGTCGAGTTCCAGCACATCCAGATCGAGTAATGGAACGCCGAATTCATGGGAGGCCGCCACCGCGACCTGCTTGGCGTTAGCGAGATCTTTTTCGACCAGATACGCAACCAGCCCGGCCTGATTCGAGCGGGCATCCTTGATCGCATGAAGAATGGCTTCCTCATCGACAATGCCGTCTTGTAGCAGACGCCGGGGCAGTCCGCTCAGCGGTGCGGTGGTGGATGCAGTGGCCATAGGGTCCTTGGGTTACCGGGAAATCCCCAAACAATCAGGTGGATACGCTTGATCCATCTGATTTTACATAGTTTTACTGATCTTGCCCCCCCGACGCAACCAAATTGACCCGAATTTTAACGATAAATGCGAGCCGATTTCCGTAGAACGGGCGTCAGGTCACACTTGCGGGCGTTTCGCCGGCTCGGTGTATCAGTCGCTTAATCGCCGGCCGGTTGCAGCGGCAACGATATTTTGAAGATCCGGGCGTAAATCTCCGGTTCTTCGCTGTCGGGGTACAACATTCGA
>PVMS01140969.1_pt1 | contig 10608 bp, 14 predicted proteins | sample 1853461 | NCBI WGS metagenome assembly PVMS01 (sample SAMN08582032, study PRJNA380276) | Marine sediment metagenome, whole genome shotgun sequencing project. | isolation source: ocean sediment barecode stripped | collected 2017
CCTCGCCTGTGTGGAATTGGAGTACGGAGATTCGGGTGCCCGCTCGTTCGTGAGTGTTCAGGGGTCGTTGGCGATGTTTCCCATCTGGGCGTTCGGGTCTGAGGAGCAAAAGCAGGAGTGGTTGCCGCGGATGGCGGCCGGGGAAGCCATCGGCTGCTTCGGGCTGACCGAGGCCGACGCTGGTAGCGATCCCGGCGCAATGCGAACGGTGGCGCGGCGTGACGGCGACGATTGGGTGATCGACGGAACCAAGATGTGGATCACCAACGGAGGGATCGCCGACGTCGCCGTCGTGTGGACGCAGAGCGATGACGGGGTATTGGGCTTCATCGTTCCCACGGAGACGCCGGGCTTTTCCAGTAACGAGATCCACCAGAAGATGTCGCTACGGGCCTCGGTGACATCGGAGCTGGTGCTGGACGCGGTTCGCCTCCCCGGCTCTGCGCTACTGCCCGGGGTGCGCGGCCTCAAGGGCCCGCTGGCGTGTCTGAGCGAGGCTCGCTTCGGAATCATGTTCGGTGCCGTCGGCGCGGCTCGTGCCTGTTTCGATGCCGCCCTCGACTACGCCGCCGAGCGCAAGATGTTCGGCAAGCCGATCGGATCCTTCCAGCTGATACAACGTCAGCTGGTCGAGATGGCGATCGGCGTCAATCGAGGCATGCTGCTGGCGATGCACATCGGACGGATGAAGGACTCGGGAACGATCGACGCCGCCCACATCTCGATGGGCAAACTCGACAACGTTCGGATGGCGCTCGATGTGGCGAGGACCGCTCGCAGCGTCCTGGGTGCCAACGGAATCACCCTCGAATACCCCGTGATTCGCCACATGAACAACCTCGAATCCGTATACACCTACGAGGGCACGAACGAGATTCACACCCTGATTCTCGGCCAGGCTCTGACCGGGATATCAGCGTTCGAATGAGTGAGTTCTCTTGGGCCTCGGTGTTGGGCCCGCTGAGTTCGGGTGGGGACTTGGCCGAGACTCAGGCCCATGCCGCGATGACCGAAATAATGGCCGGACGGGCCGAGCCCTCGCAGATCGCTGCCTTCATCATCGCCCTTCGGGCCAAGGGGGAGACGGTCGACGAAATGGTCGGCCTGGTCCGAGCGATGTACGACATGGCCGTCACCGTGGACGTGGGAGTCCCGGTTGTGGACACCGCCGGCACCGGGGGTGATGGTTCGGGCACCTTCAACATCTCGACTACGGCCGCGCTGATCGCCGCAGGTGCCGGCGCCAAGGTGGCCAAGCACGGCAATCGGGCCGCCTCCTCCCGCACCGGCTCTGCCGACTTGCTCGAGGAGTTGGGGGTGCGGATCGACCTGGAACCGGAGCAGGTCGCTTCCCTGGTGAGGGAGGCAGGATTCGGGTTCTTCTTTGCGCCACGTTTTCATCCGGCGATGCGTTTTGCGGCACCGGTTCGTCGGGAACTCGGGGTCCCGACTGTGTTCAACTTCTTAGGCCCGTTGGCCAATCCGGCAAGGGCCGCTCGTCAGGTGATCGGAGTTGCCGACGGACGGATGGCGGAGCGGATGGTGGGAGTGCTGCAGCGCCTGGGGAGCGATTTCGCCTTGGTCTTCTACGGAGAAGACGGTCTGGATGAGCTGACGACTTGCGGCACGTCGTTCATCTATCGGCTCGACGGCGACAAGGTCACCCATGCCGAATTCACCCCAGCCGACTTCGGAGTCCCCGTGGCGTCGCTGCCAGATTTGGCGGGTGGCGACGCCGCCGAGAACGCTGCCATCACTAGGGGGATCCTGTCGGGCGACGCCGGGCCGAAGCGGGACATAGCGTTGATCAACGCCGCCGCGGCGATCGTGGCGGCAGATCTCGCCGACGGCTTCGATGAGGGCATCGTCGCAGCAGCAGCCTCGATCGACTCGGGGGCTGCGATGGGAGTTCTCGAATCGGTGATATCGATCGGGTCGAAACTGGCGGGCGCCGGGAACCAATAGATGCCGAGCCCCGTTTAGACGACCATGGGAAGACTGCTGATCGTTCTGGCGTTGGTTGCCGCCGCTTGCGGAGGCTCGGAGGCGGGATCGACCACCGCACCGACGGCAAACGTCGGCACGACGTCGGCGCCGAACGGCTCGCCGGCCGGCGATCAGGTCGATAACGCCGTCGGGGAGACACCCGTGGTGGACAGCGGCGACTCCTCATCTGCGGAGACCACATCGACCACCACCCGGGTCCGGCCTGATGGGCGAGACGCCCCCGACTTCGCTCTGGCGCTCGGACAGGGTGGAGAGTTCAGGCGCTCAGATGAGGAAAGACCGGTGTACATGGTCTTCTGGGCGGAGTGGTGAGGCATTTGTGCCCGGGAACTCCCGGTCATCGATGCGGTCGCATCGGATTATCAAGACAGCATCGCGTTTCTGGCGGTGGCCGGCCGCTCCTCGCCGGAGGCGAGCGCACTGCGGGTCGGCTCCTGGTTCTCGCCGGATAGAATTCTGTGGGGCTACTCCGATGAGTTGTGGCCGATGTACGAGATCTTTGGCCAGCCGGCATCCGTTCTCATCTCCGGAGACGATGTGATCATCGGCGGGTGGTACGGGGCGCTCGACGAGACGGCGCTTCGGGCGCAACTGGACGCCCTGGTGGCGATCGGCTGAGCGAGACCGGATCTGCCGGCGAGGCCTTCTCGCCATCCGAAGACGTGTATCGATCTGTGGCGACCGACCGTCAGCTCAACCTGCCGCCAGTATGGAGAGTCCTCCGAATGTCAACGCAACCATGAGCGTGAGCATCGCGTATTGGCTGCGGACCGCTCGCTCACCTTCGAATACCGCAAGAGCCCGGTCGTGGGCGAGCGCCACACCGATGACGTGACCCCCGACGAGCGCACTGGCCTGAATCCACCACACCGATGTTGGTGACAGCCAGGTGAAGTTGGCCTGATAGCCGGCCGTGCCGAACAGATTCCAGCCGCGTCCCAGTGGATCCGAGATGGAGGCGATCATCAGCTGGCCTTCGAACAAGATCAGAGTTATGTAGTGAGCAACTGCATAAGCCAAAGCGATGGGCACGAGCGTGTGAGCAAAGCTTCGTGCCACCCCCAAGGTCGTCAGAGGTCCCCGTGCGATACGGGCGGCCCACCACGAGGCCGCGAGGTATCCGATCCCGACGATCGCCACGGTGGTCACGAGTGCCACCGTTCCGAACCACTGGCTGCTCTGGGAACGGCCTACGAGGTCAAACGTCAAGTCGTCCCAGAACGGTGTTGCGGACAGTCCGTCATACGACACCGTGCCGATCATCGCCACCACGAAGAAGACCAGGCCGGGCCACTGTGGAAGCACCGGGAGAGACCGCAGCCAGCCTCGCCATCGAAGTCGCCCGTCCTCGCTCCTTCCGAGCGGAGCAATCGCGCTCAGCAGCCGGTGATAGACGGAAAACGCATCGGCTGAGGCCAGAGTCTCATCGACCCCGCGGCGCCACATCCAGGCGAGCATCAGAATGGTGTAGATGAGCGACGCCGCCGCGAGCGCCCGAGGATTTCCGGACGATGGCGAAACCAGCTCCAGCCATGTGAAGGCGAGGAACAGGAATCCAGCCGGCCACACTCCCAGACGGGTCGGGCTGGCCGGCTTGCGGTCGAACTCGAGTGCTCGTCCGATGGCCGCCCATGGGTTCACCAGGGACCAGATGTTGCCGACGACTGCAGCCAGGAACGGCAACACGAGCCAGAACAGAATGAAGATCGAGATCGGCGCGATGTTGATGCGGGAATCGGCTTCGCCCCAGCGTCCGGCAACGAGTACGAGCAGGAGAAAGGCGACGCCTGCACCCTGCAGACCCCTGGCGAGCCAGCGGGGAGCAGCAAACCCGCTTCCCCGATAGCGGGGGCCATCCTGGAGCCTCGGTTCGGGCCAGAGAAGTGACAGAGCACCGAACGAAATCAGGAGAACCAGCGCACCGCCGATCAGGAAGACCTCGAGCGGGAGAGGGAGGTCACCTCTCCCGCCGATCGGGTGGGCCAGCGCCGGCACCGGAACGATCAGGACTAGGAGTGTCAGGATCGCGGTGAACAGCCGTTTCACGACACCTCGAGCTGCAGCAGCAGGAGGTGGGCGTCCTCGAGTTCGATGTCGAAGACGCCGGGGATGTTGACCGACATCTCAAGGATGGCTGCCTCTGCCGGATCCACGGTCGCGGTCACGTCGTACCCATGGGCGTGCACCTCGTCGACGACGTCGGCGATGACCTCGATTCGGAGTTCGGACCCGGGATCGCCTGCTACCCGCCCGTCGACCACCTCCCCGTTGACGAGAACCCTTACTTCGCCAGCGGCGATCGTGACCGCGCTCTGTATCACGGGATCGATGGCGGGGGGGCTGCTGGTTGGTGACGTCGTCTCGGGAGGACTGGTGGTCGTGGTGGTGGTGGCCGGTTGTGGAGGAGTCGTCGGCGGGCTGTCGGTCACCGACGACGTCGTTGCTGGTTGGGTGGTCGACACGACCGGAGTGGCACCATCGCCGCTACACGCGGCAACGATCAGCGCGAGCGCGACCGGTACCGAGAGGCGAAACATTGCGTGAGGCTATCGCGTTCGAGGTGCAACGCAGCGGACTCCAAGTTAGGTGCCGGTACCTCTCAGGGCTGCGTCTGAACGTCGCCGGTGCGGGAGCTCTCTACCGGTTCTCCCAGGATGATGCGATCGAGTGTTGCGGTCGCCAGGCCGAGGCTGATTGGTCCGGTGATCTTGGCGACAACGGTGCCGTCGCGATCGACGAAGTACGTCTCCGGAACCCCACGTACGCCGAAGCCGATCGCAGCCCGAGAGCGGTCGTCCATCCCGACCGCATAGCCCCGACCCAGTTCGTCCAGGAAGGCGATGACGTCGTCTGGGCGTGATTGATAGACGGCTCCTACGACCGACACACCCAAATCCTCGAAACCCACTGCCAGGGCGAGCAGGTCGGCGTGTTCTGCGCGTCAGGGCACGCACCAGGGCGCCCAGAAGTTGACGACGAGGATCTGTCCCTCGAGATCGCGCAGTCGGAGTGAATCGTCGCTCTCGACGAGATCGAGCGTGACATCGGGCACCGGGTTGCCGATCAGAGGGCTCGGCGAGAGCCGCGGATCGGCGCCGAATCTCGTGGAGAACACGACGGCGAGAACGACGGCCACAAGACTTACCCCGGAAATGACGAAGAGACGAGCTCTGCTGGTCACTGTGAAGCCTCATTCAGCATGCGTTGCGCTTCGGTAACGATCTCTTCGGGGGCTTGCCCCGAGTCGATCACCGCTTCGAGCAACAAGACCGCTTCCGCAATGTCGCCGGTGCCGTCGAAGAGCGCATTGGCCAGGAACCACTGCGCCAGAGTGTCGCCGGGGAGAATCTCGAGGCTTTCACGTAGAAGCGCGGCGCCGGTGGCGGCATCACCCGACACGTAGGTCATCCAGCCAACGTACATGAGGGCTTCGGGATTGGTCTCCCGGTCGAGTACGAACATGTAATGGGGGAGTGCGGTGCTGAAGTCGCCCGCCTCGACATATCTCCGAGCAAGCGCCAAACGCATCGTGAGGATTTCAGGATTGGCGGCAACCACCTGCTCCATTTCCTCGTTGGTGATCGACGAGAGATCGACGGGCGCTCCTTGAACGACGTCGGCGGCTACGCCCCCGGTCACATAGCCGCCGTCGGGCCGGGGTTCCACCGCCAACACGAGCGTGACCGTCACGACTGCAGCCACTGCGATGAATGCACCGGCGCCGATGAAGGCCCGGCGTCGGGATGCCGGATTCACGACGACCGGTTCCAGTTGGTCGATCGCCTGCATGGCGTCCAGGGCGGCGACTTCGTACCGACCCCGAAGTCCCCGCGCTACGGAAACGTCGATTTCACCGGCCGACACCTGAGCCTCCAGATCCTGCAGGTCGGCGAGTGCCTGGTCTCGCTGCTGTTCGAGTCGGGTACGGCGAGGATCGGTCACATCTTCTCCTCGAGGGCTGCCGCGATCCTGGCCCGCTCGGCATCGGAGATCTCCCGGTGCTTTCCGGCCCGTCGTCCGGCGATGACCGCTCCGCCGATCGCCAGAGCTGCCAGCGGGGCGATCCAGAGCACGACGCCGACTCCTCTCGCCTTCGGATCCAGCAGAACTTCCTCGCCGTAGGTGGCGACGAAGAACCCGAAGATCTCATCGTCGGTCCACCCTTCGGCGACCTGCTCTCCGATGAGGTCGTACAGGTCGCGGGCCACCTGCGATGGCGAGTCCGCTACCGACTCGGATGTGCAGATCGGGCACTTGAGACGTTCGGCCAGCGAGTGAACTCGATCGCCGGTGCCGGTCGAATCGGTGGCCAGCACCACGACGCTGATCAGCATCGAGACTCCGATAACCATCAGGGCGATGAGGGTTCGCAGGCGTTCAGTCAACGGTTGCCGCCTTGGCCGCAGCCAGTTCCCGTCGCCGTTTGCGGCCGGCGAAGGACCACCCGCCGCCGACGACTATCAATAGCGCACCACTCCACAGGAGCCACATCAGGGGGAAGCGAAAGGCGTCGATCGTCACTCCGTCGGAGTCGATGCGGACCAGGCTCAGGTAGACGTCTTCGCGTAGACCGGTTCTTACGGATGGTGTTGGAATCGCCTGCACCTGGTTGGGGTACTGATTGAGGCGGGGTTCCAAGGTGCCCAGGACGGTGTCACCGCGAGAGACTGTAAAGAGGGCTCCGATGACCCGCCGGTTGGGCTCGTCACGCAGCGTTGGTCCCTCGTAGGTCAAGGTGTACCCGTCGAACAGGGCGGACTCGCCCGGTTCGAACGCGATCGTTTGACGGGCTCCAAAGGAACCAGAGAAGGCGATGCCGATGGCGAGGAGGGCGACCCCGACGTGGGCCACCATGCCTCCCCAGAAGCCTGGATCGGCTCGAAAGAGCCCGCCGACTGCCTTGGGGTAGGGGGAGGCCGCAGCACGTGCTCGTTGGTGAGCCAGCGCTGCGATACCAGAGATGATGAAGATCGCCAGCCAGAGGGTGGCGACGACGGTGATGGGGCGGACCCCTGCCAGCACGGCGGCGGCAGTCAGAATGGAAGCAGCCTGGGCCGGTCCCCTGATCCGGCGCCACATCAGGTCGGGTGCTGCGTAACGGTAGGGAGTGAGCGGACCGAGGCCCATGGCCAGCAGCAGCACCAGGGATAGTGGGATGGCGGCACGGTCGAACCATGGAGCGCCGACGGACACCCGGTCACCGGAGAACGCTTCGAGAATCAGTGGATAGATCGTGCCGATGAGCACGACGAAAGCAAAGACGGCCAACAGCAGATTGTTGAGCAGGAAGACGCCTTCCCGACTTGCCAAGGAGTCGAGTTGGGGTGGTGATGCCACCAGATGGGCTCGTAGCGCGAAGAGGCCGAATGATCCGACCAGGATTACGACCAGGAAAACCAGTAAGGCAGGGCCGACGGCCGACTGGGTAAACGAGTGGACGGATGCGACCACTCCGGATCGGGTGAGGAACGTCCCCAGGATCGTGAGGGCGAACGTCGAGATGACGAGAGCGATGTTCCATGCCTGGAGCATGCCCCGCCGACGCTGGACCACTGAAGAATGGATGAAGGCGGTGGCCGTGAGCCAGGGGAGCAGAGATGCGTTTTCGACCGGGTCCCACGCCCAGTAGCCGCCCCATCCGAGGACTTCGTACGACCACCAGGCACCCAGAACGATTCCGAGGGTGAGGAAGGTCCACGCGATCAAGCTCCAGCGGCGCGTCCGCTGCAGCCACGAGGTCGATCCGTCTCCGGCCACGAGCGCCGAGATGGCAAAGGCGAATGGAACCGTGAGCCCGATGTAGCCGAGGTACAGCATCGGCGGGTGGATCGCCATGAGGATGTGATTCTGCAGCAGCGGATTTGCTCCAGACCCGTCGAGCGGGACGACGTCGAGGGTGGTGAAGGGGTTGGCCGCGGTCGCCATCAACCCGAAGAAGAACAGGGCAACGAGTCCCATCACCGCCAGCGCCCCGGAACCGCTGCGGTCATCTGTGTCGAGGCTGCGCAGGACTGCGATCACGAACCCGGAGAGAACCAGGCCCCACAGCACGATCGACCCCTCGAGGGAGGCCCAAGCCGAAGCGATCGTGAACACGAGCGGGGTGTCGCGACTGTGGTTGCGAGCGACGTACTCGATCGAGAAGTCGTCGGTCAGCAGCGCCAGTTCCAAAGCCCCCATGGCGACGATGGCTCCGACCGCGATTCCCCAGGCGGGAAGGCGCAGCCGATCTGTACCGATTGTTCCGCTGAACGCCCTGGCACCTTGGACTATGAGCCCGATCGCCGAGATGCCGGCTAGTAGGACCCCCGCATAACCGACTGTGGCGATCACGCGTCGGGGAACCTCTGCTCGGGCGTGTAGACCCCACCGTCTTCGGTGCGGTATTGCTCGTCGTGCTTGATGATCATTGAATCACTCGAAAAGATCGCACCGTTCCAGGTGCCTTCGACCACCACACCGATCCCTTCCTGAAAGAGCTGCTGCGGCGTTCCCTGGTGGACGACGACGATCGTCTGCTTCCCGTCGGTCACGGAGAAGGTGACGGTCGATTCATCGTTGGAGATGGAGCCAGGCACCACCTGGCCTCCGAGGCGGAAACGGTCGGCTTCGGTGATCGCCGTGTCCGCGATCACCTCGTCGGGAACCCGGTAGTAGACGAGATTGTCGCGGATGTTGAACACGAGAAACCCGATGAGGATTGCCAGCAACCCCAGGGCCGGAATGAGGAACGCCCGATATCGCTTCATCGAGGTCCCTCGGCGTTGCCGAATCGGCGTCGACGTCGGATGAGAGAAGTCGTGTAGACGGCCAGCGTCGAATAGACCACGGCATACGTGAGGCTCACCCATCCCCAATCACTCATGCTGTCCTCCCTCCGACGATCGGTGCCGTGATCGCGGAGCCTGCAGTGGCATCGGTCTCGTCGGGGCGGCGTGCGGCATCCTCGGCGGCGGTGAGTTCGGCTCTGCGGCTGACCAGAGCGGCAAACACCACGGTGAAGGCGGCCACCGCCATCAGGAGCGCAAAGAGAAGTGGGGCGTCGATCTGTGGATTGTCGGGCCTGAGCACCGTCGGCGGTTGATGGAGACCCCGCCACCAGGTCACAGAGAAGTGGACGATCGGAATCTGGAGCACGGCGACAATGCCGAGGACTGCGGACCGCTGGGCTCGTATTTCGGGGTCCTCGAAGCTTCGGCGTAGGGCCAGATACCCCAAGTAGACGAAGAACATCACGGCGGTGAGCACCAGGCGGGCATCCCATGTCCACCACACTCCCCAAACCGGCTTTCCCCAAATCATTCCCGTAGCGAGAGCCAGCCCGGTGAAGACCACCCCGACTTCTGCGGAGGCTCCGGCGAGCCGGTCCCATCGCAGTGAGCGCACCCTCAGGTAGGCCACGCTGGCGATGAGGGTGACGGTGAAGGACAAGTACGCCAACCAGGCGGACGGAACATGCACGTACATGATCCGCTGCAGGTCACCCTGGACGGCGTCGGGGGGGACGACGAGGCCGGCGACGAATGCGGTCGCCAGGGTGCCGATCGCGGCTAGATCGAGCGGCCTTGCGCTCATGCTGCGGATTCCTCCAGGGGTCGGGCAGTCAGCACTCCGGCGAGCGCCAGCACGGTGTCGACGACTGCCAGCAGGAGCACCCACCGAAGGATACCGGCGCCTACGCGCAACCCTTCCGTCGCTTGGGCGGCGCCCAGCAGCAACGGGATGGCGATGGGAACGATGATCAGGGGTGCCAGCGAGGTTCGCGTTTCCAGGCCTGCGACCAGATTGCCGCCAATCGTCCCGATCATCGCCAAGCCGGCCGCGGTCAGTGGAAGCAGTGCAGCCAGCCACCACCAAGAGCTCAGGCTGGGGTCGTACAAGATCACCGTGGCGAGCCCGGCTCCGACTTCGAATCCGAGGAGGAGCAGGAAGGTCGCCAACGTGGTCGCCGCAAACCGAGCCGCAGGATCGACGCCGGAGAGGCGCAGCATGTCGCGGGTTGCCGCCGGGGCGAGCGAACTGTGCCGTTGGGTGACGAGCACCCCGAACAACATGACGATCGACCAGTAGATGCCCGGCCCGATGCGTTCCAGGAGGGGGGTGTCGATTCCAACCGCCATCGGGATTGTGAGCAGAGCGATCACTGCAAACGGGAGGACCACGAGAGCCACCTCACCGCCGCGGAGTTCGTCGCGCAACTCGAATCGAATGAGTATCGCGATCTGGTGGCGGAGACTCATGACTGGCTCCCGGTGAGGACTCCGTCGACCAGAGTGACGGTGTGATCTACCAGTGGCCGGACTCGCTCCTCTTCGTGGGCCACCACCAGGGCGCTACCACCCCGGTCGGTCACGGCACTGATCAGATGGCGCACCAACCCCCCGGCACGATCCGAGGCGCTCCATGCCCTGGAGCAGGTCGGGCTGGCGGGGGCAGCCGATCGTCGGGCATCACGCTGCTCTAATGGCATGCGGCGTCGTGTCGAGTTCGCCCGAATGCTGATCATCGCTCCCGATCTCCTTCTGCTCGATGAAGCCCATGTCGGCCTCGATCCCGAGGCCTGGGGCTTGGTGGGCCATCTGATCGGCGCCGTGACCGGCC
>PVMS01093714.1_pt1 | contig 10607 bp, 9 predicted proteins | sample 1853461 | NCBI WGS metagenome assembly PVMS01 (sample SAMN08582032, study PRJNA380276) | Marine sediment metagenome, whole genome shotgun sequencing project. | isolation source: ocean sediment barecode stripped | collected 2017
CGGCGGGAAGGTCTGTCGTCGGCTGATGCCGTTCGGGTGGGGCGGAGGGGTCGTAGTAGTCCGAGATCGGGAAAGCCGGTTACATGGCGAAGGGCCCCAGTGTGTTTGTAGCATCGATGCTGAACGAGGAGTCCGCTGGTGAATACCGGCGTTTCGTGGCCTGACCTCGATGAGGCCGAGTCGCGGGTACTCGCGACGCAGATGAAGCTGCACCAATGGGCGATCAGTGATCCTGATCGTTGTTTCGATGATTTGTTCAACCTCGTGTATGACCCGGCGTTCCTCGTTGTGGCGTGGAGTCGGGTGCGGGGCAACAAGGGGGCACGAACTGCCGGAGTCGATGGAATCGCACCGCGATCCGTCGTATTCGGTGTTGAGGCGCTGCTGTCGGGGTTGAGAGATGATCTCAAGTCCCGGACGTTTCGGCCTCAACGGGTGCGGGAGAAAGCGATCCCCAAGGCGTCGGGCAAGGTCCGTCGTCTCGGGATCCCGACTGTCGCAGACCGGGTCGTGCAATCCTCGTTGAAGCTGGTTCTCGAGCCGATCTTCGAGGCGGACTTCAAACCGTGTTCCTACGGTTTCCGCCCGAAGCGCCGAGCCCAAGACGCGATTGCTGAGATTCACTTCTTCGGATCACGCACCTACGAGTGGGTGTTCGAGGCAGACATCGAAGCGTGCTTCGATCAGATCGACCACACCGCTCTTATGGAGCGGGTGCGACATCGCATCGGAGATAAGCGGGTCACGGGCCTGGTGAAGGCGTTTCTCAAAGCTGGAGTCCTTCGTGAGGACGGCGCCAGCCGCGAGACGATCACCGGCACACCCCAAGGCGGGATCCTGTCACCGCTGCTGGCCAACATCGCATTGTCGATTCTCGATGAGCACTTCACCGCGAAGTGGGAAGCGCTCGGACCGGACTGGACACGCGCCAAACGTCGCCGGGCTGGTGAACCGGCCATGCGAATCGTCCGCTACGCAGATGATTTCGTGGTCATGATCGCCGGAACCCGAAACGACGCCGAAGCGCTACGCGAAGAAGTCAGCTCGGTGCTCGCTCCGATGGGCCTCCGCCTATCGGAAGAGAAGACCAGGGTCTGCCACATCGACGAGGGCTTCGACTTTTTGGGGTGGCGCATCCAGCGTCGCGCCCGTCGAGGCCAAGACGGCAAACGAGCGGTCTACACCTACCCATCCAAGAAGGCGCTCGCCTCCGTGATGGCCAAGGTCCGGTCGCTCACCGCCAGAGCAAAACATCGAACGCTGCGCGACCTGTTGATCTCGGTGAACCGAGTTCTGCGGGGCTGGTGTAACTACTTCCGTCACGGCGTGTCAGCCAAGACATTCGGCTACCTCGACCATTTCACATGGTGGAGGATCTTCGGGTGGCTTCGCAAACGACACGTCGGGCTGGACAAGGGAACCCTTGTCCGTCGCTACCTTCCAGGCTGGAAGATCCGCGACGGCAACATCGAAATGTTCCGACCACGCGAGATCGCGATCGTGCGATACCGCTACCGGGGCAACCGAATCCCAACACCATGGCAACGCGAAACAACAAGATCACCCGCACCAACGACATAACACATGGAGAGCCGGATGCGGTGAAAGTCGCACGTCCGGTTCGGAGGGCGGGCCGCAGAAACCCACCAGCCGAAAGGCGGGCAGGGCGCTGCGGTCCGACCCCTACACCTACATCGGAACCGGTGAGGGCTGGCTGTATCTCGCCAGTGTGCTCGATCTCGGCTCGAGACGTTGGCTCGGCTACTCGATGGCCGATCACATGCGAACCGAGCTCGTCTCGGACGCGTTGAACATGGCGGTCAGCACACGCGACGGCCAGGTGAAAGGAACCATTTTCCACGGTGATCGCGGCAGCCAATACATGTCGGGCGACTACCGCAAGCTGGTCACCGGCTACGGAACGGTCCAATCCGTCGGCCGCACCGGGGTGTGCTGGGACAACAGCGTGGCGGAATCGGCATGGTCATCGCTGAAACGTGAGCTCGTGCACCGCTACCGGTTCGCCACTCGCGCCGAAGCCCGCCGGGCGATCTTCGCGTGGATCAACCGCTACAACTCACGTCGCCGGCACTCCACCCTCGGCTACATCGCACCCATCACCTGGGAGCAGCAGTATCGTCAACCCAAGGCCAACCCGGCCGCGTAACCAACGTGACCGGCCAACGGGGGGAAGCTCACTTCCTTTCGGCTCCGCTGCACACGAGCCGATCGGCGGTGCCGCCGATCGCCAAGCCCTCTTCGCGAAGCTCTCCCGCGAGCCACACCCCCTGCGGCTCTGATCAACCACCATAGCCCACTGCTGATACGCGACGCTCCGCGTCGCCCGCTGTGTGAGTTGGCCTACGGTTGCCGGTGTCCGGTCGTCCCGCATCGGCCCACCTACGCGAAAGGCCACCATGCCACTCCTCGATTTCCTGTGGACCATGTTCCTCTTCTTCTTGTTCTTCGCGTTCCTCCTGTTGGTCGTCTCGGTCTTCGTCGACATCTTCCGCAACGATGAACTCAGCGGGTGGGGCAAGGCGCTTTGGGCGATATTCGTTCTCTTCGTACCCATCTTCGGCGTGCTGATCTACCTCGTCGCCCACGGTGCCGACATGCAGGAGCGCACGTTCCTCCGAGCGCCTGCGCACGATCGGGCGACCGTTGCGTACGCCCGGCCCGGCGCCGAACGCAGCGACGCCGTCAGCGACCAGATCACCCAGCTCGGCATCCTGCGCGATCAGGGTGTACTCACCGAGGAGGAGTTCGAGACCCGGAAGGCGAAGCTGCTCGCCTGACCGCGCTCCACGCGGGGCGTGAGAACCCGACCGTTCGACCGTTCGGACTGCGGAAGGCCTGAACCTGTGACGAGGAGCTGCCGGACGGGATCGTCAGGACGCGAACGAACCGCCGATCGGAAGCGTCAGCGAGCTGCCGCCGAGACCGGACTGCGATTCGGGATTGTGCGTGACCGCGAGCACCGACCTGCCCGAGTCGAAGATCTTGATCGCCGACGATCGGATCGCGAGCTCGTGGAACGGGAGGATGATCAGGTCACCAGGCTCCGTCCGCTCGGCCACCCAGTGCTCGGCGTCGTCGGTCCCGTCGACATCTCCGCTCCAGTGCTCGAGGTGTTCGGGTAGCGAGATCCCCGCCTCGGCCACCACGTCGGGCGAGAGGGGCCCGACGATCAAGGTTCCGTCGCGGCCGACCACGTTCGTGGCGAGTTCGGCGGCCAATCGCAGAGCGGGCTCCTCGCCTGGGATCAGGTCGGCCTCGCGCACGAGGAGGATCGAACGGCGGGGCCCGGCCTTGTCGGTCTCGTGGAGTGCCGCGATGGCGACGGGAACCGCGGTTGCCGCGATGATCTCGCTGTAGCTCGCGCCCGCCAGATAGCCGAGGACCCCTTCGCGTCCCGGCCAGGCGAGCAGCAACAACGAGGCGTCGAACTCGATCGCTGCCCGGTTCAGCGCCGATGCCTTCGACCGATCGATACGCAGTTCGGTCTCCACGTCACGCCCGGCCCGGCGAAGGATCTGGTCGGCTGCCGCCTGCCGTTGGCGGGCATCGGCGATCGCATCCCTGTCGGTCGACGACGCCACGACGATCGGCTGCACGATGCCGCCCGCCGACTCGGTCAGCCGACCGCTGAGCCCGACCACACGCCGCATGACGTCCTCGTCTGCGTCGGTGGCGAGGAGGATCGCCTCGCCGGCGCGTCGTCGGTCAGCACTCGGTGGGTGAACCTCCGGCGCGAAGCGGTTCGTGCCGATCGATGTCAGAACCAGACTGATCGCGACGACGACCATCACGGCATTGACGACCTCGTCCCCGTACAGACCGGCCTCGAGGCCGACGATCGTGGCGGCGAGGGTCGCCGCTGCCTGGGCGACCGAAATGCTGAGCATCAGGCCCACCTCCGCCGTCGTCAGGTGGAAGATGCGCCCCGAGATCCAGGCAGCGAGCGCCTTTCCGGTGACGAGCGCTGCGCAGAACCAGATCGCGAGCCGCATCGTTTCCCAGGTGAACATCACATCCGGGTCGAGCAGGAGGCCGACCGAGATGAGGAACGTGGGGATGAAGAAGGCGTTGCCGAAGAAGTCGGTCACCGTCATCAGCGGGCTCGCGTTCGGGACGAGTCGGTTGAGTCCCACGCCGACGAAGAACGCTCCGACCAGCGGCTCGATCCCGACGAGCTGGGCGACCACCGCTGAAGAGGTGAGACCGATGAACAGGAGCATGTACCGCAGCGTGCGCTCCTGGCCGAGCCCGGAGAAGAGCACTCGCGTCACCTTCGGAACGATGAAGAAGCACCACACGGCCAGCACCACGAGGCCGGCTGCGATGGCGATGACGAGCTGGATCCCCTTGGCATCGCCCGTCTCGGCACCGATGATGAGCGCCAGCAGGGTCAGCGAGATCGTGTCGGTGATCGAGCTGGCGCCGACGGTGGCGGCGACGGCGCGGTTGCGGGTGAGTCCGAAGCGACTCACCGTCGGGTACGTGATGAGGGTGAACGAGGCCCAGAAGGACCCGATCAACAGCGCTGCGGCTAGGTCGATGTCGAGTGCGAGGGCGACGACGGTGCCGAGCGCGAACGGGATGAACGCGGTGAGCAGCCCGAACCCGATCGAGATGTTGCGGTACGCGACGAACGCCTCGATGTCGAGTTGCAGCCCGGCGAGGAAGATGAGATAGAGGACGCCGATGCTGCCGACATCCTCGAGCGAGTCGAAGCTCGGTAGCACGTCGCCCATGTTCGGCCCGATGAGCGCCCCACCGATCAGCAGGCCGAGCAGTCCGGGCATTCTCAGCTTCTCGGCGACGAGCGGACCGAACACGACGATCAGCGCGACGACGGTGAACCCGAACTCGGGTCCCTCCTGTATCTCCGACCAGGTCATGTGGCCAAACTATTCGTCGCGCCACCCTCGGCCGGTGTGGTGGTGCTCAGCGCGATCGTGATGCGGGTTCCGAAGAGGCCGCAGATGTGGCCGATCCGGTCGCGCGATCGTCGAGCGTGTCTTCGTGAGCGGCGACCGAGTCACCGTAGAGCAGTGTCTGCGCGACGGCGGCCAGCGGAACGACGAGCGCGTACACGACCGCGATGAGGGCGGTGTACAGCCAGAACGGCAGTCCGCTGAGTGCGATCAGCAACAGGAGCCCGATGACGAGCACGGACACCCCGATGAACAGGTTGAACATCGCCATCATGAACGCGATGTACCACCACCGCCCGCGGACGAGGTCGGTGCTTCGGGCGAGCGCGGACCGACCGTCGCGGCCCTCGAGGACCACCACCTGTGGCATGAACTGATATCGGATGAGTTGTCGGATCGCCCACGGGATGCCGACGATGGTGAGGGCGAGCCCGATGACGACGGCGGCCGCCCGCACGAACCCGATCGCGATCGGCCGGCGGTTGCCCCATGCATTGCGAATGGCATCGGAGACGGCCCGCGGCTCCCCCTCGGTCGAAAGCACGTAGAGCGCGGCGACGGTCGCATTGACCGCGACGTAGGCGACGATGGACGCGAGCGCGCCGAGGAGGTGGGCAACGGCCACTCTGGTCTGGATGACGTCGTCGGCCAATTCGAAGAATCGGCGGGCGGCGGGCGGCTGCGCGGCGAGCGCAGCGATCGCGCCGACGATCAGGGTCACGGGAAGGTAGATGAGCCCGACCGCGATGAGCGCGCCCGGCCGGTGCCGGTACATTCCGATGCTCGTCCGGATGATCTGGCCGGCACGCCGCCGACGGACGAGCGGCGTCGGCTCGGTTCGCGTCCACACCGTGCGGCGCACGAGCCACCAGCCGGCGAGCAGAGGGATCGCCAGCGAGAACAGGAAGCGGGTGGGATTCGTGGTCAGTTTGATCAGCTCGGAGGATCCCCATTCGACGATGCCGCAGAACGCGGAGATCACCACATCGGCCTGGGAGTCGCCGGATGGCACGACCGCGCTGTCGGACCTCAGATCGTCGTGCCAGTCGATCGGCCGCGTCCATCGGTCCTTGGCGACCGGACCCGTCGGGCCGTTGAAAGCGCCGTCGTGGCGTTCACCCCATCGCCCCTCGAAGCTCGACCAGGCGAGCGGATCGTCGGCGTCGTCCACCGAGTCCGGGAGGACGACGGTGTCCGGGTCGATTCGGACCGACGGACCGTCGGTGTCGTCGCACCCGAAACCCTCGCTGGCGCTGCGACCGATGTACAGCGCCGACCCGAAATAGCTGGCGTGCGAACCCGCGGACGAGTACACGACGGGGCGGTTGCCGTCGCGCTCGAGCTTCGACGAGTCCCAGTCGGCCCGCTCGCCACCCTCGTGCTGGGCGTAACCGACGCTCACCGGTTCGGTCTCGAGGGCCTCCTCGACCGTCCCGACGTCGAACAACAGCTGGATGCCCTCCCAATCGCTCTCGTGCTTGTTGTTCCAGTCGTTGAAATACCAGTAGGTCCAGTATTGGAGGGCGAGTTGATTCGGTCGGTCGTCCTGGCGGGCAACGTGCGCGTACACCGTGGGTGGCATTCCCGTGTCGTACCTGTCGAAGTCGCGCTCGTAGATGCAGCCCGGGGCGAGGGCGTCGCCGGGGAAGTCGAGATAGAAGCCCTCGCCGAGTTCGAACAGGTCGGACGCGGATGGAGCGGCAGTCATCACCGGATCGGACCGGCCGACCTGGCGGAGCAGCACCTCGGGATTGTCGAGCACGATCTCGACCGATGCCGGCCGGAACGCCTCGCCGCCGGTGTCGCACGGCCCGGTCTGCGCCTTGATCGTCACGATGGGTGCGTACCGGTCGGCCAGCTCCTGTTCGGCTCGCGACCGTTCGGCCTCCGGATCGGAGTCACCAGCGTCAGCGACGCCCGGTAGCGCGGCGACCGCGAGCAGTGTGGCGACGGCGAGTGTCAGCTTGGCGCGCGTTCGTGTGCCGGATCGACGCGATATGACTGCTGGCGACACCATCGAAGCGCGACGGTATCCGACGCGTTCAGGTCGGGGATGGTTGCGGGATCACGGCGATCGGGCACAGGGCGTTGTGGAGGATCCAGTTCGTCACCGAGCCGAGAAGCAAGGTGGTGAACGCACCGTGGCCTCGCGCGCCGACGACGAGGAGGTCGTATTCGGCAGCGGCCTCGACCAGCGCCTCGCGGGCGTCCTGTAGCACCACCTCGTGGTGCACCCGATCGTCGTCGACGGTGACGGCGGCCAGCTTCGCCAGGAGCCGGGTCGTTTCGCGCTCGACCTCTTCGGGGAATCGGGCGCGGACGAGGTCGTCCTCGAGCCATGGTGTGACCTCGATCGCGATGATCACCGTGATCCGCGCGTCGGCGGGCGCGAAGTCGAGGGCCCATCGCAATGCCCGCGCCGCGTTTGCGCTGCCGTCGAAGCCGACGGCGATCGACCGGCACTCGCCGTCGGACCAGTCGTGCGGCACGACGACGATCGGCGTGTGCGCGTGGGTCGAGCAGTATCGGCTCACCGAGCCGAGGACCGTGTGACGCACCTCGCCCGCACCGCGTTGGCCGAGGACGAGCAGCTCGGCGTCGGAGGCTTGCTCGACGAGCGTCGGTCCGGGGTGACCCGCGACGACCTTGGGTACACAAGGAACGCCCGGGTCGCGATCGGCGATCACCGCGTCGATCGTGACATCGATCTCGTGCGCCGCCGTCGCTTCGAGGCCGAGCCTGTCGACGTCGAAGGCCCGCTTCGCCATCAGCAGCGAGAGGCTCACCGGGACGTGGTACGAGCTGAGGGCGACGAGCCGGTCGGTTCGTCCAACGGCGTGGACGGTCGCCCAGCCGAGCGCGGTTCGAGCGTGATCCGAACCGTCGATGCCGACTATCCATTGCGTGCTCACGCTCCTGACTCTACGGTCGTTTACCGCAGAGCCCAGGGCCCGACGTCACGGGCTGAGGGACGAACGGCCCTTCCCGCGCAGACCGGCAGCGACGAGAATGATGATGAGGTTGGCGTGACCAGCTCGAGTGACCAGTTTGATCTGAGAGGAGAGATGATGATGCAGCACATGATCGTGCCCGTCGACGGATCGGAGCATTCGTGGCAGGCCGCAGACGTGGCCGTCGCACTGGCGAGGTGCTGCAACGGCCGAGTCGACGTTGTCGAGGTGGTGTTCGAACCGCGCGAGATCGATGCCGCGAAGCTCCGGCTCGACGGCGGCATCGGGCGGCTCGGGGCGAGCGACGTCGCGATCCAGCCCGTGGTGACGCTCGCCTCCGAGGGTGTCGCGGCGGCGGTCGCCGATCTCGTCGAGAGCCAGCCTGACGCCGTTCTCACGATGGCGTCTCACGGGCGTGGCCGCTCTGCCGCGCTCCTCGGCAGCATCGCCGAAGACCTGTTGCAGCGGGTGTTCGGCCCGATCGTCATCGTCGGTCCGAAGGCGACCACCTCCGCGTTCGACGGCCCGATCGTCGTGACCGTCGACGGCTCCGAGCTGTCCGAGGCGGCACTGCCGCTGGCGGCTGCGTGGGGGATCGAACTCGGCGCGACCCCCTGGGTTGTCGGTGTCGTCGAAGTCGACACACCGGTTCCCGCAGACATCGGCGAAGCCGGGTATCCGCTGCGGCTGGCGACCCGGCTCGCCAAGGACTCGTCGCATCCAGCGCAGCACGAGGTCCTCCACAGCAGGCACGCCGATCACGCGATCGCCGATTTCGCGGAGTCGATCGACGCGTCTCTCATCGTGGCGAGCACACACGGCCGCACCGGTTTCTCGCGCTTCGTCGTCGGGAGTACCGCCGCCGGAATCGTGCGCCACGCCCGGTGCCCGGTGCTCCTGCTACGGCCGCCACACCTCACGCCCGTCGCCGACACGTCCGGAAGTTCGGCCGGCGACGACAGCTGAAATTGCCGGCCGCCGATCGCGACTTCCCGATCGAGGTCGAGATCAACGTCGCGCTCGCCGGCTACGACGTCGCGTTCCGCACCGAGGCCGAGATGAGGGCTCGGATCGAGAAGTACACATGGCGCAATCTCGAGCATCGTCGTTGGTTGGTCATCCAGTGTTCGCAGACCAAGCCCGAGGACCTCCACCCCGACTACAAGCTGACGTAGCACGGCTCTCGGGCGATCTCGCCGCGGCGGTACGGTCGGCGCATGGACTTCGCGATCCCGGAATCGACGCAGCAGCTCCTCGACGACCTCGACGAGTTCATCGTCGACGTGATCGAGCCGATGGAACGCGAGGACGACAACGTCCGCTTCTTCGACCACCGTCGCGAGGACAGCCGCACGGACTGGGACCGCGACGGCCTGCCGAACGGGGAATGGGAGGCTCTGCTGCGCCGGATGCGAGACGCCGCCGACGAGGCCGGGTTCTACCGTTACCAACTTCCAAGACGTTTCGGGGGTCGGGACGGGTCGAACCTCGACATGGCGATAGTGCGCGAGCACCTCGCCCGGAGGGGCCTCGGTCTGCACAACGACCTCCAGAACGAGAGCTCGATCGTCGGCAACCTCGTCACCGTGCTGATGATGGAGAGGTTCGGGAGCGCTGCGCAGCAGGAGACCTGGATTCCCGAGATGCTCGCCGGTGAGGCGCGGATCGGGTTCGGGCTCACCGAGCCGCTCCACGGATCCGACGCCACCTGGATGGAGACCACCGCCGTCCGCGACGGCGATGAGTGGGTGATCAACGGAGAGAAGTACTGGAACACCGGACTCCACCACGCCACCCACGACTACGTGTTCGCTCGCACCTCGGGCGAGCCGGGAGACGGCAACGGCATCACCTGCTTCATCGTGCCCACCGACGCCGCCGGATTCTCGGTCGAGGAGTTCATGTGGACGTTCAACATGCCGACCGATCACGCCCACGTGCGGCTCACCGACGTGCGCGTCAGCGACACCGACATCCTCGGATCGGAGGGCCGCGGGCTCCAGACGGCGCAGCTCTTCGTCCACGAGAACCGGATCCGACAGGCCGCGTCGTCGCTCGGAGCGGGCATGCACTGCATCGATGTGGCCGTCGCGTGGGCCAACGATCGGACCACGTTCGGCAAGCGCCTTTCGACGAACCAGGCGATCCAGTTCCCCCTGGCCGAGCTGGCGACCGAGGCCGAGATGCTGCGCGCTCTGATCTGGAAGACCGCGTGGCAGCTCGACGAGGGCATCGACCACATGGAGATCACCGACAAGGTGGCGATGTGCAACTACCGAGGCAACCGGTTCTGTTGCGATGCCGCCGATCGGGCGATGCAGACGTGCGGTGGCATGGGCTACAGCCGGTCGATGCCGTTCGAACACATCTACCGGCACCACCGCCGCTACCGGATCACCGAGGGCTCCGACGAGATCCAGATCCGCAAGGTGGCCGGCAAACTCTTCGGCTTTACCGGCCGCGCCAAGGGCTGACCTCCTAACTCCCGCCGGATCGCGCCCCGCCCATCCCCGAAACTTGTACGTCAGGGCGCGCTGAGCGGGAAGATCGGTACTCAGAATCGGAGGTGCCCCGAAACTTGCACGTCAGGTCGCGCCGAGCGGGAAGATCGGTACTCAGAATCGGAGGTGCCCCGAAACTTGTACGTCAGGTCGCGCCGAGCGGGAAGATCCGTACACAGAACCGGGGGTGCCCCGAAACTTGTACGTCAGGTCGC
>PVMS01165883.1_pt1 | contig 10607 bp, 8 predicted proteins | sample 1853461 | NCBI WGS metagenome assembly PVMS01 (sample SAMN08582032, study PRJNA380276) | Marine sediment metagenome, whole genome shotgun sequencing project. | isolation source: ocean sediment barecode stripped | collected 2017
ACGCACGCGTGACCAGTCGTTGCCTAAACCACCCGCAAATTTGGATAGCATGGCATCGTCTTGAATGGCTTCAAAAATGCCGTGTAGATCGTCTGGCACGGTGGTTAAGTAACAAGAAGATAATTGTGGGCGTACGGTGCGAGACGGTCTACTCGGCATTTTTGAAGCCATTCAAGACGACGCCATGCTATCCAAATTTGCGGGTGGTTTAGGCAACGACTGGTCACGCGTGCGTTCCATGGGTTCACACATCAAAGGCACCAATGGCAAATCACAAGGTATCGTACCATTCTTAAAAGTAGCCAACGATACTGCCGTTGCTGTGAACCAGGGCGGCAAACGCAAAGGCGCCATGTGTGCGTATTTAGAAACTTGGCACTTAGACATTGAAGAGTTTTTAGACCTTCGCAAAAACACCGGCGACGATCGTCGTCGCACCCACGACATGAACACCGCCAACTGGGTGCCTGATTTATTCATGAAGCGTGTTAGTGAAGAACAAGACTGGACCTTATTCTCACCACACGAAACCGCAGACCTACATGAACTCAGCGGCGAAGAATTTGAAAAGTGTTACGTAGCGTTTGAAGAAAAAGCTGCACGCGGTGAAATCAAGAACTTCAAAAAAGTAAAAGCGCTAGACCTATGGCGCAAAATGCTCGGCATGTTGTACGAAACCGGACATCCTTGGATTACCTTTAAAGATCCTTGCAACTTGCGCTCGCCACAACAACACATTGGTGTCGTGCACTCTTCTAATTTATGCACCGAAATTACTCTCAACACATCTAACGATGAAATTGCCGTGTGTAACTTAGGTTCAGTGAATCTCGCCGCACACATTGATGAAAACGGTTTAAATCTTCATAAACTCGAAAAAACTATTACCACTGCCATGCGCATGTTGGATAACGTGATTGAATACAACTACTACAGTGTTGCCAAAGCACGTCGTTCTAACTTACGTCATCGTCCCGTAGGACTCGGTATGATGGGCTTTCAAGATGCACTCTATAAGCAACGCATTGCCTATAGCACTGATGACGCCGTAGAGTTTGCGGATCGTTCGATGGAAGCAATCAGCTACTACGCCATTAAAGCTTCTTCTGATTTAGCCGAAGAACGCGGCACCTATGCCACCTTTAAAGGCTCACTATGGGATCAAGGCATTCTGCCAATCGACTCAATCGAGCTATTAGAAAAAGGCCGTGGCAGTTACTTAAAACAAGACCGCTCCATGACCATGGATTGGGACAGTCTACGCCAACGTGTAAAAACCGTCGGCATGCGCAACTCCAACACCATGGCGATTGCTCCGACCGCCACCATTTCCAATATTTGTGGTGTCACGCAAAGTATCGAGCCTACCTATCAAAACTTATTTGTGAAATCGAATTTATCCGGTGAATTTACCGTCATTAATCCCTACCTAGTAGAAGATTTAAAAAAACACGGTGTCTGGGATGAAGTGATGGCCAATGACCTCAAATATTTTGATGGCAGTGTGCAGTCCATTGACCGTATTCCAGATGAATTAAAAACCATTTACACCACCGCGTTTGAAGTGGATCCACGTTGGTTAATCGAAGCCGCTTCGCGCCGACAGAAGTGGATTGATCAAGCCCAGTCACTCAATCTTTACATGTCAGAGCCTTCAGGCAAAAAACTAGACAACTTATACAAACTTGCCTGGGTACGCGGTTTAAAAACCACGTACTACTTACGCTCCATGGGCGCGACGCATGTAGAAAAAAGTACCGTCCAAGGTCGAGAAAGCAAGCTCAATGCCGTCAGCAATGGCAGCAAAGCACCCGAAGCTTGTTCGATCTTAGATCCAGAATGTGAAGCTTGCCAATAGGCTCATGCAAGTATTACGTGAAGTAGACCAAAACCATGCGATGACACAGCTAGCGTTAAAAAACAGCGTTTATAAGTTTGGTTTGAACTAGAGGAGAAAGGAAAATATGCAAAGCTGGGAAGATCCAATTGCCGATGTGCGACCCAACACCACCAGCGCCACAGCGCCGGCTGTGTTTACCGAGCCTGCCCCTGTAATTGAAGCCTTAGGTGAACCTGCGCAAGGCCGAAAAGACACCACTGTCACGGAAGCTCCTGAAGGGTTACAAGAATTAAGACAACAGCACGAAACCAAAGAGAAAGGTGCCAACAAAAATGGAGGAGTTACCGGTCTTGAAGGCATCGAGATGGGTGCCAGTCGCATTCAAGTCGATGACAAAAAAATCATCAACTGCCGTGCCGATCTTAACCAATTAGTACCCTTCAAATATGAATGGGCTTGGCAAAAATATCTAGATGGCTGTGCCAACCACTGGATGCCACAAGAAATTAACATGACCGCAGACATCGCGCTGTGGAAAAACCCAGAAGGCTTAACCGAAGACGAACGCACCGTCATCAAACGTAACTTAGGTTTCTTCTCTACCGCAGACTCGCTGGTAGCGAATAACTTAGTACTCGCCGTGTATCGACACATTACCAATCCAGAATGTCGTCAATACTTATTACGTCAAGCGTTTGAAGAAGCGGTACACACCCATGCTTATCAATATTGCATTGAATCTTTGGGCTTGGATGAAGGCGAAGTGTTCAACATGTATCGCGAAATTCCATCGGTCGCCCGTAAGGCCGAATGGGCGCTACCATACACCAACAGCTTAGGGGATCCAGACTTTACCACTGGCTCTATTGAAGACAATCAACGCCTGTTACGTGACCTGATTGCCTTCTACGTCGTGTTTGAAGGCATCTTCTTCTATGTTGGCTTTGTGCAGATCCTCTCTATGGGTCGTCGCAACAAAATGACCGGCGTGGCGGAACAGTTTCAATACATTCTGCGTGATGAATCCATGCACATGAACTTTGGTATTGATGTGATCAACCAAATCAAACTTGAAAATCCACAACTGTGGACCGACAGCTTCCAACAAGAAATGATCGAAATCATCAAAGGCGGCGTCGAACTAGAAACCAAATATGCATACGACACCATGCCACGCGGCATTTTGGGGTTGAACGCACCGATGTTTGAAGAATATCTAAAGTTTATTGCCAACCGACGTTTTGCGCAGATTGGTTTGCCACAGCAATACCCCAGCGCGAGTAACCCCTTCCCTTGGATGTCAGAAATTTTAGATTTGAAGAAAGAAAAGAACTTCTTTGAAACCCGTGTAACCGAATACCAAACAGGCGGCGCCCTTACTTGGTAGTGGCATTGGGTTTTATGTAACCGGCGTTATGGGGCCACCACTTATGGTGGTTATATTAAGGGAGCACCTTCTGCTCCCTTTTTTTTATCTACGTGGACGTAGTGTATGCTGGAAACGCGGGACGCAGTTTTCAGTATTCTTTTTCAAACTTTGGTAGAGCAGAAAGTGCAGAAGTAATTTTCTGCCTGCTAGTAAGCCACAGAAGTTAGAATATAGGGACGAAAATTAATCAGGTTGATGTTCTATGAATAATTTCAACTTTCAAGACAAAGTAGTCATCGTCACCGGAGCCGCCGGCAGCTTAGGCAGCACCGTGGCCGAACAATTTCACAAGGCCGGCGCCAACCTGGCATTAGTGGATCTCAACTTTGACAAACTACAAAACGAAAGCTTAAAAAATGCCAGCAACGTTCACTTATTCCCCGCCGATTTAACCAATGAAGATTCGGTTAACAAACTAGTAGAAAGCATTGCCAAAGTGTTTGGCCAAATAGATGTCCTCGCCAACGTCGTCGGTGGGTTTAAAATGGGCACCATGGTGCACGAAACGTCTGTGACCGATTGGGACTTCATGCTGAATATGAACGCAAAAAGCGTGTTCTTAATGTCACGCGCAGTGATCCCACACATGTTAAAAATAGGTAAAGGTAAAGTTGTAAGCGTAGCCGCACGTGCCGCAGTAGAAGGCAAAGCCAAAATGGCGCCTTACTGTGTAAGCAAAGCCGCAGTCATCACCCTTACCCAAAGTCTCGCGGCAGAACATAAACACAACAATATCAATGTGAATTGTATTTTACCCGGTACCATTGATACACCACAAAACCGTGCAGACATGCCCAATGCAGATTTTAGTAATTGGGTACCTACTGTAGATCTAGCGAATGAAATTTTGCATTTGTGTTCGGAGCAAGCGAAAGGCGTGACGGGAGCAGCAGTACCAGTGTATGGGAGAAGTTAGTAGAGCAACTGATTCGTAATCAGTAGGTCGGGTGTTCGAATCACCTCTCCGGCACCATAATAAATCATACACTTACCTCAATATTTTACGTCAATTAAAATTCTTAGATAGGGAAATTTACCAATATAGTGCATACCATAGTGCACATGTTCTCTCGCTATATATAGCTCGTTTTATTCTTATATAAACGTACATATAGAGGTGGTCTGTGTTCCATTGGTGGACCGCAGTGGAGTTTTTAATCTAGGGTTGTGGTGTAATTTGGAAGGCGGGGGTGTGTCCGGTCGGGGGTCGTTTAAATTACGATTAAGTGTGTCCCAAAATATTTTTTATATAATTTTTTTATTTTTTAAATATCCGCTTTTGGCCAAAAGCGGACATCATTAGGTTGAGGTAAGGGGAAATCAGGTTGGAAATTCAAAAACAATACAGTTTAATGTCTGCTAACGACCCAAAGCGGGCACTCAACTAACAGCCTTTAGCACACAAAAACAGTCCTTATTTCCGCGACTCCGTTTTACCATTTTTAATCACATGGTAGACTTGTGTAAAAATAAGTGCAGCGAAAAACTTAATACATCTGTCATGCATTAGCCTCGGTACAGAACATCTAGCAAAATATTTTGGTTTAGCGAACTTGTAGAGTTCTGCGGTAAACTGAATAATTGATGGGATCCTGGTTTTTATAGTTAATACGCTTACGCCTAGCCTCATCCAACAGGTGGTACCGTACTTCGGCTTCAATATATTTACCGTCTGCTGGAACTTCAATATTGAATTCTCGCGGCTTCCCAGGCTTTAGGCGTGTGTCCCATAAATCTACAATAAAGGGCCGCCACATTACGTAGCGCTTAAGTGTATGTTTTTTTTCCGCTAATCCATTTTTGGAAGCGTCTAATACTCGTAAATGTACGGTAAGATGCCGGTCCGGTGTCCCCGTAGGTAAGTAATGTGCAGCACCGGTATTGGTAAGAACAAGTACGTAGTTAAGATTGTCATTCTTTGCAGAAGGTGTTTTTTGTAAGGTAATCGTTAACCCACTTTTTACCATTTCCGGATCGTGTCCTCCTCGCCATAGGTGTCTTCTTACCGAGCGTGTCTTGCCTCCTGGCACCATTGTCCTCTCTACTACGGGCATGTGACAATTTACACAGCCTAGATCTGCTATTCCCTTAACCAAGCTCATGCCCTGAGATGCCTGAATCTCAGCTACAGTACCGCATGGTGGGAAGCGATAAAAAGTATCCCAACGATCGCCTGGAACTACATGGCAGCGCACACACATCTGATTGGGATTGTTAATTTTTTCCACTGGATGTGGCGCATTCGTATCACCCATAACCCCCACTATTTTTCCATTGTGTAAATGACAAGCATTGCAAGTAACGCCTTCGTTTTGCAGTTGCGAATCGAACGCTGGATTGGGTTCTAAAATGGGATCCCATTTCTGCGCGTCATGAAAGCCGAGCACTTTGTATTCTTGCTGTCGATCCAGTGGGATGTGGCAGTTATGGCAGATTTGTTGTGAGCCATCAAAGACCCAGTCAACCTGGTAATAAGGGTCAGTCCAAGCCTGACTATGGATGGTAGTCGACCATTCATCGTAAATAGTCTTATGACAAACTGCACACTCTTCCGCGCGCAAGGTTGGGAACATAGGTGGTGCATCTTGAGTTTGCATTGGAAGTTCAAAGGCCTCGGACACCACAAATATATTTATAGGCCGAATAAAACGCCACGTAAGAAATCCAAGTATTAGTATAAGTGCAATAAAAATAGTTTTGTGTTTCAAGATGTTGATTCTCTATTTTTTTATAATGGTTATCTCTTCTAACATTTAGTTAAACAGACAGTATAAACCTGAATCAAAATAGACCTGAAATTTTGCAGAGTACTATTTAGCCATCAAAAGAAAATAAATAAAGCTAATCTAATCAGCACTGCTATCCAATGCTAAAAATCACAAAGCTGAAGAAAAATGGGTACTGACAAGTTAACGTAAATCTTGTCGTTTTGGAGGAGAAATGCGTCTTCTCCACAACAAACAATCAATGACTTATAGTCTTGTGACTGCTGTAATCACACCTTCATATCAGTTAACTTGTCAGTGCCATTATATCTGCTGTCGCGCCTCCACGATCTACCAAGAACGTCCGCTATTGGCTGAAAGCGGCCACATTTAAAATTTTATCAAACCAACACTACTAAATTTCGCTTAATACCTTCAAGCAAAGCCTTTCAGCCTGGGCTGCATAGCCACCGCCAAATAAATTGAAATGATTTAAAATATGGTAGAGGTTGTAAAAATGTTTACGCACGCTATAACCTGTATCGATAGGGTAGTATTCGTTATAGGCACTGTAGAAGTCTTGATGAAAGCCACCAAATAATTCTGTCATGGCTAGATCGGTTTCACGATCACCGTAGTAACTTGCAGGATCATAAACCACTGGGGTTCCTCCTAGGATAAAGGCAAAGTTGCCTGACCATAAATCGCCATGTAGTAAACTAGGTTTAGGTACATAGCTTTCATAGAGTACGGAAATATCATCTAACAGCTTTTCGCAATTTTGTATCAATGTATGAGGGGCATGATTTGATTTAGCTAAATCTATCTGGTGTCCTATTCGCATTTCACACCAAAATGTAAGCCAGTCTTCATTTTTATCATTGGGCTGTGTAGTCGTTCCGATCCAATTATATTCATCCCAACCAAAATAATCTTCGTGATGCTGGTGTAATTTTGCCAGACCCGTTCCTAACGTTGCATATGAACCTGTATCAATGAGATCTAAATACTCAAGCAATAAAAAACTATAACTAGCAGTTTGTCCGTTTGCTATTGCTTGGGGCACTTTTATCGTGTTGGTGTTTGCAATGGCAGATAAACTTTTGGCCTCGCATTTCAACATATTATGCATGGACGGTTGATGTGTTTTTAAAAAATATAATATTGATGGGCCCTCTATCTTATATGCATTACATATATCACCACCACGCATTGGTGTGATCTCATTTATTTTAATTTTATGATCTGAATATTTGTTTAGGTTAACTTCTAAGTCGTGTAGATCCATAGTCATGAGATTTTATACTTGGAGCACCATATATTGGCCAAAGTTAAAGAAGTCTGCGCTTTTTTATGCGAGTAACTATTGTATTTAACACTTACTTATGGCCAAAGAAGCAATCTAGAATTTAGTTAATATGCTTAATATGTAATCAATGTCTTTGTCTGTATGATTTGCGGCTACTTGCAGTCTAATTTCTTCTTCGCCTTTGGGTACCACAGGGTAGTTAAGGCCCGTTACGAGAACATTATTCGTAAATAGGTGTTCTACTAAGGCTGAAGTTTTATGCGTATCGCGTATTAAGATTGGCACGATGGGGTGTTCGCCCTCGATCGTTTCAAATCCCTGTTTTACTAAACCGCTGCGTAATTTTGCAGTCAGGTTACGTAGGTTTGATAGTAATTTTTTGCCTTCGGCACTATCTAGAATATTTAAGGCTTGTAGTGTCGCGGCCGCTTCTGCTGGAGTAATGGGGTTGGAGTAAATATAAAGCGGTACAGTCTCTTTTAAATAATCGATTACTGCTTTATTCGATACGATATACCCACCATTTACACCAAAGGCTTTACCTAGCGTTGCGATGAGGATATCGGCTTTTGCATTGGTAAGCTCTTCGGTCCCGCGTCCACTTTTACCCAACGCACCTACACCATGTGAATCATCAACGATTAGTATTACACCTTCTTCATAGTGTTCTTCATGGCGTGAGCATATGGCTTTAAGCTCATGCAAGGGCGCATGGTCGCCGCGCATGCTAAAAATGCCATCGGTCACTACACAGACACGATTCACTTTACCTATATTTGATTCAAGTGTCGTGTTTAACACTTGCAGATCAAGATGAGGATAAATTGTCTTTTTACCTGTGCCTGATAAACGTATCGCATTGATGATGCAGTTATGATTTAACGCATCACTTATGACTAATGTGTGTTCATTGATAAACTGTGGCAACACCCCCATTACGGTGGCATAGGCTGAACTCATGATCATGCATGCTTCTCGATGATGAAATTCAGCCAGCCTTTTTTCTAATTCAATATGAGGTTGATAGGTTCCGCTGATGAAGCGTACCGCTCCGGGCCCTGTACCAAATTGTTCTGCGGCTTTGGTTTCAGCTTCGATGATTTTTGGATGATCAGTAAAGCCTAAATAGGAATTGGAATTCATTCTTAAAAAGGCGCGATCTTCGTAACCCTGCAAAAAATATCGTTCGCTAAAGCCATCTTTTTCAGCTTGTTTACCCGTAACTGCTTTTTCTTTGCCTTTTGAGATTCCTTGGCTTTTTAGTTGCTCAACATGCTTGGTTAGCAACGCTTCTATTTTTTTAAGCGCCATTTGCTACACCATTTAACTTTCTAACTTTTTTGCAAGTTGTTGCAACATGTCTTCAACCATAGTCGAGAGTGTGTAGGTGGGTTGCCAACCCCATTCGTTGCGTGCAGCACTATCATCCATATAGTTGGGCCAAGAATCTGCAATGGCCTGACGTACTGGGTCGATTTTATAGTTCACTTCGAACTCTGGTATGTGTTTTTTAATTTCAGCAGCGAGCTCTTGTGGGGTAAAGTTCATCGCAGTCACGTTGTACGCATTGCGATGCTGCAACTTTTTGCTATCCGCTTGCATAAGGGTTACTGCTGCATGGAGTGCATCTGGCATGTACATCATATCGAGCATGGTTGCGGGTTTAAGATAGCAGTCATATTGTCTGTCTTGTAATGCAGCATAAAACATGTGCACTGCATAATCGGTTGTTCCTCCACCCGGCATGGCTTGATAGGAAATGATGCCAGGGTAACGTACGCCTCGTGCATCTACACCATAACGATTGTAGTAATACTCGCACAGTAACTCGCCACTTAGTTTACTTATTCCATATATGGTATTCGGTCGTTGAATAGTTATTTGCGGGGTATTATCACGTGGCGTACCTGGGCCAAATGCGCCGATAGAACTTGGAAAGAATATGGCACAGTTATACATGCGCGCCACTTCCAGTACATTCACTAATCCATTTGCGTTTACATCCCAAGCGAGTTGAGGATTTTCTTCTGCTTTTGCTGAAAGTAGAGATGCTAAATGGAAGAATGTATCGATTTTTTCATTATTGACAATTTCTTTTAATGAACCTTGATCTCTACTATCTAGTCTGCCGAAAGGCTTAGCTATAGGAGATTCTTTATTCGATTGATTATGTATTGTGGCAATTACATTCTCATTGCCATATTTATTACGTAACAGCTCCGTCAATTCAGATCCAATTTGCCCAGCTGCACCTGTAATTAAGATTTTTTTCATTTTTCATTAATGGGATCAAAGCCCTTTTATCCATTCTGAATGTTAAATATCTTTTCTAACTTCTTCTAACACGCGACAAATTCAGATTAGTTGCATACGGAATACTGTTTTAAATAAGAATTTAACCACCAATGAGGCTTCAATTTCATAGTCTACGTCTAACAATGCCAATATATATTCATTTTTAGGCTTTAATTTACAAGTTAAATGGAGGCCTGTTGGGATGAAAGTGGTGTTTTCACTTTCAGTGGTCCTTCGATCGAAATTCACAACCCATGTAATAACTTGATCTGGTTCATATTGACTAATTTCTATGGTGAAAGTCTGCTTTTTTAATTCTTTGCTGGCGTTATACCTCATTTAATATGGATATTTTTTTCATATCAGGCACTGCCCAAATCATTAAGCGTTTTGATTGAGTGTTTGTTTTGAGAAAGATCAATGACTATTTTTGAAAATTATTTAGGTACTGAATCTTCTGTTTACAGTCAAGCATGGCTTATTCATGTAAAATGGCATAGATATAAGCTCGAACTTGATTAAATTGATTAAATTTTGATCGCCAGATATATTAATTTTAGCAATATCAGAGAATAATGACGGCTTAAGTCCAGCTCATGAAGCGAAATAATCTATGCATACTCTTCGACCTATTTTTAAGCAGAGAAAACTTTAATGTCCACTCTTGATGATCCGTCTAACGGTGTGGCAATCGACGAAGTCGGAACCGATCTGCATGCCAAAATTCCCAAACTTGAATCAGTCGAGAATGAATTAGAGTCATTGCGGTCTGCTCTAAATACAGTGAGTACTATCCGTGACGAATTACAAGAAAAATTAGATATGGCCGTTGACTATGCAAATAATCAAGCCAAGCTAATTGAGCAGCTTTGGGGTAAGCGTTCTGAAATTGATGAAATAAAAAATTTCCTTGGCAAGGCAACTGAACGTAGTAATTTACTGAGTGTCGATTTACAAGAGCGTGACGAGGAGATTACTTCTCTACGCGCAAATATATTAGACATACAAGAGTTAAGAGCACAACTTACT
>PVMS01026766.1_pt1 | contig 10606 bp, 9 predicted proteins | sample 1853461 | NCBI WGS metagenome assembly PVMS01 (sample SAMN08582032, study PRJNA380276) | Marine sediment metagenome, whole genome shotgun sequencing project. | isolation source: ocean sediment barecode stripped | collected 2017
ATAATGACAATAGTGACCTTGAAAATTAGATAGATGAAAAGGCTAGTAGTTCTTGGAGGAGGAGAAAGCGGGATTGGAACGGCGCTGCTGGGAAAGAAGAAAGGATTTGAAGTTTTTGTTTCTGATAAGGGAACGATAAAAAATAAATATAAAGACGCTCTTTTACATAATGAGATTGAATGGGAAGAACATCAGCATTCCGAAGACAAGATTCTTAATGCCGATCTGGTGATGAAAAGTCCGGGAATTGCCGATAATGTGCCTTTAGTGAAAAAGGTGGTAGAGCACGATATACCGGTTATTTCCGAAATAGAGTTTGCTTCCAAATTTACCGAGGCAATTCTTATAGGAATAACGGGTAGCAATGGCAAAACAACGACAACAATGATGACGCACCATATTTTAAAAAATGAGGGAATGAATGTTGGAATGGCTGGGAATATTGGAGATAGCTTCGCCAAGCAACTGGCTAAAACCAGCTTTGAATATTACGTCTTGGAGCTAAGCAGTTTTCAGTTGGACGGTATTAAAACATTTAAACCACATATTGCCATTATTACCAATATTTCGCCCGATCATCTGGATAGATATGACTATAAGATGGAAAATTATATCGATTCAAAATTTAGAATTGTGATGAATCAAACCGAAGAAGATTTTCTAATCTATGATGCCGATGATACAGAGATAGTAAACTATATAAAAACGAATCCGATTCAATCTACATTATTGCCGTTTTCCTTAACAAAGAAAATTGAAAATGGAGCGTATTTAGAAAATAATAATATAAACCTAACAATAGACAAAAACCAAATAATTATGCCAACAACAAACTTAACTTTAGAAGGAAATCATAACATTAAAAATGCCATGGCAGCTTCGACCGTGGCGCATCTGTTAAAAATAAGAAAGGACACCATCAGGGAAAGTTTAGAGAACTTTCAAGGTGCCGAGCATCGCCTTGAGCATGTTCTAAAAATTAACAAGGTCCAATATATTAACGACTCCAAAGCTACAAATGTAAATGCGACCTATTATGCTTTAGAAAGTATGGAGGCCCCAACCGTTTGGATCGTTGGTGGTGAAGACAAAGGCAATAACTACAAGGATTTATTCCCTTTTGTGAACGAAAAGGTAAAAGCCATAATTTGTTTGGGGGTTGATAATAAAAAGCTTTTTGAAAACTTTGAAAACATGGTGGATATCATGGTTGAAACTCAATTTATGAGAGAAGCCATAAAAATAGCTTATAAAATTGCCGAAGCAGGAGATAATGTATTGTTGTCTCCTGCCTGTGCAAGTTTCGATTTGTTTAAAAATTACGAAGACAGGGGTAGACAATTTAAAGAAGCAGTGCGTAAGTTGTAATGCAAGCATTATTTAATAACATAAAAGGAGATCGTTTAATTTGGGCTATTGCCGCCTTGCTCGCTATTTTCTCTTTCTTACCTGTTTATAGTGCTTCAAGTAATCTTGCTTATATAAGTGGAGATGGAAATACCTTTAACTATTTCGTAAAGCATTTTGTCCATCTGTTTTTAGGATTTGCTATTATGTATGGCATTCACAAAATTCCTTATCGTTATTTTAGAGGGCTATCAATGGTAATGATACCTGTTATTATGGTTTTATTACTAATTACAATGTTTCAAAACAATGCATCCGAAAGCTTAACCAATGCAAGACGATGGATAAGTGTACCTTTTGTTGGATTTACTTTCCAGCCTTCGACATTGGCTTCGGTGGTCTTAATGGTTTATGTAGCCAGATACTTATCAAAAATTAAGGATAAACAGGTCACATTCAACGAAACCTTATTACCATTATGGATTCCTGTATTTATAGTACTTGTTTTAATTCTCCCGGCAAATTTTTCGACTGCAGCAATGATTTTTACCATGGTAATGGTTTTAGCATTTTTGGGAGGATACCCGGCCAAATATTTATTGCTGATCCTAATTTCGGGTATAGCAGCCTTTTCCATTTTTATTCTGGTAGCAAGAGCCTTTCCCGAAGCAATGCCCAACAGGGTTGATACCTGGGCAAACAGGATCGAAAATTTTATGAACGGGGAGGATACTGAAGCCAATTACCAAATAGAGAAGGCTAAAATAGCAATTGCTTCCGGCGGACTTCATGGTGTAGGCCCTGGAAAAAGTATTCAAAAAAACTTTTTACCACAGTCGTCTTCAGATTTTATTTATGCCATTATTGTAGAAGAATATGGACTTATAGGTGGTCTTATTTTAATGATGCTGTACCTGTGGTTGTTATTTAGGATAGTCATTGTATCACATAAATCGGACACCATTTTTGGTAAACTTTTAGTAATAGGGGTTGGAGTGCCCATTGTTTTCCAGGCATTGGTAAATATGGCTGTTGCAGTAGAATTATTTCCGGTTACCGGACAAACATTACCCTTAATAAGTAGCGGGGGTACTTCTATTTGGATTACCTGTTTATCCATAGGAATTATACTTAGTGTTAGCGCCAGGCGACAGGAGCAAATGGAACAGGAAGAGGAGAATTTGGATAACCCACTCGAAATATTGAGCGAAACTATTTGAGTTTTAAGTGTCTTAAGTTTGAAGTATTTAAAGTTATCTGTGATATAAAAATTTGGAGTTTGAAATTTGAGATTTAGAATTTGTAAAATAATAACAGTGAATTAGTGATAGGTAAAGACCAATATAGAATCATATTATCCGGAGGAGGAACAGGAGGACATATCTATCCAGCAATTTCAATTGCTAACGAACTAAAATCTCGTTATCCAGGCGCAGAATTTTTGTTTGTAGGTGCAAAGGACAAAATGGAAATGGAAAAAGTACCCCAGGCAGGATATAAAATAGAAGGATTATGGATATCGGGAATTCAGCGCAAACTCACCGTAAAGAATCTTTCATTTCCCTTTAAACTAATTAGCAGCCTGGCAAAATCACGAAGAATCCTGAAAGCTTTTAAACCCGATGTTGCAGTTGGTACGGGCGGGTTCGCCAGTGGACCCCTGCTTCAAGCCGCTATTTCCAAGGGGGTTCCCAGTTTAATCCAGGAGCAAAATTCTTATCCCGGAATTACCAATAAGATACTGGCAAAAAAAGCAGACAAAATTTGTGTAGCCTATGATGGACTTGAACGCTTTTTCCCGGTAAATAAAATAATAAAAACCGGAAATCCTGTGCGACAGGATATTTTGGATATTGAAAATAAATCTATAGAAGGCAAAGACTATTTTAAGCTTAATCATAACAAAATAACGCTGTTGATCCTGGGAGGAAGTTTGGGTGCACGTAGGATAAACCAACTGATAGAAGAAAAACTGGAATTTTTTCAGACTCAAAATGTACAGATTATATGGCAATGTGGTAAATTTTATTATGAATGCTTTAAGCGTCACAATAATTCCCAATATGTCCAGGTACACGCCTTTTTGAATAAAATGGATATGGCCTACGCCGCTGCCGAAGTGATAATATCCAGGGCAGGTGCCGGTTCGGTTTCCGAGTTATGCATTGTAGGTAAGCCGGTAATTTTTATCCCTTCGCCTAATGTGGCCGAGGACCATCAGACAAAAAATGCCAAAGCCATAGTTGATAAAAACGGCGCAATATTGATTACGGAAAAGGATTTAGAAGTCGATTTTGAAAATACGTTCTCACGATTAATTACCTCTCAGGACAGGCAAACCGAATTGGGATGTAACATTAAAAAATTAGCACTGGTAAATGCAACAAAAGATATAGCAGACGAGGTTGAAAAACTATTAAAGAAATGAATTTAAACAATTTCCATAATATTTATTTCATTGGTATTGGGGGTATCGGAATGAGTGCATTGGCCCGTTACTTCGTTGCTGAAAACAAAAAAGTTGCCGGGTACGATAAAACGCAAACTGAAATTACCGATGGGCTCGTTGCCATAGGTATTAAAATTCATTTTGAGGATTCGGTGGACCAGATTGGAACTCATTTCTTAAGCCCTGAAGACACCTTGGCCGTATATACACCGGCTGTCCCGAAAACTCATAAAGAATTGAACTATTTTATAGATAATGGTTTTAAGGTTCTAAAGCGCTCACAGGTATTAGGATGGATCACAAAAAATACAATTTGCCTTGCTGTTGCAGGGACCCATGGTAAAACCACTACCACAAGTATATTGGGGCATTTATTAAAGGAGTGCCGGGTAGAAGTAATGGCATTTTTAGGAGGAATTTCAGAAAATTACAACTCGAATCTAATCCTTCAGGGTAATAAAGTATCTGTAGTAGAAGCCGATGAATTTGACCGTTCATTTTTAACATTAAGCCCCGATTATGCCTGTATAACCTCTATGGATGCCGATCATTTGGATATATATGGGAAGTCCGAACAACTTATCGAATCCTTTGTCGAATTTTCAAAACAAATTAAACCCAAAGGGAAGCTGTTCGTAAAAAAGGGACTGCCAATAAAAGGGATTACCTATGCCGTTGAAGAAGCAGCGGATTATATGGCAACCAATATAAAAATAGAAAATGGGAACTACGTGTTTGATGTACAAACACCTGTCCAAAAAATTGAAAATATAAAATTTAACCTACCTGGTAGACATAATTTGTCGAATGCATTAATAGCCCTGGCAATGGCTGTAGAATTTGGTTGCTCTCCTTACAACCTTGTCAGGGCATTAGCATCTTACAAAGGTGTGAAGCGCAGATTTACCTATCAAATTAAAACAGACCATCTTGTTTTTATCGATGATTACGCTCATCATCCTGAAGAGATCAATGCTGTTCACCAAGCGGTAAGGGAGATGTACCCCGACAAGAAAGTGCTGGTCATTTTTCAACCTCATTTATTTAGCAGGACCAAAGATTTTGCGAATGAATTTGCAGAAAGCTTATCACAATTTGATGCCGTTTTGTTATTGGATATTTATCCGGCCAGGGAACTTCCAATAGAAGGTATAACTTCAGGTTGGTTATTAAATAAAATTAATAATTCGAATAAAAAGCTAATAATGAAGTCTGAGATCGTTTCAGAGATACGAAATTCTAAAGCGCATATAATAATAACTCTTGGTGCTGGAGATATTGGTGCAATTGTACCACATATAAAAGAAGAATTGGATGTTGCAAGTTAACTGGAATTACATAAAGGGAATATTAGTATTGGTGCTAATGTGCTTTGTATTTGCATTTTCAGCTAATAGAAATAATCGGCGTCCCGTATCCCAAGTTAAGGTCAATTTCTTAGGTGATGACAATTTATTTATTACGCAGGAATCGGTTAATAAATTGTTAATAGTAAAAAAAGAAGACCTGACAAAAGTGCCCAAAGAAATTTTAGATTTGAATGGGTTAGAGACTGCCCTAAATTCTAATCCCATGATAAAAACCGCGCAGGTGTATCTTACTGTTAATGGTGAGGTTAGAGCAGATGTAAAGCAGCGCAACCCTATAGCAAGAGTTAGCACAAATGCATCATATTATATTGACGATGAAGGTAAGTTCATGCCTTTATCCACAAATTATTCAGCTCGAGTACCACTGGTTACTGGTTTTATTGAAAAAAATAATCTAAATAATGTTTTTAAAATAGCGCATAAAATTTATAACGATCAATTTCTAAAAAAACATATTATCGAAATTCATCAAAACCAGGATCAAACCCTGGTGCTAAAGAACAGGGTTCTAGATTTTGAAATAGTGATTGGAAATGTAGATAGACTCGATAAAAAAATAAATAATTTGAAAGTATTTTATCAAAAGGCAAAAAAGGATAAAACTTTAGAAAAATATAAAATAGTGAATTTACAATTTGAAAATCAGGTTGTATGTACTAAAAAGTAAAGGATGGAAAGTAATAAGATTTCAGTAGGACTGGATATAGGAACCACAAAAATAGTGGCCCTGGCAGGGCGCAAAAATGAATACGGCAAATTGGAGATGCTTGGTATAGGAAAGTCTAAAAGTTTAGGAGTGCATAGAGGGGTTGTTAATAATATTACCCAAACCATCCAATCCATTCAACAAGCTGTACAAGATGCCGAATTGGCATCTAATACCAAAATAGAAGAAGTTACCGTTGGTATAGCTGGACAGCATATTAGAAGTTTACAGCATAGCGACTACATTACCAGGCCAAATTCCGAATTGGTTATTGATGAAGACGATATAGACCTATTAATAAATCAGGTACACAAACTGGTCATGTTACCGGGAGAGGAAATTATTCATGTATTGCCCCAGGAGTATAAAGTTGACGGTCAGGCCGAAATTAAAGAACCCATAGGCATGTATGGAGGCCGACTTGAAGCCAACTTCCATGTTGTGGTGGGACAGGTCTCCTCGATAAGGAACATCGGGAGATGTGTAAAAAGTGCAGGTCTCGACCTCGAAGGTATTACTTTGGAACCATTGGCCTCTGCAAATGCTGTTTTAAGTCAGGAAGAAAAGGAGGCCGGTGTGGCATTGATAGATATTGGAGGAGGAACTACAGATTTGGCTATTTTTAGAGATGGTATCATACGTCATACAGCAGTTATTCCTTTTGGAGGAAATGTTATAACAGAAGATATAAAAGAAGGTTGTTCTATAATAGAGAAGCAAGCCGAATTATTAAAGATCAAATTCGGTTCCGCCTGGCCCGGTGAAAATAAAGACAACGAAATAGTTTCGATTCCAGGACTTAGGGGAAGAGAACCCAAAGAAATCACATTAAAAAACCTGTCCAAAATCATACACGCGCGCATTGTAGAGATCGTCGAACAGGTTTATGTTGAGATTAAAAATTATGGCCATGAAGAACAAAAGAAAAAATTGATCGCAGGAATAGTTTTAACCGGCGGGGGAAGCCAGTTAAATCATTTAAAGCAATTGGTAGAATATATTACCGGTATGGATACAAGGGTAGGATATCCCAATGAGCATTTGGCCGGGGACAGCGATGACGATGTTACCAGCCCTTCATTTGCCACGGCAGTTGGACTGGTTATGGATGGACAAAGACGGCAGGAGAAAAAATGTGCTGAAAATGCGATAGTATCACATTATGGTGTGGGAGAAGGCGATTTATTAGACGGTGATGAGGAACATGTGGCAGAAAAACCAAAAAAAGAAAGAAAATCATTCCTTGATAAACTAACGGAACGCGTCAAGGATTTTTTAGATAACGCAGAATAAACAACTAAACCAGTAAACTTAATTTTTATGAGTAGCAACAAAAAAATTGATAAAATTACCTTCGATTTACCAAAAAACCAATCTAATGTCATTAAAGTAATAGGTGTTGGTGGAGGAGGAAGCAACGCAATTAATCATATGTTCCAACAGGGCATAAAAGGTGTTGATTTTGTAATTTGTAATACCGATTCTCAGGCGTTGAATAATAGTGGAGTGCCTAACAAAATTCAACTGGGCGTAAACCTTACTGAAGGGTTAGGGGCAGGTGCGAACCCAGAAATTGGAGAACAGGCTGCAGTAGAGAGCTTGGAAGACATTCGCTGCATGCTCGATACCAACACTAAAATGATATTCATTACCGCAGGAATGGGGGGAGGTACAGGAACCGGAGCAGCCCCTGTTATAGCTAAATTGGCCAAGGAAATGAATATTTTGACAGTTGGAATTGTAACCATGCCATTCATGTTCGAGGGAAAGATTCGAAATGTGCAGGCCCAGAAAGGGGTGGAGAACCTGAGAGACCACGTAGATTCGTTGGTTGTAATTAATAATAATAAATTGCGAGAGGTCTATGGTAACCTTGGGTTTAAAGCTGGTTTTTCAAAAGCGGATGAAGTCCTTTCAACAGCATCTCGGGGGATTGCCGAAGTTATAACACATCATTATACACAAAATATCGATTTACGGGATGCAAAGACGGTTTTAAGCAATAGTGGAACAGCTATTATGGGCTCATCTACCGCATCTGGTCAAAATCGTGCTCAGGAAGCTATAATGAAAGCCTTGGATTCACCGTTATTAAATGATAATAAAATTACTGGGGCCAAAAACGTATTGTTGCTTATCGTTTCAGGTTCACAGGAAATTACCATTGACGAAATTGGCGAAATAAACGACCACATTCAAATAGAAGCCGGACATGGTGCTAACATTATTATGGGAGTTGGCGAAGACGAATCCCTTGAAGAAGCTATTGCCGTGACTATTATTGCTACTGGTTTTAATGTAGAACAGCAAGATGAGATCACTAATACCGAAGTAAAAAGGGTGGTACATTCTCTTGAAGACGACCAACCCATGGAGCAGGACCTCGTTCCGGAAAGAGATCCCGCTATTATTACACCCGATATTATTTTAGAAAAGGAGGATGAGAAAGTTGTTTACACATTAATGGATGATGAAGAGGCCGAAATGGATATTGTGACCACAACCCAAGCTATCAGGAATATGAAGGTTATTTATGATGAAATATTACTGGATGTTAAAGAAGAAGATATTGTAATTAATGAAGTCACACCAAATGAAGAAATTACCGAAGAAGTTAATCAGGAGCAAACCATTTTAACCTTCGATCTTCCTATTTCCTCATCAAATGAAGAGGAATCTACTGAAGAGGAGGAAGTCACCTTCGAATTGGAGGACAAGGTAAAGGATATGCCTGTTAAGGATTATATTGAACTCATTACGGTCACCGAAGCCAATGAAAAAGGGGAGACGAGATACGCCCTTGATGATTATATAGTTTTAGAATCGGCTATTAATCAAGATGTAAAACAAAAAGAATTGGCCGAAGAAACCGGGAAGGATATTGTTTTTGAAAAAAAGGTATTGGAAGAAAAGGAGGAGGATCGTCCCGAAGTTGAAGAATTGGATCCAATAAATAGTCCGATATCCGAATTCTTAAAGGAAAGGGCCAGCGAACGGCGACAAAAAATGAAAGATTTCAACTATAAGTTCAATAATTCGAAAATCGATGAAATAGAAAAAGAACCTGCCTATAAACGGAAAGGTGTAAACCTTGAGGATGCCCAGCATTCATCCGATACCAATACGTCAAGACTGTCTCTTGGATTAGACGAGAATGACGATATCCAATTGCGAAGTAACAATTCATTTTTGCACGACAATGTTGATTAATTAATAGCAAGTAGTAAGTTCAGTGTTTAACTTCGTAAGAACCCGAAAAATGTTCCCTCATGTTTTCGGGTTTTTTGGTTTATTATAATAAAATTTTTGATCATTACTAAAGCCCAAATCTCAATTCTTTCTTATCTTCGCAAAATCAAAATGGAGTCATGAGTTTACAGGAAGAAATAATGACGGCAATGAAGGCCGCAATGAAGGCCAGGGATCAGACCGCATTAACCGCTTTAAGGGCAGTTAAGTCTGCTATTTTACTGGCACAAACCGAAAGTGGTGCTAACACCGATTTGACAGAAGAACAAGAGTTAAAGATCCTTCAAAAGCAGGTTAAGCAGCGTAAGGACAGTGCCGCTATATTTGTGGAACAAGGACGTGAAGACCTTGTTGCACCCGAATTGGCTGAAGCCGAAGTTATAGGCCAGTTTTTACCTGAGGCTTTAAGCGAAGAAGACATAGAAAAGATCGTAGTTTCGACCATAGAAAATACTGGAGCTCAGGGGATGAAGGACATGGGAAAAGTTATGGGTATTGTAAGTAAGGCTGTTGCCGGGAAAGCCGATGGTAAAACCATATCGACCATTGTAAAACAAAAATTAATATAAGTTTTTAGTACGAATAATGAGATTCCTGCCTGCGCAGGAATGAAAAGGCCACGTAGCTCAGCTGAATAGAGCACTGGATTTCGGCTCCAGCGGTCGGGGGTTTGAATCCCTCCGTGGTCACAACGTAATGAGGTTAGATACTTGTATATCAAGTGTTTAACCTTTTTTTATTTGTTAATTGTACGGAAAATAGAACTATTGCCTATTCAAATTGCACAATTTATTGCATAGGAATACTTCCAATATCATAGCCTTAAAAGTTCCAATTTAATAAAGGGAATCAATGATATCTATCCCAAGGAGTGTTCAATCTGTTCAATCACTGTTCAATGTCTGTTCAATGTCATAATTGTTCCAAATAGTAATATAATATATTGATATATAGTATATTATATATTTATTGGAACTTAACTGTTCAATGTTCAATCAAAATGTACGGGGGTGCATAGGTACGCCACCCGTACGCCCGAAACAGCCATAGACACCAGGGAGGTATAATGACACTAAAATCTTTTTCAAGAAGTTTAGGCAATGAAAACAGTTGAACTCCTATATTATTCAGGCTCTTATTTGTACAACTGTTTATCACTAATCCCGGAAATAAAGAACAAGTGGCAACTATTGCGGTCGTATTTTTAAGGAATTTTCGCCTTTTCATGATCAATTTTATTTAATAAAAAAATTATTTTTTCTATAAGGCATCACTTAAGTATATATGAACTTAATCAAATTGGTGCTAACAACCAACTGAAATATCACCCTCTTAATCCCGGATTTCCCAAAAAATTAGAGGGTGTCATTATACCTCCGTGGTGTCTATGGCTGTTTCGGGCGTACGGGTGGCGTACCTATGCACCCCCGTACATTTTGATTGAACATTGAACAGTTACGTTCCAATAAATATATAGTATACTAT
>PVMS01026827.1_pt1 | contig 10605 bp, 9 predicted proteins | sample 1853461 | NCBI WGS metagenome assembly PVMS01 (sample SAMN08582032, study PRJNA380276) | Marine sediment metagenome, whole genome shotgun sequencing project. | isolation source: ocean sediment barecode stripped | collected 2017
CCGACTCGTCGGGGAGGTCGCTGTAGCGGACGAGCTCGATCTTGAGGTCGTTGCCGTCGTAGAGAGCGAGGACGCCCGACTCGATCGCGCAGTAGACCTTCGTCCCACCCGAAACGGGGGCGTCGACGCAGAGCGCCTGCTCGGTCCCGGCTGTGATCGAGTAGGCCACCGGCTCGCCGATACGTCGGTTCGCGTCGACGCGCAACCGTCGCGCGAAGTCCTCGGCGTAGAAGCGATGGGTTATGCCGACGTCGCTGATACGGGCATCGTCGATGCTCGCTTGACACTCGGCTGTCGAGATATCGCAGGTCGCATCCTGACGCGCGTCTTCGATGAACCGGATCTGACCCACCGTGACCGATCGGCGCCCGGGCGGCGCCTGGACGACCGTCGCCGCCGTGGTCGTGCTGCCGAGCTTGGTGAGGATCTCGTAGTCGGCGGTGAACTCGGCGAGCGCAGCCGAGTCGAGGCGGTCGAGCACGTCGTCGATCGCCTCGTTGCCCGTACCGCCGTCGACCGGCTGGTCGTTCTCGAACGAGGGTCGCTCGCCGGTGACACACCCGGTGAGCACCAGACCGAGGAGCATCGCGACGAACAGAGATCTGCGTACACGCGCACTTGCGCGGGCTGCGTGGCGGGGGGAGGCCATGGCGGCGCCAGGCTACGCCGTTACCCTCCGCATCCGTGATTCGTCTCGACGCCGCCACGGTGCTGTTGCAGTGGGCGACGGGCGGCATGTTCTTCTGTTGGTTCACGACCAGGCGTCGCATGATCGGCCTCGGCTACGGCTGGCTCCTGCGCGGCGTGTACTTCTGCTTCGCGATAGCAGCCCTTCTGGCGGGGCTGAGCTTCGGGGTCGTGCCCGTGCGCGAGATCGCCTCGGCCGGGGTCGCTCTGGCCTGCGTCGTCGCGCTCGTCGTGTCGATCATCCGTCGTGGTGCCGGCGTCAGCGGCCAGAGCGACGAGTTCGACCGGCGTTCGGAGCGGGTGGCCGCGATGACCGGCATCGAGCGGGCGGGTGACACGGTCGACGACCAGACGCCGTTCGGCGCGTCGCCCTCGGCCGACGATCGCGGTGCCGAGTTCCCGCCCGTGCTCGATCTCGTCCCTGCACTGATCGGAGCCGTCGGGCTCGTCGTCGCGACCATCGTCACCGCGTCCGACGACTCGCTCGACACGGCCGACACGGTGGTCGCGTTGCTGCGGATCCTCGTCGGCGCCGCGTTCATCGGCGCGATCAGCGACGGGATGCTGCTCGGTCACTGGTATCTCGTGCAGCCGGGCCTTCCCCGCCAACTGCTCAACGAGATGGTCACCGCGATCATGTGGCTGTGGCCCTTCGAGGTCGTCGTGATGCTGCTCCCGACCGGCATGGTGAGCGTGTGGACGGGAGAGGTCGACGACGGCTGGGCGGGTCTGCTCGGCTGGATGTGGGCCGCCTGCGCGATAACCACGATCGTGCTGATCGTCATCACGAGAGCGGCGCTCCGCGAGCGCTATTACTCGGCGGTCATGGCCGCCACCGGGTTGCTCTACCTGGCGATCCTGACGGGGTTCGGCATGGACATCGTCGCCCGCGCGGTCCTCGATCAGACCTGAACCGGCGATCGGGAACTCAGCGGGTCGGCGCGGCCCGTCAGGTGAATCCCGACCGGACGAAGCGGTCCCGTCCGATCGAGATCGGCGACCACCGGCGGGCCGGCTCACCCGGCCGCTCGACCCCTTTGTGACACACTTGCCGGATGGCCCGCCCCGTGTGGACAGGCACGATCTCGTTCGGTCTCGTGGCGATCCCCGTCAAGATGTTCCACGCCGTGCGCAAGCGGAGCGTGTCGTTCAACCAACTCGACGAACGGAACAACGCCAGGATCCGCTACCGGAAGGTCAATGCCGAGACCGGCGAGGAGGTCTCCGACGAGCACATCGTCAAGGGTTACGAGCTCAGCAAGGGCCGCTACATCCTCGTCGATCCCGACGAACTCGAGCCGTTCATGCCGGTGGCGACCAAGTCGATCGATCTCGAGGAGTTCGTCGATCTCGTCGAGATCGATCCGGTCTACTTCGACACCGCCTACCACCTCGCTCCCAATGGGACACCCAAGCCGTACGCGCTGCTCGCCCGGGCGATGGAGGCGAGCGGAAAGGTCGCCATCGGGCGGTTCGTGATGCGCAACAAGCAGTACACGGCGGCGATCCGTGCCGAGGAGGGCAGGCTCGTGATGTCGTCGCTGGCCTACGCCGATGAAGTGGTCGACCCGGCCGACATCGATGAACTCCAGGGCATCGACGACGTCGAGGTGACCGCCAAGGAGATGGCGATGGCCGAGTCGCTCGTCGAGTCGCTCGCCGCCGACTTCGAGCCCGAGAAGTACCACGACGAGTACCGCGATCAGGTGATGGCGCTGATCGAGAAGAAGGCCGCCGGGGAGGCGTTCGAGGCTCCGGAGGTCGCCGCGGAGAAGCCGAACGTGATCGACATCATGGCGGCGCTCGAGGCGAGTGTCTCGGCAGCCAAGCAGGCGCGGAGCCGGCATCCGGCGAAGAAGTCGACGGCCCGCAAGTCGAGGTCCGGTGCGGCCGGGAACGGTGCCGGCGCCGGGAAGGCCACGGCCAAGAGCGCGGCGAAGCAGGTCACGGCCAAGCGTCCGCCGGCGAAGAAGCCGCCCGCCGAGAAGTCCGCCTGAGGGCGAGCGCCCCGTGGCCGATCCCGTCGAGGTCGACATCGACGGTCGCACCGTGCGGCTCACCAACCTCGACAAACCCCTGTACCCGAACGGTTTCACGAAGGCCGATGTCGTCGACTACCACCTCAGGGTCTCGCCCTGGATCATCCCCCACCTCGCGGGACGATGTCTCACCTTCCGCCGCTTCCCGGACGGCACAGACCGCGACGGCTTCTTCGAGAAGCGCTGTCCGAGCCACCGGCCCGACTGGGTGCCGGTGTCGCTCGGACCCGGCGATCGCAGCGGAGGGATCGAGTACTGCCGGATCGAGGAGGCTGCCGCCATGGTTTGGGCGGCGAACCTGGCGGCGATCGAACTCCATGCGCCGATGGCCACGGCCGATGATCTCGAGACACCGCGGGCGCTCGTGTTCGACTTGGATCCCGGTCCCGACACGTCGATCGTCCAGTGTTGCGAAGTTGCGCTCGGGGTTCGTGTGGTCCTCGACTCGGTCGGTCTGACCGGGTGCTGCAAGACCTCGGGTTCCAAGGGGCTCCAGATGTACGTGCCGCTCAACACCGCCCACGCCACACACGCTGGCGCGGCCGACTTCGCGCTCGCTGTCGGACAGTTGATGGAGCGTCGGATGGCGGGTCGCGTCACGACGGTGATGGCGAAGTCGGAGCGCCGCGGCAAGGTATTCGTCGACTGGAGCCAGAACGCGGTGCACAAGACGACGATCGCTCCCTACTCGCTGCGCGCCCGTCAGACGCCGACCGTTTCCACCCCGGTGACCTGGGACGAGACCGACGACTGTGCGTCGGGGCATGTCGAGCTGCGGTTCGAGAGCGCTGACGTGCTCGCCCGGCTCGACGAGCAGGGTGATCTCTTCGAGCCGGTTCTGACGCTCGAGCAGGAACTCCCGGTCCCCAGCTGAGGGGTAGGTGGGCCGGGATGCCACCCGCCGAGCTGCTGGTCGGCCGGGATGCCACCCGCCGAGCGCGGTTGCGGGTCATCATGGACCCGTGCGGCGATCTCCCGGTCTCCTCTTGGTGCTGGTCGTGGTCGCTGCCGCCTGCGGCGGGGAAGATCCGGTGAGCACCGGCATTCCCCGGGACGTGAGTGCGTCTCGGACCACCACGACGCGGCCAGGCGGCGGGACCCCAACCGTCGACGCCCCGCTGTCGACCACGGTCGATACGGAACCGATCGGCGGCGACGCCGTCTCGTCGGACACCGTCTCGTCGGACACCGTCACGTCGGACAGCGTCACGTCATCGATCGTCCCCACATCGAGCGTGGCGTCACGCCCGGTCACCACCGGGCCACCGACCGAGGTGGGCGGGGATGCTCCCGACGGGCCGATCTCCGCGGCGTTCGGTTTCGGCGACGACGAGCCGATCTTCGACGTCGAACCGTTGCAGCCGTTCGTCGACCTGGAGAGCCTCCCGACCGGATGGGCGGCGTTCGACTTCTTCCTCGCCGACGCACTCCTCCGCAACGGCAACACCGCTGCGTCGGTGGCGGTTTCGATCGGTGGCAACGTCGTCCATCGGGCAGCGATGGGCGCCCGCACACCTCGCGACGGCGACCGGGCCGAGCCGGACGACCGGTTCCGCATCGCCAGCATCTCCAAGACCCTGACCGCGATCGCGCTGCTGCAACTCGTCGAGGAAGGTGTCGTCGGCCTCGACGAGCCGGTCGGTCGACGGGCCGCCGAGCACGTCGGTGTCACCGATCCGACCAGGGCGGTCGAGTCGATCACGGTTCGTCAGCTACTCAATCACACCGCGGGGTTCGGCAAGTACCGATCGGTGTTCTTCGGTGGGCAAGCGGTCGACTGCCGTGACGCGGCGCGCATCGGGCTCGGGCGCTCGCCGAGTTCGACGCCCGGCGGCACCTATCGGTACAGCAACATGAACTACTGCGTCGCCGGCCAGGTGATCGAGGCTCTGACCGGAGCCGACTACGACGCCGCCGTGTACGAGCGGGTGCTCGCTCCGCTCGGGATCTCGGGCCCGCGACTCGCTGCCACGTTCGACCCCGGCCCCAACGAGATCCTGCACCCCGCCACCCTCGGACGGAACTACATGGAGACCCTCGGAGCGGCCGGCGCCTGGATCGCCACGCCCGAGGATCTGGTGACCGTGCTCGACGCGCTCGACCCGTCGACGGCGGGGCACAAGCTTCTCGATGACGCCACGCTCGAGTCGATGAAGACCCCCGTCGGGGGACAGCGCGGCCAGCGCGGGTACGGGCTCGGGTTGCTGCTGTACGGCGGCGAGCGGTATGGCCACACCGGAACGATCGAGGCGACCCACGCCATGGCGGTGAACCGCGGCGACGGCGTGACCTGGGCGATCACCGTGAGCGGTCCGTACCCCGACGACACGCCACAGCTCGAGACGATCATCAACCGCGCCTTCCAAGCCGCAGGCTTCGTCTCCGCCTGACGCTCGCAGAGCCCGCCCCAGCGCCCGGCCGGTGTCGGTTCGGGGTTTGTGTCGGCGATTATCGGTGCGCCCGCGATATTCGCCGACACGAACCGAGGATCTGCGTGAGCGATTGTTGCTTTGTCGGGTCTTGTCGCTCACACAGATGCCGGGGGCTTCGGGTGCTCCGGTTCTGCGTGAGCGATTGTCGACTTGTTGGGTCTTGTGGCTCACACAGATGCCGGGGGACGAGTGCGCGGGTGCGTCCGATGCGGCCTCGCGTGGGAGCATGGGGGCGTGGATCGTCGCCGAAGTCCTGTGCCGCTGACGGTGATCGGCGGGTATCTGGGGGCGGGCAAGACGACCGTGATCAACGCCATGTTGCTGGATCCCGGCGGCCGGAGGCTCGGCGTCGTCGTGAACGACTTCGGTTCGCTCGCCATCGACGCCGCGCTCCTGGGTGAGGCGACCGAGGGTGTCGTGAGCCTGCCGAACGGCTGCGTCTGCTGCACTCTGGGCACCGATCTGCACACCGCGCTCGGCTCGCTCATCGATGGACCATCGCCACCGGAGCAGATCGTCGTGGAGGTCAGCGGGGTCGCCGACCCGGCGGCGACCGCGGCGTGGGGCACGGTCGCGCCGTTCGCTCCCGGAGGGGTCATCGTGCTCGCCGATGCCTCGACGGTGCGTGCTCGCGCCCGCGACCGATACGTCGGCGGCGAGGTGCTGCGCCAACTCGAGGGCGCCGACCTCGTCATCTTGACCAAGGCCGACCTCACAACACCCGGCGAGCTGGCGGAGACGGAAGTGTGGCTCGACGACGTCGCCGGAGCGGTGCCACGACTCGGCGCCGTGCAGGGCGACGTGCCGGCCGATGTCGTCCTCGGCGTTCGCCCGCACCACCTGCGGCGTTCGGCGGGCGAGCCGCCGTCGCACGACGAGCTCTACGTGCGCTGGTCGTGGTCGTCCGATCGCCCGGTCGGGCAAGAGAGCGTCGGGCGCTTCGTCGCGGCGTTGCCCGACACCGTCGTGCGCGCGAAGGGGATCGTCAACGTCGGCCCCGACGCTGCTGTGCTCGTCGACGCGGTCGGTCGGCGGCGTGAGGTCTCAGCGTGGCAGGGCACCCCGCCCGACACGTCCGAGATGGTGGCGATCGGGCTCCGCGGTGCGCTCGATCCAGTGGAACTCTCCGAACTCGCCTGCGCCGAGTTGGGCTGAGTCAGGGTCGCTTCGCGGCGAACGGGATTCCGCCGACCACGGTGCCCCACACGCCGATGTCGCGGATCGTCATCGGGTCGACGGTGAGCGGGTTCTCCTCGAGCACGGTGAAGTCGGCCGCCTTGCCGCACTCGAGGGTGCCGAACTCGTCGTCGGCGTGCAGTTGGTACGCGGCGCCGAGCGTCACCGCCCGCAGAGCCGATTCGGCCGAGATGCGCTCGTACTCACCGAGCACCCGACCCGACGCCGTCACCCGGTTGACGGCGCACCACATCGTGTGCAGGTGACCGAGCGGAGTGACGTTGGCGTCGCTGTGGATCGAGAACGAGACGCCTTCGCGCTCGGCGGTGGCGCACGGTTCCATGCGCCGTGCCCGCTCGGGGCCGATCGTGAGATCGCGGTGTTGATCCCCCCAGTACCAGATGTGGTTGGTGAAGATGTTGGCGCACATCCCGAGCCTCGCCATCCTCCGGAAGTGGTGCGCCTTGGTCAGTTGCGAGTGCTGCACGGTGTGGCGGTGATCGAGCCACGCCGATTCGCGTAGCAACTGCTCGACCGCGTCGATCCAGACGTCGATCGTGAGATCGCCGTTGCAGTGCGTGTGGATGTTGATCATCCGCTGGTGGAACGGCCTGCACATGTCGAGCACCTGGTCGGGCGCGGTGATCCAGAGCCCGTGGTCGGTACCGGTGTAGTACCCAGGCCAGTCCATCTTCGCTGTCCAGCCCTGGATCGAGCCGTCGAGGATGACCTTCAGCCCGGCGGTGCGCAGCTTGTCGGTGTCATCGGCGGCCAGTTGCTGCATCACGTCGGCAGCATCGGCCCATGTCTCACCGCCGGGCGGGATCGTGGCGACGTGACGCTGGAGGATCCTTGCGGGATAGTCGTCGCGGTCGACCACGTCGTGCCACAGCTTCTGGCTGGCGGGGTCCCGGAGGCCCGATGCCGCGAGATCTGTCAGCGTCGTGATCCCCTGGTTCGCGCAGATCTGGCCGAGAACCTCGATCGCCTCCGGATCGTTCATCATCTTCAGGATGATCACCAGCGCGCTTATCGCGAGCGACATCGCAGGGATCTCCTGCAGCTCCCCGTTCGGCTCGCCGTCACCGTCGCGGGCGACGCCGGGTGTCGTCGCATCGCGCGTGATCTCGTGCTGCACGAGCATCGCGGTGTTGACGGTGGCGAGGTGGGCGCTGGCGTGGAAGACGAAGATCGGTCGCTCGGCCGAGACCCGGTCGAGGTGATCTCGGGTGAGCCGCTCCTCGTCGACGAAGTAGATCGGATCGAATCCACCGACGACGATCGGCTCGGAGGAGCCCGCCGTCTCGGCGTCGAGTTCGCGGAGGCGGTCGAGTAGACCGTCGTAGGTGCGGATCCCGTGCGTGATCCCGCCCTCGGCGTTGTGTCGGTCGAACCAACCGACGTAGGGGAGTAGGGCGAACGCTCCTTCGAGGCTGTGGGCGTGGGCCTCGATCATCCCCGGCACGATCACATGGTCGGCGAACCGGTCATCGACGCGATGGGCGCCCCAACTCTTGCACTCCTCCAGACTTCCCGCGGCGAGCACGCGCCCGTCGCGCACTGCGATCGCCTCGACGTCCGGTTGCGTCGGGTCCATCGTGACGATGGTGCGGGCGGGATAGATCGCGATTTCCTCCACGGCCGCAAGCTAGCTCAGCCCGCTCGGCGGTGGACCGGTGTCGGGTGGAGCCGACCTGATATTCTGATCATCTCGCGAGGTCTTGGAGCGTTGATGACGAAGCCGATTTACGAACTGAAGGCGCAGTTCTTCAAGACCCTGGGCCATCCTGCGCGCATCAGGATCCTCGAAGTCCTCGCGGACGGCCCCAGGTCGGTCTCGGCCTTGCAGCCCGATGTCGGAATCGAGGCGTCGCATCTCTCACAACAGCTCGGCATGCTTCGCCGCGCCGGAATCGTCGAGGCCGAGCGCGACGGATCATCGATGATCTACGACGTCACCGATCCGCAGATCTTCGAACTGCTCAAGGTCGCCAAACAGATCATCACGACGTCACTCACCGGCGCCGGTGACCTGTTGGCCGACCTCGAGGGCATCAGCTACGAACGACCCAGCGCAAGGTCGGCAAGCAAGCAGCCGGATCGGATCCCGACATCGCATCATGGTGAGATGTGATGAACTCTGCCATTCTGTTCAATATCATAAAGTTGTCATATCGAGAGAGACATACATCATCAGACGGTAAAGTCGAATGGGTCGATCGCGATCGACGAGATCAATAACGACAACGACATAGACAACGTCGTGTGCTCCGGAGTGGCCCGGAGTCCGACCTGGAGTCTCAGAAGGAGAAGGCCAATGACACTCGGTGGACCCGAAGGATTGATCCTGCTGGTGCTGGTACTCGTGATCTTCGGCGGATCGCAGATCCCGAAGCTCGCCCGCAACCTCGGGAAGGCGCAGAAGGAGTTCAAAGAAGGGCTGGATGCTGCCAACCGGGAGACGGAGCCCGAAAAGGAACAAGCAGAGTCCTGAACCGCTGGGCTCGGCCGTACCGGCTACCCGCGCCTATGACGATCCATGGAGATTGTTGATTCGGTGTCCCGCTCCGGTCGCGATCTGCTGCGCAATCGCTATCTCAACAAGGGCACGGCGTTCTCAGAACGCGAACGCACGCGGCTCGGCCTGACGGGCCTGCTGCCGCCCGTGGTGGAGACACTCGAGGTCCAGCTCGATCGCGTGCGCAGTGAGTTCGACAGCAAGCGCACCGATCTCGGTCGACATGTCTTCCTGCGGCAGCTACAGGAACGGAACTCGGTGCTCTTCTATGCGTTCGTCGGTGGTCATCTCGATGAAATGCTCCCGATCGTCTACACGCCGACGGTCGGTCTGGCATGCCAGGAATGGTCACGGATCTACCGCCAGGAGCACGGCCTCTACCTCGCCTGGCCCGATCGGCATCGCGTCGACGAGTCGCTGTCCCACGCGATCGGCGAGGACGAGATCGACATCGTCGTGGCGACCGACGGAGAGCGGGTACTCGGCCTCGGCGACCTCGGAGTCGGTGGGATGGGCATCCCGATCGGAAAACTCGCTCTCTACACGGCGGCGGGGGGCATCGACCCGGCGCGGACACTGCCGGTAATGCTCGACTCCGGAACCGACAACGAGACGTTCCTGTCCGATCCGCTGTATCTCGGTTGGCGGCACAACCGGGTGCGGGGTGAGGAGTACGAAGAGTTCATCGACGCCTTCGTGACAGCTCTCCGAGCCCGGCTCCCACAGGTGCTGCTCCAGTGGGAGGACTTCGCACAACGGAACGCGACCCATCTCCTCGAGCGACACCGCATGACGATCTGCTCGTTCAACGACGATATCCAGGGAACCGCTGCGGTCTCGACCGCGGCTGTACTCGCCGGGCTGCAGGCCACCGGTACGCCGGTCACCGACCTTCGTCTGGTCATCGTCGGCGCCGGCTCCTCAGGGACCGGGATCGCCCGCCAGCTGGCCCGCGCGATGATCGCAGCCGGCCTCGACGAGTCCGCAGCGTTCGACCGTTGTTGGCTGGTCGACCGGCACGGTCTCCTCCACGAGGGCATGAGCGACCTGCTGGGGATCCAGCGTCCGTTCGCGAAGAAGCTCGACGCGATCGGTGAGTTCCCGCGTGGTCCGGACGGGCAGATCGAACTCGTCGACGTCATCGAGCACGTATCGCCGCACACCTTGATCGGCGTGAGTGGTCAACCGGGCCTCTTCGGAGAGGACGTCATTCGCGCCATGGCCGATCGGGTTCGTCACCCGATCGTGCTCCCGCTGTCGAATCCGACCCTGCGAGCGGAGGCACAACCGGTCGATGTGGCCAGATGGAGCGATGGCCGGGCATTGATCGGGACGGGCAGCCCCTTCCCCGATGTGGTCGCGGGTGGTCGACCGGTGCGGGTCTCGCAGGTCAACAACGTGCACGCCTTCCCCGGGGTCGGATTGGGTGCGCTCGCGGTCGGAGCCACCCGTATCACCGACAGCATGTTCACGGCTGCTGCCAACGCCGTCAGCGAGCTCTCGCCGGCCGCACGCGGTGGCCCCGGTGAAGCGCTTCTCCCGCCGATCCGGGAGGGCCGCTCGATCTCTCGCCATGTGGCGATCGCTGTCGCGGACGCGGCCCGGAAGGATGGTGTGGCGACCCTGGACGGAGCCGTCGATGCGCTCGTCGACCGGCGATGCTGGGAGCCGGTCTATCGCGATTCCGGTTCGTGATCGCCGACCATCAATGGAAGCGCCGGCCGAGGGGCCGTCACGGGTCGGCGATCACGAA
>PVMS01083809.1_pt1 | contig 10604 bp, 7 predicted proteins | sample 1853461 | NCBI WGS metagenome assembly PVMS01 (sample SAMN08582032, study PRJNA380276) | Marine sediment metagenome, whole genome shotgun sequencing project. | isolation source: ocean sediment barecode stripped | collected 2017
AATGAGCAATACCGATTGCACCCCGGCAATCCTGATTTATTTACCGTAGCCGGTTGGGTTTTGCCCACCAATGATGGAAATTATATTACGGCTTATTCCGATCCGATGACTACCGATCCTGAAAGCACACCACAGATAAATTCAAATCGTTCAATATGGCTTTATAAAATTGATATTGAAGGAAATGTTTTTTTTGAGAGTAGTTTGATAAATTTTCTGCCATTAATTCCTGATTTTGATACACCATATCCTTATACAATTAGTCAAATGATAAATTCAATTGATGGAAATATTATTATTGTTGGATATACCGGTTTAGAAGGTTTTATTTTAAAAGTAACCCAAAACGGTGAGGGAGTTTGGTTTAGATTAATCACCCCTCCCCAAGTCAATGGTAATAACGCCGGAGCGGAATGGACCAAAATAAGAGGCATAACAGCTACTTCCGATGGCGGTTATATTCTGGCTGGAGAATACTATAGTAGTCCGGGCAATATTTTTCCCGATGGTATTCAAACCGCTTTTGCTGCTAAAGTTGATGAGTTTGGCTGCTTGGTGCCCGGCTGTCAGATAGGAGATGGGGTTGCTGAGCTTACTAAAGCAAATTTGGGGCTGAAACTCTACCCTAACCCCACAAATAGAATAGTAAATGTTACTATTAGAGAAAATGCAAAAGCTAAATGGGTTCGAGTTTATGGAGTTACTGGGAGTATGGTCTTACAAGAACCGATGACTGAAAATAGCTTGCAATTAGATGTATTTGAATTAGTAAAAGGTATCTATTTGTTGGAGGTGGAGACTGAAGATGGGTTCAGGGAAGTGAGGCGATTTATTGTAGAATGAAAACAATCTTTATATATGTGGTGTTATTTTGTGGTTTGACAACCACTGCTCAGGAATACTTTTTTGAGTTTTTACCAGGTTGGCAAAACATGAAAATTATTGAAAATGATTTCAATTATATTTCAGTTGGGCATAGTACTCTCGGAATTGGATTAATCAACTATCAGTTTTCTTCTTTTTCGAAAACAGGTGTGTTGCTAAATGAATGGGAATTTAATTTAGATACAATTCATGTACTTCAGAGCAGATATACTAATGATGTAAGTTTTGTACAAGAAGATTATTTTATAAGTGGTGCAATAAAAGGAAATATTAGTGATCGATTTTATGGTTCTTTTATAAAATTTAATAGCGATTTCTCGGATACGCTCAGAACCTCGTTTTTTAATATCTTACCTGGCAATGGTACACAGATTCGTTCGCATCTAGCTATAAACAATAATAAGTTTATTCTTGGTGGTTATTTAGCTGATATCGATTTTAATCTATATCCATCGTTTATAGAAGTAGATTCGCTGGGAAATATTAATTGGAGTAATGACTTTTTTTGTGGCAGTAATTGCGAGCTTGTTCCTTATCATATCCTTCAAGCCTCTGATGGTGGATATTTTTTTACTTGTGGGGAACTCCATAATTCGGGTGGATCTGGTCTTGGATTTGCCGAAAAAACAGCCATTATTAAAACCGATAGTCTGGGCAACCAACAATATCGTTTAGATCCGGGCAACCCCGTTCTATTTGCCAGGCCTGGCTGGGTTTTACCTACCGATGATGGCAATTATATTTCGGCTTATTCTGATCCTAGAACAACTGATCCTGAGAGCCTACCACAAGATAATCCGGAAAAAAGTATTTGGCTATATAAGTTTGATGTTTTTGGTACTAATATTTATGAAATTAGTCTTATAAATTTTTTACCTAATGTTCCCGGATTTGAACAAGGTTACAATTATACAATTATTCAAATGCTTGATATAAGTGATGAAGAAATAATTATTACAGGTTTCACTGGATTATTTGGATTTTTACTAAAAGTCACTGAAAATGGTGATGGCGTTTGGTTTAGGTTATTTAATCCTCCCCAGGCTGAAGGCAATAATGCAGGCTCAGAATCAACCAAAATACTGGGCATCACGCCTACAAGTGATGGCGGCTATATTATGGCAGGTGAATACTATAGCAGCCCCGGAAATATTTATCCTGAAGGAATACAAACTGCCATTGCTGTTAAAGTAGATGAGTACGGCTGCTTAGAGCCCGGTTGCCAGATAGGCGATGGTGTTGCTGAGCTTACAAATGCAAATTTGGAGCTGAAGCTATACCCTAATCCAACAAATGGTAAATTAAATGTATCGGTTAATAATAGGATTAAAGTTAAAAGGATAAGTGTATATGGAGTTACCGGTCGTTTAGCTATGCGAGAGTTAATATATGAAAATAATTTGCAGATGGATGTTGATGGATTGAAAGCTGGAATCTATTTATTAGAAGTTGAAACGGAAGATGGATTTAGAGAAGTGGAACGTCTTGTAATTGAATAAATAATACTAGTTGATGAATTTAAAATCAAAAGAGATGAAAAAATTATTTGCTATTGGGTTATTGCTTTTTTCAGTTCAATTAAAAGCGCAGGTAACATATATAAATATGTTGGATACTAATGTAATTTGGTCCGAAAGGACTCATACTGCCGAAGATAATTCGAATTCTTATTATAGTTATTTGACAGATGGGGATACACTCATCAATGATAAACAATATTTTAAATTGTATTTTCTTTCTTACGAATTAAGATTAATTGGGTTCATTAGAGAAAATGATAGTGGCCAGGTTTATATTCGTATCTCTGGCACCAATATTAGTTTAGCTGGCTGTAGTGTAACAGAATTAGATAGTACATTATTAAATGAGGATTTATTACTATTGGATTTAAATGTTGAAATTGGCGATACATTATTCACTCCGTTTTATGGGATTGATGAATACATTATTTCTTATGTTGTAATTAATGATATACAATATCTAATTCTGGGTAATCAGGTAAGGAAGGTACTTTCTTTTATTGACAGTTTTGAATTTTACGGCAATTTTGTGGAAGGAATTGGATCTGATTATGGATTGTTCAGGTTTTGGTGTACGGAAGGAAATGGAGTGAGAAATATATTAGATTGTTATATTAATGATGGTCAAATGGTCTATGGGGCATGTATAGTAAATGTAGCCTCAGAAAGTAAAATTATCTTTAATGTATTTCCAAATCCAGCTAACGATAAAATAACAATTTCAATTGACCAAAATAAAACGATTGATAAGGTACGTATTTATGATATAACCAGTGTTTTGATTTTTGAAAACCCGATATTTGAAAGCGAAATGGAAATTGAATTAAGCGCGTTGTCGCCGGGTATGTACTTGTTGGAAGTGGAAACTGAAGATGGATTTAGAGAGGTGAAGCGACTTATAGTAGAATAAGAAAATTTAAAATAAGAATTTTAATATGAAGAAATACATTCTGATTTTAGCTCTTTTAAGCCTTGGTTTAACAGCAATGGCTCAATATGCCCAACCAGATAATAACAGTGGCATATACGCTATCGAAAGTGAGATTGGCGACAAAATGACCATCATCCAAAATAAAGAATCTAATAATTTAACAGTTGAGTACAGCATTAAAGAATCATTTACTAAAGCCGTTTTGATTGTGCTTGATAATAGTGGAAGAGTTATTGTGCAGGAGGAAATACAGTATGTAGAAGATCAATTAATTATACCAGTAGATAATTGGCCTAGCGGACAATATGCAGTGAGCTTATATGCCGATAAGAGATCCATCCTCAGTTTGCAAGTTGCATTGAATAATTAATCAGGCCTTATTAAGTTTATTATTTTAATCCTCATTAGTATAATCTGCCCATTCGAATTTAAAATTATGCAATAAAAACAATGAAGCCAAATTATATTTTATTGAAAACTAACTCTCTCTAAATTAATTTGAATAGTACTATTAATAGTTTTCTTTTTCAATGCAAAAAATTCTAAATCATCAATTATTTTAAAAATAAGATTAGCGTCAATAAATATCATGTCGGCATCTTCCTTCAATTTAACTTGCTTTTTCCCTTTAAATTTACTTCCCGATGTTTTATGGAATTCTTTACCTTGGTCAAGGCCGCTTTCTCGATTAGCACTTATAGCATAGAATACACCCTCTTCAACTGAAATTAAATCTTCTTCTTTTTCAATAAGCATTGGCCCATTATAGTTATTGTAAACTTTTAAATAAAAATTTTCTCTTTGGCTTAAAATAGAAAAAACTGATAACCCATTCATTAAGTTATTCGTTTCTACCATTAAAATCTTGTCTTGTTTATTTGTGAAGAATTTTCTTGCAATTTTATTATCACTTATATCTAAAATTTTAATGTAACTCAAATACTTATTAATATTATGCTTGAAATATTCAACATCTTCGTAATCGAAAGATTCATTAGCCTTTATATTAATCAGATGTTTCTCGATGTAGTGAATTTCTTTTTCTGTTTTTAAAATTCGTCCTTTATAAGGTTTTAATGATTTTTCAAGCTTTAAATTTTTTGATTGATAATCTGGCTCAAGAACAACACCCCTTATAAAAACATCTAATAATTTATCTTTTTGCTTTCTTAGTTTAAATAGTTCAAGGTTGTCTTGCTTTAAGTTACTTTCAAGAATATCTAAATGGTTTAGGAGCCGTTTAGTTTTAACGTTTTTGTTTTCATCAAGAAAATCGTAAAAAGAAGTATTGTATATCGAAGAATAAATGACATTATTTAATTTGTCTATTCCTATGCTTGGGTTCTCACAGTTTATTTCTGAATATTTTTTTGAAATACATTTATATGCATTGTCCTTGCCAGAACTTCGCTTGTGCATAAAATAGCTTCTCCACAAGCCCCGCATATAATTAAACTCTTTTTACCTTGAAAAATATTGAGATATTTTCTGTTTGAATTTAGTTTACTGCTATGAGATGACAATCTTCTTTGAACTTCCTTAAAATCTTCTTTAGTTATAATGGCATCAACATCATATTCCATATCAAGAACTCTTCGCTTACCCATATATATAGAGTTTCTTAAAATTCCATAAATTGTAGCATCACGCCATTTAAATTCAGAGGGCTTTTTTTCTTCTCCAAATTTAGTTCGGACAATTTTCTTCTTCTTATATAGAATATTAAACCTTGTTAATACATTTTTACTATTAAGAAAATTTGCAATTTTAAATGTCCCACTTCCTTCCAAATACATGGAGAATATCATTTTGATGATATTTCCTTCATCTTCGTCAATCAATAATTGCTTTTCTTTAGACTTAAATCCATAAGGCAATACTCTATATCCAGCAGTACGACCCTTTGCAATAGCGTTTCTGACTCCCGATTTTATTCTAGCTTTAATTTCCTCTCTTTCCATCTGTCCAAAAGAGGACATAAGGCTAATATGAAAATTTGTCTTTGGGTCATCACTTGCAGTATCGAATCCTTCATGCTTTGTTAAAAAACTTATACCAAGATTCTTGAATTCATTAATGATGGAAAGAGTGTTTAGAGTACTTCTTCCAATACGAGTGATGTCCCAAACTAATATTTTATTAATTCCTTTTGATTTTACATATTGAGATAATCCAATAAAACCCGGTCTATCTTTTACTTTTACAGAACCCGATATTTTGTCTTGAAATATCTTGTCAACTATGAGGTTAAGAGACTTTGCGTAATTTTTCAAATCACGGATTTGTCTTTCGTTTGATTGTTTATCAACAGTTGATACCCTTGTATATAGGCAACATTTTTCTTCAATTGCATTCATAATATGGCAAGTTAATACTTCACCACATAAAAAAACAATAGTATCAGATGTAGCCTTGGTAGGAGGAGGTGGTTTTCCCAAGCCGGGGGAAATAAGCCTTGCACACAATGGCGTACTATTTCTGGATGAATTGCCGGAATTTAAGCGAACCGTACTTGAAGTGTTACGCCAACCACTCGAAGACCGTGTGGTATCTATTTCCCGCGCAAAATTCTCGGTTGAATATCCCGCTAGTTTTATGCTAGTGGCTGCTATGAATCCTTGTCCCTGCGGATTTTATAACCATCCTGACCGAGATTGTGTTTGCGCTCCGGGAGTGGTTCAGAAATACCTGAGCAAAATTTCAGGTCCCCTGCTCGATCGTATCGATATTCATATTGAAGTTACTCCTGTATCGTTTGATGAATTATCCGATGAGCGAAAAAGTGAGAATAGCGCCTCGGTAAGAGTTCGTGTTTCAGAAGCACGAAAAAAACAGACAGATCGCTTTAAAAACAACGAAGGGATCTATGCTAATGCCCAAATGTCTTCACGCGATTTAAAGAAGTATGCAGAGATCAATCAGACAGGAAAAGACCTTTTGAAAAATGCCATGGAAAAACTAGGGCTATCAGCCCGTGCTTACGACCGGATCATTAAAGTTTCACGCACTATCGCTGATTTGGAAAATTCACAAAACATTGAACTTGAGCACCTTTCGGAAGCGATTCAATATCGAAGTTTGGATAGGGACAGCTGGGCGGGATAGCTGTTTCAATGAGTGAATGGTACAAAGATTACTTCTGATTAGAATCAAGCTTTTTACTTATTCTTCACATAATAACTCAATGCACCTGAAGGGCAATTATCAATTTGCGATTTAAGCTCATCAATGGTGGCATTTTCAGGCTTTATCCATGGCTTACCATTAGGATCATATACCTTGGGTAATGTTTCTACACATGTAGCTGCATGAATACATGTTCGTGGTTTCCAAACAACAGTAAAATCCCCTTTCGAATATTCTTTAACGATTATTTTCTTTTCCATGATGCTTCATATTAATTCCTTTTAAAATTAATATTTTTTGAAACAACCTATTGCAAGTACATTTTCTCAAAATACTCCTCCAACATCCTCTTAACGTTAAATTGCTTATAAGTACTTAAAATACTGGCCTTCATCATTTTCTCCCATTTTTGCCGGTCGTCGTAAAATGTAGGAACAACTTCTTTAAGCAACACTTGATACAATGCCTTTAGATCATGTGCATCGAGTATCTTTTCGTCTTCACTTTCGAAACCATCACCAAACTGCCAACCATTTACACCATGGTCACAAGCTTCGGGCCACCAACCATCCAGAATACTGAAATTCAAAACGCCGTTCATCGATGCTTTCATTCCGCTGGTACCACTCGCTTCTTTGGGGCGGCGTGGATTGTTTAACCATATATCAGCCCCACGAGTGAGCATAGCCCCGAGTTCCATTCCATAGTTTTCTAGAAACACCACGGAATTAGGATGTTTTTTACTGATGGTTACCAGATTCTCCACTATTTTTTTTCCGTTATCATCCAGTGGGTGTGCTTTTCCTGAAAAAACGATTTGTATTTTTTGATCCTTCAAATAAGGCTCGATGATCTCCGGTTTGGTAAAAATCAGGTTGCTTCGTTTATATGGTGCGGCCCTTCGCGAAAAACCAATAATCAGTTTTTCAGGATCCAATACAGCGCCATTTTTTTCTTTAATGTATTCATCCAGCGCTAATGTATTTTTTTTGTGTGCTGCCAAAATATCACCATCATTTTCAGCGGCCTTTACCATTTCCGGGTCAACCCAGGTAGGTAAATGAATTGCATTGGTTATGGCCAATATTTCTGATCTTCCTTTTACATGGCTCCACATTTTATTTGCAGTTTCACCGTGTAATTGCGCTACTCCATTAGAAATTTTAGACAAGCGTAATGCTCCGACTGTCATATTGAATGGACTACCTCCCAGTTTTTTCAATTGTTTTTTAGTCATCCCAATATTTGCTCCCATATACATTAAGCGATCAATGGGGTGAGATTCATTACCCTGAATTATTGGAGTGTGTGTTGTAAAAACAACTTCTTTTCTGGTTGCTTTTAAAGCTTTTTTATGCGATAACCCTTTCTCTCGTTTTTCGCGCATTAACTCAAAGCCTGCAAAAAGCGCATGGCCTTCGTTAAAGTGATACACATCTATATCTAATTTTAAAGCACGCAAAGCTCTTACACCACCAACACCCAGAATAATTTCCTGAGCTACCCTTTCTTCGCCAAACCAGCCATATAACTGTCCGGTAAGCCATCTGTCAGAATTTTCTTCAATATCTGTATCCAACAAATACAAGGGGATATTATCATAAGCTTCGGTTTTCCAAACTTTACACCAAACCTCATCTCCGCGAATTTCAACCGGAACTTTTACACCGGTATCTTCCAGATTATCAAATTCCTGATTGTGATAAGTATCATAAGGTTTGCCCTTTTCGTCGATCAATTGATCGGTATAACCCTGTTTCCATTTTATTCCAATGGCCACTATAGGAAAATCGTATTGCTTTGCTCCTTTAATATAATCTCCGGCTAATATTCCCAACCCACCTGCATATAATTTTAAATCCTGATGAAGCCCATATTCCATTGAAAAATAGGCTACTTGAGGGTTTTTATTCTTTGTCATTTCTTGTCGTTATTTAAGAGCCGAAAAATAGAAGAAGATTTAAGACTTTGGTTGTTTTTAAAGATGAAATTTTGAGAAAAATAATCTAGCTGTTATTGCATTAGGGTTAAAGAAAAAAGTCACGAATGTGACATTAAAATATTCGCAGGTCTTCCCTCCTATCCTAAATCTGGAATCTTAATATTGATCAATGCAGCAAGCTTAAATGTCGAAACTTTTAATTCTCCTGATAAGATGATCGTATTTAACATTCGGAATACGCGCTCCTGAAGTATTTCAATATCCGGATGAATATCAATACTACTTAATAATTCCAATGTTTCTATAAAATTTATTATCAATTCCTGCTGTTGGCTGAGATCCTCATAAGTATGGAGAAGATGGGTTATTTTCTTTGAAGCGAGATACGAGATACGTTCTTTCTTCAATTCAGCATTCCATTTCCTAACCTCATCGGCGTACCTTCCTAAACGAGTGATAGGAACCAGTTCTCCATTGCCTTCAAAGATCTCTTCAAGCTTATATTGAAATACCGCCAATAAATTGTTTTTTAGTATCCCCGGAATAGTCAATTCATTATTGTGCATTAAATTTAACAAGCTATACGATGAATTGTAAATCCGCTCGTAAGATTCAATACCCGCTTTAACTTTATCTTGTATAACATAATTGATCAGGTTTACTTGCTGGTCTTTATACAAGTGAAAAAATGAGAATGTCCGCTTGGTAAAATTGGTTTTTATATTATCGATAATTCCACTCAAATTGGCTTCTTCGAACAAAGCATTTAATTGCTTGTTGATCTTATTAAATTTTTCCTTTGAAACTTCATTGGATGTCCCACCGACTAAATGATGATTACCCATATAAACTACAGCAAAACTGAATTCTTTATGAGACAATGTAACCCGTGAATTTACATGGGTTATTCCCGATACCATAATCAGGTTTTTACCAGCCTTTTTACGATTTAAAATTTCGCTTTCACAATTGTAATTCAATACACTTAGCAAATGTGCGTTATCATCGAATAAAGCACTAACCGCATAACTCATCCCAATTTGGGTGAGGCTTAAACGTTTGGTATTTACCCATTTCTCATAAATATCCTTTGCAGTTCCGTATTCATTAATATTGCTTTTTATAAATTTTAATTTTTCCCTGAACCGCTCATCGAGTCTTACATCTGAAATCTCTTCAGCCAATTGTATTCCACGATTTGCGTATTGTAAGACCTGAATGGTTTCAATTCCTGAGATTTCGCTGAAAAACCAGGCACAGGAGGTAAACATATACTCCGAAAGTTTTTGCATTTCCAGCAAACGGATAACGATGGTTTTATCCTTTTTTGAAAGGGGTATATCAATATATTGTTTAAAAAAATGTTCAATATTCCGGGGTGACCTGTCCGAAAAAACTTCATAATATTTAACCCTAAGACCCCAACAATCATCTGAATAAGCAGCCATTCCATTTTCGAAAATAGAAGCGAACTCATTATTAAGCCAATCGAGTGATTCTCTAAGCCCGGAACGCCATTTTTGATTCCAGCCTGTTTTTCCGCCGGTATTGCATCCACAATCGCTACGCCAACGTTCGATGCCATGGGCGCAACTCCATGAAGTTTCTTCATTGATCTCTACTTCATAAGTTACTTCTACCAATTCTAGATACTGAGAATAATTAATTAATTGAATATCCGGGTTTTTCTCAATTTGGTCCATGCAATATGCCAAGGCCATTTCCCCGTTTTTATGATGGTGACCATAACTTTCCCCATCGGTAGCAATGTGCACTAATTGATCCTCATTCCGATTATCGAAAGCATTTATTAATGCATTTGCGAAATGTTTCCCATTGTTTAAATAGCCATTAAAGGCAACACCCTGAGAGTGTTCTCCATCATAAAAGAAAAGTTTGATCCTTTTTCCGGATGGAAGATTACAAATGTATGCCTGTTTAGTATCTATTCCATCAATCCATTTCTTATCACCTGTTTTACGAAATCGTTTAGCCTGATAAGGGGCCAGAACAGTAAATTTTATATCATTTTCAGCTAGCACTTCAAGTGTTTCAGTATCAACAGCTGTTTCTGCAAGCCACATCCCCTCAGATTTACGATTAAACCGCTTTTCGAAATCGGCAATACCCCATTTCACCTGAGTTTCCTTATCACGCCTACTGGCTAAAGGCATAATAATATGATTATAAACCTGGGCCA
>PVMS01143930.1_pt1 | contig 10602 bp, 13 predicted proteins | sample 1853461 | NCBI WGS metagenome assembly PVMS01 (sample SAMN08582032, study PRJNA380276) | Marine sediment metagenome, whole genome shotgun sequencing project. | isolation source: ocean sediment barecode stripped | collected 2017
CTGCGGCGAGAATTGCTCGAAGGCGAAAAATTCGGGCCGCGGCTGATCACCTCGGGACCGTCCCTGAACGGAAATTCCGTCAACGGACCGGCCGACGGCGCACAAATGGTTCGCGCGCAACATGCAGCGGGTTACGACCTTATCAAGATTCATCCTGGCCTGAGTTCTGAAGAGTTTGCGGCGATTGCGGCAACAGCGAATGAATTGGGCGTGCCGTTTGCGGGCCACGTCCCGGTTGCTGTTGGAGTAGAGAAAGCGTTGTCGGCGAACATGGCAACAATCGATCATCTCGACGGCTACGTTGCGGCACTGTTGCCGGCGAATTCCGACCCCTCGGGCGGCTATGGTGGATTTTTCGATGTGTTGCTCGCCGACCAGGTGCTCGAAAATCGAATTGAAGATATCGCCAGTCAAACTGCGGCCGCAGGCACGTGGAACGTGCCGACCCAGTCCCTGTTCGAACATCGGGTCGGCAATATCAGTATTGCCGACTTACGTAATCGCCCCGAAATGCGATACATGCCCAGCTCGACCGTTGACCAGTGGGCTCGGGCAAAAGAGCAACAACTGGCCGAACGCGGCTTCAGTGCAGCGATCGCTACCCGTGCAATCGATATCCGACGTCGACTGATTCTTGCTCTGCATCGGGCGGGTGCCGGTTTGTTGTTGGGCTCCGATGCGCCCCAGGTCTTCAATGTCCCAGGCTACTCGTTGCATCATGAGCTTGGCTATCTCGTAGCCGCTGGATTGACGCCGTTCGAAGCACTGCAGACCGGAACAACAGCCGCCGCCGAGTTTCTCGGCAGTAACACGGGTGCCGTGGCTATTGGTCGCGACGCCGATCTAATGCTCCTTGATGCCGACCCGCTAAGCGATATCGACAACACCCGGCGCATCCACGGAGTTATGCTGCGCGGCCATTGGTACAGTTCCGCCGAGCTCGAAGGAAGGCTTTCTGCTTACCAGTAAGCCACTGATTTATAGGATTATTATCCCGTCAGCGTATTGATTAGTGCGGCCGCTTCCCCGCTGCTGCTAGAATCAATGAAACGGCGCTGTAGACGACGACAGGGAGAACACATGAAACTGGTGAAACACCTGCTCGATTCCAAAGGGCGACACATCATCTCCGTAGCACCCGGCACATCTGTTTTTGAGGCCATCAAGATCATGGCCGACAAGACCGTAGGTTCGCTGCTCGTCATGGAAGATGAAGAAGTTCGCGGCATCATTACGGAACGCGATTACGCCCGCAAAGTCATCATCAAAGGACGCTCATCCGAGAGTACTATGGTTTCCGAAATCATGAGTACGGATGTAATGACCACCTCAAGCTCGCAGAGTGTTAATTCCTGCATGGAGCTAATGACCGAAAAACGCATCCGACACTTGCCGGTTGTGGAAGACAACCGGGTGATTGGCATGATTTCAATTGGTGACCTTGTGCAGGCAATTATCTCTGATCAGCAAGAAGAGATTCAGCAGCTGGAGCATTACATCAGCGGCCAATAACGCAGAGGCACTGCGAGGACGCCCGCAGGGGCACACACATTATGAGCTCATTGCCTATTCAGCGACTTTCACGTGTCTTCGTCGTCGCCGGATTGTGCCTGATGTGCGTGAGCGCAACTGCGCGGCAAAACACAACGGTACTGGGCCCCAGAAACCTGGATCTCTATCACGGAGCCAATGCCTTATTGGCCGGTGACGCCGAAGAAGGCGTTCGATTGACCCTGATGGGCTTGAAGTATGAGGGTAGTGGTCGTGATCGCCTCACCGGATTATCCAATCTCTGCGCGGGTTACATCATGCTCGAGCAACTCGAAGACGCGTTGACGTACTGCGACCAGGTGCTGGAACAGAACGACGATTACTGGCGAGCATACAGCAATCGAGCGCTGGCCTACGTCATGCTGGGGCGCCTTGAGGAGGCGGAGCAGGATCTGCTAAGAGCCGAGGCACTTTCGAAAAATGCGCGCACCGTAAAAATTGTGCGCTCGATGCTGCTCGATGCGACCGATCCGGTTGCTCCACAGGTGGTCATCGATGATCGGCGCCAACCAACGGACGATGATGAAAACTAATCGGATTCAAATCGTCTTGTTGCTGATGTTAGGCGCCGCCGCGATCGCGGACGAGAACGCGACGGTAACGGCGATTCCCGACGATTCTGGCGATCGTCAGCCCTTGCTGACAGTTGTGCCTGTGTACCCGGAGAAGGCGAGGCGGGCGAGGCTCGAAGGCGAGGTGCAGGTGTGCTTTAACATCAGTCGTACGGGCAAGACCAGTCGAGTGGCTGTGCGCAGCAGTACCAATCGAGTATTCGAGAAGCCGTCGCGAGATGCCATTAAGGCCTCAACGTACCGTCCGCTTGCCGCCGACAAGACTCTGTCGGGCATCAAAACCTGTCGGACATTTAAATTTCACCTGACGCCTGTCGCTATCGAGATGCCTGCGCAAGCACCCGGTTAGCGGCTTCTTCGAGCGTCGTACCGAAGCTGATCAGTCCCTCATCATGGCCGGCGAGTACGGCTACCCCGGCTTCTTTGAAGCCCCCCATTCGGTAGAGTCGATCGAGTTCGCGGGCCATATCAGGCGTGCCGTAGGCAACGTCCGGATCGGTAGTGGGTAGCTTGCCGAGACTGCTTTGCCATAGCTCTTCACTATGTACGTGTACGACCGCGCCAATCGCATCACCCAGGGCGTAGATCGCGGCGTGCGTCATAGCTTCGGATGACGCCTGGATCGGCCCGCTGCACCTGACAATATTGCTACGGATGTCGCAGTCCGTGACCAGTGAGTAATGTCGCTCATCGGTGGCCGGCAAGTGGCCCGTTTGCGTGCCGCTGATCAGGAACAGCTCGCTCATGCCGCGACGCACGCTGATGTTGCCGTAGCCGATGCCGGGATCCTCGTACTGGCCGATGAGTCCGGCCTCGTACAACGGTTTGCGCCAGGTATCGAGTTCACGTGCCGCCGAGATGTGTGTGGCGGGCCCTGGCGTCCAGTGGCTGACGTACTTGATAGTGCCTTCGTCAATCATTCAGGCGTGGCCTGTTCCGGAAACAGGCCGGCGAGACCTTCTTCGCTGGCCGCGCAGAGACCACGTTCCGTTATTAGTCCGGTGACAAGGCGTGCCGGCGTTACGTCGAACGCATGATTACTGACCGTTGTGTCTGGCATCGTTGTTCTAACGGTGCACAATCCGTCTTCTGAAATGCCGTGCACATGACTTACTTCTTCCGGGTCGCGCTGTTCGATTGGAATCTCTGCAAGGCCATCGCTAATCGTCCAGTCGATCGTCGTCGAAGGTAGCGCGACATAAAACGGTACGTTGTTGTCGTGTGCGGCCAGAGCTTTCAGGTAGGTGCCAATCTTGTTCGCAACGTCGCCGCTGCGTGTCGTTCGATCGGTGCCAGTGATAACGAGGTCTACCTCGCCCCGTTGCATCAAGTGCCCGCCGGCGTTGTCGACGATCAAAGTGTGTGGCACTCCGGTCTCGGCCAACTCCCAGGCGGTTAATTGTGAGCCCTGGTTACGCGGCCGGGTTTCATCAACCCAGACGTGGACGTCAATGCCGGCTTGATTCGCGAGATAGATCGGTGCCGTCGCAGTGCCCCAATTCACTGTCGCCAGCGCGCCGGCGTTACAGTGGGTAAGCACATTGACTGTGCCTCCATCTTTGGCGCGCGAAATATCTTCGATCAAGGTAAGGCCGTGGCGTCCAATGTTGAGGCATATCTCGATATCCTCAGCGCAAATCGCTTCGGCGTCTTTGCGAATGACGGCGGCGAGATCGCCGGACGCGGTCTCGACAAGCCGCAGGATTCTTTCCACAGCCCAGCGCAGATTAACCGCGGTGGGGCGAGACTTGAGCAGTTCCGCAGCGGCCTCGAGAATGTCTTTGCCGCCTATTGCCGCGAGATACAAACTCCAGGCTGCGGTCGCGCCAATTAGCGGTGCGCCACGCACTGCCATATCGCGGATAGCGGCGGCGCCATCCTGCCAGGTCCTCAATTCATGAATACGGTAGTCGTGTGGTAATCGACGCTGGTCGATAATTTCTACGATCTCAGGATCGTCGGGCTTCAGCCAGATGGTGCGAAAGCCCTCGTCAACCATCCAGTCCCACCGACAGCCTCGCGGCCCGAAGCGTATTCGCCATCAACATGACGATGGTCATGGGTCCGACGCCGCCGGGTACAGGTGTTACGGCTTTCGCGACCTCACAGACCGAATCGTAGTCGACGTCGCCAGTCAGGCGGGATTTGGTCTCGCCATCGACCGTGGTCTCAATGCGATTGATACCGACATCAATGACAACTGCGCCGGGCTTGATCCAGCTACCCTCAACCATATTGGCGCGGCCAACAGCGGCAACGACAATGTCGGCCTGTCTAACGACGCCGGCCAGATCCTTGGTACGACTGTGACAGACGGTTACGGTTGCATTCGCCTTGATTAACAAACTCGCCATTGGCTTGCCAACGATATTGGACCGCCCCACGACAACAGCGCCAAGCCCTGACAAGTCTGCACCGAGGTGGTCTTCAATCATCAACATACAGCCCGCCGGTGTACACGGCACAAACGCATCCGCCAAATTGCCGGAGGTCAGTTTGCCAATATTGACGAAATGAAATCCATCGACGTCCTTCGTTGGTGAAACAGACTGCGTAATCGTTTGTTCATCAAGATGTTCGGGCAGTGGCAGTTGCACGAGAATGCCGTGAATGCTGTCGTCATTATTAAGCTCTTCAATCAGAGCCAACACCTCATCCTGCGATGCGTCTTCGGCGAGCGTGTGCTGTACGGAATGGAAGCCACATCCTTCGGCTCTCTTTTTCTTGTTGCGTACATACACCTGGCTCGCGGGATCTTCACCAATGATGACGACGGCCAGCCCGGGGATGAGATTGTGCTCTTTTAGCAATTCGGCGGTTTCGGCCGTAATAATTTCGGACATTTCGGCGGCTTTCGCCTTGCCGTCAATTCGTTGCGCGATCGTCATGCAGGGTGATTCCTATACGCTGAGGTTTCGATGTCGGGAGGCTCGACGAGCGAGCGCATAGTAACGCTGCCGATCGAACGGGTAAACTGTGGACAAATACCTAGGCAGGCAGTTTCTTGCGGTACAGGAGTGGCACAGGTGCAGGAACCATGGATTGAACGCTGGCAGGAAGGCCGAATTGGCTGGCATGAAGCTGAAGGCAGTGCGAGCCTGCGAAAATTCTGGCGCGCGAATGATCGCGACGTCCTGGTACCCCTGTGTGGCAAGTCCAAGGACCTGCGTTGGCTCGCTGATCAGGGCAACCGGATCATCGGGGTAGAACTATCTGAGTTGGCTGTACGGGCATTCTTCGAAGAACAGGCGCTCGAATACACAGTGACAGACGGCCGCCTGCCAGCCTACAAGGCGACTGAAGTCGCAATCACGATCTACTGTGGGGACTATTTAGATCTGACCCAGGTTCAGTGCAATGCGCACTATGACCGCGGTGCTTTGATCGCGATGCCAGCGGACCTTCGAGCATCTTACGCGGCACATACGAGCTCATTACTAACTGCAGATGCGGAGCAACTGATAATTACTCTGGATTACGACGATACGGTCGCAACCGGACCGCCATTCCCGGTATCGAGCGAAGAGGTACTTTTGTATTGGCCCGATCTTGTTTGCGTCGACGAGCACGACGATATTGCCAACGGCCCACCGAAGTTCATCGAGGCCGGTCTCACCTCAATGCTGCAAAAAGTCTGGCGTTCACGCTGAGAGCTGGCGGGGCACCCCGCGGCGACGATGCAAGGCGTACAGCACGGTGGCCGGAGTCATCGCTGCTAACATGTGCTTGATGGAGTGTCCACTGAGCAAGCCGCCGGCAGCATAGACCACGGTGTCGAGTTGCTCGAACACTTTCGCCAACACGTAAAAAAGCAACATGATCCAATAGTACTTCGCTGCCCCGATGGTGGGTTTGCGTGTCAGCAGAAAGAAGAGAATAAGCACCATAGGAAAGAACTGTACGACAGCATATGGGCGCAGATCTCCAACACCGCGGGATTCTGTGAAGGCCCAGTATTCGACTGACGCATAGCCAATCAACAGCAGTGGGATGAGCATACGCCGGGCGGCACGAACCGACACAAACTCGCCGACAATAATCGCAAATAGACCGGCGAAGCCGATCGTCATAGGCAGGCGGTCCCAAATCAGAGGGTCGTTGGCAGGAGCAAGGTGGTAGTAGCCCGAGCCAAATGCGGTCAGGAGAATTCCGCCGAAAAAGACCAGGTATGACGACTGCAATCCGTGCAGGCAGACTGCGGTACCGTGGCCGCCGATGTATGCAAGCCCCCATACGCCGATGACCAGAAACGGCAGGTTGGACATCACATTCCAGAAATTGTCGATCGCCAACAGCGTACGAGTGTCAGCGAACAGATGATAGGCCGGATCCTGCGGGTACGGTGAAGTAAGAACAAAGGCAACAACGACCAGCCCGATCGCAATGACGATCAGGGCAGTGTTGCGGTTCTTAAGCGGCATTCGTGTTAATGCGTAGCTCAATCATAATGAATCACCGTACTCCGAGGGGCATAGCTCGGCAAGCACGAATGGCGTAGACTGACTGGCACCGCTACCGGGGCCTGGAGTAACGATGTCTGACAGCCGAAACTACGACACGGTCGCCTTCGATGTGCGTGACAACGCGACGATGTTGTTCTTCGCACGTACAACCACTGAAGGGGATATCGACGACTATTTGTTGCTCATGCGCACCATTGAAGATGACTTCGATTCTTCGACCTATATCGAAATCAACGAGCAACAGTTCGGTGGGCACAACCTGATCCGTGAGTCTGTGTTGATGAACAATACATTGACCCTGCATCTGCATGAGCCGGCGAAAGAACTCGGCGGCATCACGGAAATCGTCCTGACCTGGGCCGATACACCGGATAACGGAGCGAGCATGGAGGCCGGCGCATTTCGCGTGCTTGGCGACACCATGGCGGGCGGTAACGCATAATCCTGAGACCATGAACGCAGGTGAGTACAGCCTGTATATCGTTCGTTGCGCCGACGGCAGCCTGTATACGGGAATAGCCATTGACGTCGAGCGGCGCCTGGTCGAGCACGCGAGTGGTAATCGCGGCGCGAAGTTCCTGCGCGGCAAAGGACCTTTGCAACTGGTGTTTTCGGAACGGCTTGGTGACCGCAGCCGCGCGTCGCAAGCGGAGTTTCGCGTCAAGCGACTCGACAAAGGACAAAAAGAGCAGCTAATCGCTGGCCAGCATTCGCTTGCCGAGTTGCTGGGCGACTGATTCCACCACCCGTCAGGCTTCGGGTGCGACCTCAGGATACAGCACCATCGTTTTGCCGAATTCCGGCAAGTGCAAGCGCGTGTCGGAGTCCCAGATCGCGCGAAGCTCGTCAAACCAGGTCGCTGTGTTCAGGAAGTTATCCAGTATGCGCGGCATTAACCGCACTTCGCCGAACGGCTGTGTGTAGTCGTCAAAGTGAATTGGAAATACGTGAGCGGCACCTGTGGTGGTGACCAGTGCGCGCCAGTAACCCTCCGCGTAGTCCCGACCCAGGCCCTCAAGCAAAGCAACGCCAAGCATGACGATATCGGCACGGACGCCATCCAGCGCGTGATCAGAATAACCAGCGCTACCCTGCACGATCGTCGTGCCATGTGGATGAGCGATAACGACTGTGTAACTCTCGCCGACTCGCCATGCTGAAATCGGCGCCGGTGTTTCGAGCGGCTCGTCAACCGTTCCTGCACAAGGAACAGACCCTCCCCAACCTATCGGCGCATGCGTTGAAACCATCATGGTTACGGTGAAGCGTCCAAACTCGTATTTGGCGCCATCTTCGGCGACGATGATCTGATCCTCCAGGACGCCCGCGCCCCGTGCGATTTGCGCCGAGGTTTCCGAACCAAGAATGGACGCGCTGCTTCGATTTGCGATAGCGCCGATATCCATCGCGTGATCGTAATGTGAGTGCACCGGAATAATGGCTGCAAGACGACCCATGCGATATTCGTCGAGCACATAATTTATTCGTGCCGCATCACTGGAAACGGGTCTGCCAAGAACTGAATCAGCCAGCGAAGGCCGGGAAAAGAATCCGTCGATCAGGACCTGTGTTTCACCGTCGTCGAAAAGCAACGTCGTAACGCCCAGCCACGTCACGGTCACAGCATCGAGAGTCGGCTCTATTGTTGGATAGGGTGGCCAGTCGATGGCCTCGAGCGACGGCCGGTCACGCCATAGCCAGACCAGTGCAACCGAACCTACGACAACAACAGCAGTGATCGCGATCGCAGCGCGTTTCGCCCAGCCCTTGATCTCGTCTGGTGTAATCGCGCGCATTATTGTCCGACCGCCATCCTTGCGAGATGTCCGGTCAGAGGTGCCAGATAGTTGCCCATCGCGTAGCCGAGCAATGCCATCAGGATTGATGCCGGAACAAGATTGGGACGGTGGGGTGCCGCGACGATAGGCGCAGATGCTGCCGCACCAATATTCGCCGCAGAGGCAATTGCCACGCTGTGAATATCAACACGAAAAATCCACGCGCCGGCAAGGCAAAAAAGTCCGTGGATGATGATCCAGATAAATGCGCCAGCGACAAACATTGGCGCTTCGGCAAGGCCCGCCACTGACGCGCGAGCACCCATTCCGGCCACAAAGATGTAGATCAGTGCAGTGCCCAGCGCCGTAGAATTCGGCAAAGTGGAAACACGCGTTGTCGACAATATGAGCGCCAGCGTCGTAACGAGCAGAATGCGCGTGGTCGTCACGCCGAAAACGCCACCAAGACCCGGGCTGGTGGAGGCAATCCACTCCGAAATCCCCGGTGCAAGCGCGGTGCCTATCCAGGTAACGCCGATAACAATTGCAATCAGGAACAGATACTGCGGCATCGTTGGAGCGTGATCCTCTTCGACATGCACTTCGGCTGCCGCGTCCATCGCCATAATTCGATCTTCAGGCACACGCGCCCACTTGTTGAAGCGATCCGCGAAGTCACGTGACATCAACAACAACGGCAACCAGAAAACATAAATCACGTTGTCGGCGATAACGGCCAGACCAAACTGTTCCTCGGACGTACCGAGCATCTCGGCAGTCGCTGCCATATTTGCCGTGCCGCCGATCCAGCTCCCGGCGAGTGCGCCGTATCCCTTCCAGGCATCTGCGGACAACCACGAATGCACCAGCATATACGCAACGACAGCACCCACCATGACACCGGCCGTACCCATCAACATCACGAGGACACCTTTGCCCATCACCCTGACAACTGCAGGAACATTGACCTTGATGAGCATCAGGACAATAAACGCGGGCAGCAGGTAGGCACTCAGGCCCGAATATATTGGCGAGGCACTGGGGATGACATCGAAGTTGTTGAGAAAGACAGGCGTTGCGTAAATAAACAGCAGCGGCGGCAAGTATTGAAACAGTTTCGCGCGCGTTGTCTGTTCGAGCATGAAGAAGAAAGCAGCGACAAGCGCCAGCACGGCGAGTACGCCGATAGGCGATGAGATCAAGGCCTCGGGATTTTCCATGCGTCGTGGACTCTTTGGCTCAAGTAGTCGCGAGTATAAAGCAATGATCAGCGCTCGGCGCGCCAGGGTAGATCAGACTATCTGGGCCTGCAGATCCTTGCGTGTGGCCTCATCCGTGAGTGCGGCGGACTTAACGGTCAGCCATGCGGCGTCCCAGTCTTTTACTTTGCTCGGGCCAAATACGAATTTCGCAACGAAGCTGTCGAGGTTCGCGACACGAATAACATTTTTCGGCGGGGGCGTCGGGAAATCCACATTTCCGGTGAAAACCACCACATTGGCGACGGGCACATCCGGAACAACATTCTGCAGCGCGCGCGTGCGGCCCTCATTCTGAATGAGGGGATTGAGGAAGCGCTGGCGCGAAGTGCCATCGACGTTTGTCCACTGCGCCTCATCTTCACCGCCAAAGACGATGCCGTTGTAGTGCTTGGTCTGGATGCAGAGTATTCCGCCTGCAGTCAGAATGGCATGGTCAATTTTGGTCAGTCCACCGTAGGCTCCCGGCAAAATAAAGTCGTGCAGGACATCGGGGCTACGAGCGTTAAGAGCGCGGCGGATCCGGAACGCGCCAACCCGGGCAGTGACGATACGCATGACATGGCTGGCGGTTGAGCGGAATACCAGGGTCAGTATGAGTGCACCGGCGATCGTGAATATGAAGGCAGCGGGACCAACATTGGTAATACCCGTCGTCACGGCAGGCTGTGCGGCCAGCGCCGGCAGGGCGATGAGTGGCAAGCTGGCTGCGACAATTCGGATAAGCACGATCATGTACCTAGAGTAGAACTTTTGGCGGCAGATTTATCGTATCAGGTCACGTTTTACAAAACGTCTGCGCCGGGGTAGGCCAAAAAATAGCCGTCGAGCTGTGCGACGCGGATTTCGGTCTCGTATACAGCGCTCAACAGCTCGCTGGTCAATACGGAAGCCTTGTCGCCATCCGCGACGACCGCGCCTTCCTTGAGAACAATAACCCGATCAACTGCGGGCGGAATTTCATTGAGATGATGCGTCA
>PVMS01011249.1_pt1 | contig 10600 bp, 10 predicted proteins | sample 1853461 | NCBI WGS metagenome assembly PVMS01 (sample SAMN08582032, study PRJNA380276) | Marine sediment metagenome, whole genome shotgun sequencing project. | isolation source: ocean sediment barecode stripped | collected 2017
AATGTAGCGAAACGAAAAAAAGGGCCAGGAGCTACTATTGGTTCTACATTATAAGGTGAAGAAGGGGATCCTTGGAAGAATAAAAAAAGAAAAATTAGAGGTGAATCCAGTTTTGGAATGATCTGCGCAGAAGACGAATTAGGGCTGGGAAAAAGTCATGACGGACTTTTGGTTCTAGACGAGAAATGAACTCCAGGAACTCCGTCTGATACTATATTTGAAATTGAAAACGATCAAGTTTTTGAAATAGGATTAACTCCTAACAGAGCTGATGCTATGAGCCATTGGGGTGTAGCAAGAGATCTTAAAGCAGGATTACTTCGTAATGAAATCCCCTTAGAATTGATCACTCCTTCCAATAGTAAGTTTAGGGTTGAAAACCGAACCAATAAAATTGATGTCGAAGTTCCAGACAGCTCATTAGCACCGAGATATTGTGGGCTTACTATTAGCAGATTAAAAGTTGGTGAATCTCCACTATGGTTACAAAATAGATTAAAATCGATTGGATTAATACCTATCAACAATATTGTAGATTCAACTAATTATGTTTTACACGAATTAGGTCAACCACTTCATGCCTTTGATAGTGATAAAATTGAGGGTAAAAAAATTGAAGTAAAAACAGTAGCAAAAGACACAAAATTTATTAGTCTTGACGGTGTAGAACGAATACTTCATGAAGAAGATTTAATGATTTGTGATGCTAAAAAACCTATGTGTATTGCAGGAGTCTTTGGTGGAATTGATAGTGGTGTTACAGATGAAACAACAAGTATCTTTCTGGAAAGCGCCTATTTTAATCCAGTGAATATTAGAAAAACTGCCAAGCGACATGGGCTAAATACTGATGCATCTTTCCGTTTTGAACGAGGGATAGATCCAAATATCACCAAATATGCATTAATACGGGCTGCTCTACTAATCCAAGAAGTTGCCGGTGGTGAAATTACTAGCGAAGTGGTGGATATTTATCCAAATAAAATTGAAGGTCATCAGGTTTTTTTAAATTTAGAGAATACTGCAAAAATCATAGGTGAGACAATCCCAAGGGTAATAATTAAGGAAATCCTGACATCACTTGAAATTAAGATAAATAATATCACTGAGGCTGGTTTAGGAATGACGATACCTGCTTATAGAAATGATGTTACCCGAGAAGCAGATGTAATAGAAGAAATTCTACGGGTATATGGTTATAATAATATTCAATTTACTGAAAAATTAAATGCCTCTATATCTTCAATTCAGGCAGTAGAAGATTACCAAATACAGAACAACATAGGATCACAACTTACCGCTTTAGGCTTTAATGAAATGTTAGGTAATTCCCTTACATCACCTAAATACATAGAGCTTAGCAAATTATTAAAGGAAGAACATAATGTAGAGATCCTCAATCCGTTAAGTAACGATTTATCGGTGATGCGGCAATCTATGTTGTTTAATTCACTAGAAGCATTATCTTATAATACCAATCGAAAAGCAAGTGATATTAAATTGTTTGAATTCGGAAAAACCTATCATAATTATCCTGATGGTCGAGAAGAACCCAAGCATTTAACTCTGATTGTATCTGGTTTAAAAACCGATGAAAGCTGGGCAGTCGAATCTCAGAAAAGTAACTTCTTTTATTTTAAGGGAGTTATTACTGCTGTTTTTTCGCATTTAGGAATTGATGATTATACAGAGAAAAATTATAATAACGATATATTTTCTGAAGGCTTATCTTTTATAAAAAACAAAAAGACTTTGGTTGAATTCGGAATTATTAAAAAGAATATTGCAAATAGTTTTGATATAGATGCTGAATCATTGTATGCAGATTTTCAATGGGACCTTGTTTTGAAAGAAATTTCTTCCGAAAACTTTAAATTACAATCCATCCCCAAATTCCCAAAAGTGAAAAGAGATCTTGCTTTGTTGTTGGATGAGTCTGTTACTTATAATGAACTAAAAGAAGCCGCCAAAAAAACTGAAAAACATTTGCTTAAAAATGTAATCTTGTTTGATGTGTATACAGGTAAAAAACTGCCTAGTGGAAAGAAATCGTATGCCTTGAGTTTTACCTTACAGGACGATAGAAAAACCCTTACCGATAAGCAGATTGACAAGATTATGAAAAAGCTTCAGCAGAGTTTTGAAAAGGAGTTTGGAGCTAGTTTGAGGTAAATATTATTTTTCAGTTTTAGGTAAAACAATCCCATCAACTATATGAAAAAAACCATTTTTATGATAAAAATCGGTAGCTGAAATAATTGAAGTATTCCCATCAGAATCAACAAGGACTAATTGTCCGTTTTCTTCTTTAATCCCTAGTTTTTCTTTTTGTAAAGTAGCGTAGTGGCTTAAGCCATTATTACGTTTTACCGATTCTTTTAATGAATAACTATCTACCCGTCCAGGAATGACATGATATTTTATGATAGCAGTTAACAGACTAGCTTTTGATGCATCAAAAATAGAATCTTGTTTTTCTTGTAATTTTATAAATCCTTTGTTTGTGATTGCAAAAATGGTTACCATCTCTTCATCTTCTATAGTATTGAGTATCGCTACGTTTTCAAGTGCTTTTTTCATAAGTGATAGATCTGCTACTTCAGAAATGTTTTCATAAAAAGTTTTTGAAGAAGAAAATGTATTATCATTCCACTCTTTAGTCACAGTTGTATTTTCAGTATTCTTATATTTTTGTGCAGTTACAGTTAAGCGAAATAAAGCAACTGATAAAATAAGTATATATTTTATATTATTCATATCAAGTGATTTCCGATAAAGATACATATTATCGTTCTTGATATGATTTAACATATCATAAAAAAAAATAGTATTAAAATATATCGATAAAAAGTTTTTTTATATGTTATTTATTTCTAACTTTATGTTAGATATTTATAACATAAAGAAAGTATTATGAAAATAGTAATTTTAGTAATAGTGGCTGTTTTAGGTTTGTTTTTCATTTTCAAACGATATAATAGCACTCGAAAAGGAGAACCAGCTAGCGATGAATTATCAAGATTGATATTATTAAGAACATCTTCCTTATCATTCTATGTCTCTCTTTATTATTGGTTAGTCATTAGTTATTTAGATGATTATCTTCATCTAGAAACACAACAATTAATTGGTTATGGCATCATTGGAATGGCGATAATTTTTGCAGTGATTTGGTTAATTTATAAAATTTTAGGTATAAGAAATTAATTATAAAAAATAAGTAATGAAAAAAAACAGAATTACACTTATGATAACTTCAGTATTATTTATGGCAGCAATATGGGGATTTGTTGCTATTGAGAAAGGAAATAACCTATTTAAAGGAATCGGTCTATACATTTTTATTCTCATTTTAGTTCTAGGAATAATAGCGCTTATAAGAGCCTTAAAAAAAGATAAAGAAGAAAAGGAGGGATTAACTCTTGAGGATGAATTAAGCACTCAATTAAAATATAAATCTGGATACTACGCGTACCTTTATTCCATGTATATGTGGATGTTTATATTCTTTTTTAAGGACAAATTTCCAAATGTTGAATCTATGCTGGGAGGCGGAATTCTACTTTCGGCTTTAATTGGTTTCATTATAAAGGTCTATGTAAAGCGTAATTTCAATGAATAATCGTATTAAAGAGTTACGAGCTAGAGAAAATCTCACACAACAAGATTTAGCAAAATTGGTGGATGTTAGACGGGAAACCATTGTTTTTCTAGAAAAAGGAAAATACAATCCCTCATTGAAATTAGCTCATGACATTTCAAAGGTATTTAAGCTTAAAATTGAAGAAGTCTTTATTTTTTAAGCTTTTTAAACTCTCCCTGCAATTCGGTCTTTTGCTAATTGCAAGATAATATTAAATTGGTCTTCTTGATTCAGTTCTGAATTATCTATTTCAATAGCATCTTCTGCTTTTACAAGAGGAGAATCTTCACGAGTTGTATCCATTAGATCCCGTTTCTGAACATTATCTAATATCTCATCAAAAGTAATAGCTTCTCCCTTATCTAAAAGTTCTTTATAACGACGTGAAGCCCGTTCCTTAGGTTTTGCAGTCATAAATATTTTTAGTTCAGCATCCGGAAAAACAACAGTGCCTATATCACGCCCATCCATAACAATGCCCTTCTCTATTCCCATTTGATGTTGAATACCAACTAATTTTTTTCGTACCTCAGAAAGAGTAGCCACTGGACTTACAAATTCAGATACATGCATGGTCCTAATTTCTTTCTCTACATTTTTATCATTCAGGAAAATTTCTGTTTTACCTTTAGTTTTTTCTTTCCTGAATTCTAAGTCGATCTTTTGAAGTGAATTAATTAATGCTTTTTTATCAAAAAGTGTTTCACTCAAATATTCATTCTGTATAGCATAGAGCGTAACAGCCCGGTACATGGCACCAGTATCGACATAAATATAATTCAGATAATCTGCTAACTGCTTGGCAACAGTGCTCTTTCCTGTAGATGAATAACCATCAATTGCAATAGTAATTTTTTTCAAGCTCTATTAATTAATATGATAGTAAATTAGTCTTTTTATTTTTCAGATAAAATATTATTGAAGATTTAAAATCAATCCAAAATAACTAGACGCTGCTGCTATACTAAATTTGGAATAAGAATAACTCAAACGAAGTTTATTCAATTTAATTGAAAACCCAGCACTTATCCCAGCAAAAGATCTTTTTTCTACAATTCGAAGTTCTTCTCCTCGACGAAAATTATAACCAAGTCTTATATTAAATCCTTTATCTGGAAAAAGTTCAATTCCAATAATAGTATGCCTAAAAACATCATCAATAAAATTAATGTTTTCTTCTTTAACATTACCTTCGAGATCAATTTCATCTCTATTTGGATTAGCAAAAGCGATATTCCAAACCTGCATGTTCTCAAAAGTAATATGCCAACGGATGGGTACATATTGCATTGTTTGAGAAATTCCGAATATCAATTCGAAAGGGATGGGTTCATAAATATCATTATAGGGAGTAATTTGAGTACCAATATTTCTAGCAACTCCGGATATATTTAGATCCCATTCCTCGTAAACATACATTACAGCTACATCTAAAGCTACACCAAAAGAAGAATATTGTTCCAATGTGGAGGATATAAATTTTAAATTACCCCCAATATGAAAATTAGTAAATGCAATATTTCTGGCGTGCCCTACGGAAAGGGCTACTTCTCCTCCACTAAAACTACTGGTTTCATTACCTTGTTCATCATAGCCATCAAAGCTTCCATAATTTACATAAGTTACTCCAGCGTGAAAAACTTGGGTACGACGATCCCAAAGGTATGCATACGCAACGGAGCCATAGCTTATATCTCCTATATAATTCACATAATTAACCGCTAGTTGATTATCCATAGCAGGATTAATACTCGCTGGATTTACTAAACCCTGGGTTGGATCGTAATCATAATTAGTTATTACTTTTCCGCCCAAAGCCGCCATCCGGGGTGAGTTGACTAAATTTAGAAATTGATAGGTATATCGTCCACCAACTTGAGCTTGCGCCAATAATGATGAGAATAAAATAAATAAAATTATAACCCTTTGGTTCATGAACGCAAAATATCTTTTCCTGAAAGCTTAAACGACTGCAAGTATAATTTATTTTGACATATTAAAAAACCCTTAAGGGGTTAGTTTTATCACAATGTCTTAGCGTCTTTAACTTTCTGCTTAGTTAAGGCAAGATCTAACACTTGGATCATATCCTTGACATAGTGAAATTTTAATCCTTTTAAATATTCTGGTTTTATTTCTTTAATGTCTTGACGGTTATCTTCACAAAGTAAAATTTCCTTAATATGGGCTCGTTTTGCGGCTAGAATTTTTTCCTTAATTCCTCCTACAGGCAAGACTTTTCCTCGTAATGTAATCTCCCCGGTCATTGCAAGACTCTTTTTTACTTTTCGTTGTGTAAACAACGATACTAAAGAAGTAAGCATAGTAATTCCTGCACTAGGTCCATCCTTAGGAGTGGCTCCTTCAGGTACATGAATATGTACATTGTAATTGCTAAATATATCGGAAGAAATACCTATTTTCTTTGAATTTGATTTTATGTATTCCATCGCAATAGTAGCAGATTCCTTCATTACTTTACCAAGATTCCCTGTTAATGTGAGAGTTCCTTTACCTTTTGATATAATTGACTCTATAAATAGGATATCACCTCCAACTCTGGTCCAAGCCAACCCTGTAACTACACCAGCTACATCATTATTCTCGTATTTATCTCGTTCTAATTTAGGAGCACCTAATATTTCAACAATAATATCATTAGTTATTTTTTTGGTGTATTCCTCCTCCATGGCAATTTTCATTGCTGCATATCGAACCATTTTAGCCAACTGTTTTTCAAGACCTCTAACTCCACTTTCACGTGTGTAACCCTCAACTATTTTCTCTAATTGGACTTTTCCAATTTTTAGATCATTTCTAGAAAGTCCGTGATCCTTAAGTTGTCTTGGCAGCAAATGTCTTTTTCCTATTTCTACCTTTTCTTCGGTGGTATATCCAGAAACGTTTATGATTTCCATACGGTCCCGTAAAGCGGGCTGAACGCTTCCTAAGCTATTAGCAGTTGCTATAAACATCACTTTTGAAAGGTCATATCCTACCTCTAAAAAATTATCATAGAAGGAATTATTTTGCTCGGGATCCAATACTTCTAGCATAGCAGATGAAGGATCGCCCTGGCTACCTACTGAAAGCTTATCGATCTCATCCAAAACAAAAACTGGGTTACTTGTTTCTGCTTTTCTAATATTCTTAATAATCCTTCCCGGCATAGCACCGATATAGGTTTTGCGGTGCCCTCTAATTTCAGATTCATCTCTCATTCCGCCTAAAGACATCCGTATATATTTTCTTCCTAATGCCTCTGCAATTGATTTTCCAAGTGAAGTTTTACCTACTCCCGGAGGTCCATACAAACATAAAATGGGAGATTTCATATCATTGCGAAGTTTTAAAACAGCAAGATGTTCAATAATTCGTTTTTTTACGTCTTCCAATCCAAAATGATCACGATCTAAAATCCTTTTAGCACGTTTTAAATCAAATTTATCTTTGCTATATTTATTCCAGGGTAAATCTAAAAACAGTTCCAAATAATTTCGCTGTATTCCATGATCCGCTACTTGCGGATTCATTCTCTGTAATTTGGATAACTCTTTTTCAAAATGTTCTGCAATCTCTTTACTCCATTTTTTCTCCTTAGCACGATTTCGCATGATTTCAATTTCTTCTTCAGATGAATTTCCACCCAACTCTTCTTGAATGGTTTTCATTTGCTGATGAAGAAAGTATTCTCTTTGTTGTTGGCTGATATCACTTTCAACCTTTGACTGAATATCAATACGCAACGATAATTTGTGCAATTCGATATTCATATACCGAAGTGTTTCCAATGCACGCTCCTTAAGATCATTAATTTCTAATAGTTTTTGTTTGTCTTCTACTGGAACATTAAGATTTGAAGAAACAAAATTAATTAGGAAAGAGCTGCTATTTATATTTTTAATAGCAAATGCAGCTTCAGATGGAATATTGGGACTGCTTTTAATAATCTCAAAAGCCTTTTCTTTAATAGAATCTATAATTGCCTTAAATTCATCATTTTCTTCTACAGGTCTAGCCTCAGGTACTTCTTTGATTGTTGCTGTGATATAAGGTGTACTGGTAATTATTTCGGTTACCTCAAATCGTTTTTTTCCTTGAATAATCACAGTAGTATTTCCATCAGGCATTTTTAATACCCGTAGAATTCTTGCTACGGTTCCAACGGGATTGATGTCTTTTAACCCAGGATCTTCTACATTCTCATCTTTTTGAGAAACTACTCCTATAACTTTATTGCCTTTATTGGCTTCGTTTATTAGTTTAATAGATTTATCTCGCCCTGCAGTAATAGGAATTACCACTCCTGGAAACAAAACAGTATTACGTAAAGGTAAAATGGGAAGAATTTCGGGTAACTCTTCCTTATTCATTGCATCTTCATCTTCCGGGGTCATTAAGGGTATTAAATCCGCATCTTCCTTTAAATCCTGAAATGACAAACTGTCGATTGATCTAACTTTTGATTTAGCCATATATTTGTTTAGGACATATTGTCACACACTTTTGCAACATTTATGCTTCAATTTTTAATTATTTTCTTTTCTTTTCTGAAAAATAGTGATTAAACTAATAACTGCAACTACTTTCAGTTATAATAAGACAATTGTTATGCCAATTACTGCATGAGTGGTTGAGTCTGAAAGTTTTTAGTTATAAGTGTAGAGTGCTGATTTGGTATAATACAAAATTAAAACACACCATATACTACATATATCGAACGGATGAGTAAAAGATAAAAAATCATTAAATACTCAATAACCAAATAGCCCTTTCTTCATTATCTAAAAATTTTCCCTAAAAAGTGTAACAATATTCATCTTACTGTATCTTTAGGGTAACAATTGTTTTTTAATTGACACTGACCAAACAAAATATTGACACGTTACTCGTTCTTTGTATTAAGGGAAATCAGCTTGCACAGTTAGAGGTTTATAACCGCTATCAGTATGCAATGTATAATGCAGCTTTCAGAATTGTTAAAAACACGGCTGAAGCTGAAGATATTATGCAAGAATCTTTTTTAACAGCTTTTAGCAAATTGGATACTTTAAGAGAAGGTACAACATTTGGTTCTTGGTTAAAAAGGATTGTGATTAACAATAGTATTAGTCAGTTTAATAAATCAAAGCGATTTGTGCATTTCTCTGACGAAGATTTTAAGGAAGAAGAAGAGGAAACTTTTTCAATTTCTTCTGAAGATTATTCAAATACTAAAGTGGATCAATTACTAAATTGTATGAAGGAATTGAACACAAATTATCATCGAATATTAAACCTCCATTTTATTGAAGGATTTGATTACGAAGAAATATGTGAAATCCTAGATATCAGTTATGCTAATTGCAGGACACTAATTTCCAGAGCCAAAGAAAGTTTACGTAATAAGTTAATTGTCACAACATGAAAAAAGATAAAATAGATAATTTATTTGAAAACCTTAAAGGTGATTTTGATGTTCAAAATACACCCGAAGGTCATCAAAAACGGTTTTTAGATAAATTAAATGCACAAAGCAAAGAAGAAAGTAAAACTACTCATTATTTAAAAAGAGTTATTTCTATTGCTGCAATACTAGCTGTAATCGTAACCATTAGCGGATTGTTTTTCAATAACGATGTAACAGCCGCAGATTTAGCAAGTGTTTCTCCAGAAATGGAACAAACACAGTCTTTTTTCACTTCAACAATAAACAAGGAGTTAAAAACTTTAAAAAAGTTTAATGCCCCAGAAACTGAAGCTTTGGTTCAAGATGCCTTACATCAATTAGAAATTCTTGAAGGTAAGTACGAGTTACTAAAAGAAGATTTAGTAGAAAGTGGAAACGACAAACGTGTTATATATGCAATGATTAGCAATTTTCAAAAAAGAATCGAATTGCTAGAACAAGTTATCGAAAAAATAGAAGAAGTTAAAAATCTAAACACTCAAAAAAATGAAAACACAATTTAAAGCAATCATACTGCTATTTTTAGTTCCTGCCTTGCTATTTGCCAATAATAGTAAGCCCGAATTTAAACAAACAAAAGAGAAAACAATACATAAAGAATATAGCGTAAATTCAGATGCTAAATTAAAAGTGTCTAATAGTTATGGCAATGTCGACATTGTAACCTGGAATGAAAACCGAATTGTTATAGATATTGTGATAAAAGTAAATGGAGACAATGAGGATAAGGTCCAAAAAAGATTGGATGCTATCAATGTAGAATTTTCAGCAAATAATACCTTAGTTACTGCAAAAACTACATTTAAAAAGAAAAAAAGCTCTTGGAATTGGTTTGGAAATAATAACAATTCCTCGATGGAAATTAATTATACTATTAAGATGCCAGTTACAAATTCTTTAGATCTTAACAATGATTATGGCACAATTAATATTAATAAATTAGAAGGAAACGCTGATATTAATTGTGACTACGGGCAACTTATAATAGGTGAATTGTTAGCTGATAATAATTCCTTAAATTTTGATTATACTTCAAAATCTACTATTGGATATATGAAAAGTGGTAAAATAAATGCAGATTATTCTGGATTTACGCTGGATAAGGTAGAACACTTAGATCTAAATGCAGATTATACCAATTCTGAAATACTCGATGTAGAAGAAATAAATTACAATTGTGATTATGGAAAGGTAGTGATTGGTAATGTTAATAGATTAACTGGGAAAGGAGATTATGTAAATCATCGTGTAGGATCTGTAAGTGGAACTTTAAATATAATGGCAGATTATGGGTCAATAAAAATAGATCGTCTTAAATCTTCAACTAGTAATGTTGATATAAAAGCTGATTATACGGGTATAAAACTAGGTTTTGATAGTAATTTTAACTTTGATTTTACAATTAATTTACAGAATGCAAGTTTAAAAGGAGAAAGTGATGTTACTATAAAGCACACCTCAAAAGATAATAGTCATAAAAAATATTCTGGATTTCACGGAAACGAGAA
>PVMS01090612.1_pt1 | contig 10600 bp, 6 predicted proteins | sample 1853461 | NCBI WGS metagenome assembly PVMS01 (sample SAMN08582032, study PRJNA380276) | Marine sediment metagenome, whole genome shotgun sequencing project. | isolation source: ocean sediment barecode stripped | collected 2017
AAGTACTCCCGCCAGTTGCCCGGTTTCCCTTTACGAAAAGTGCCTGACTTTTTTGGAACAACTGCAGAAGCCATTAGTTCTAATGCTTTTTCGCGATCGATCATGGAACCGAAACCTTTCAATTCAAGGTAATCCAACAACCGATTAAATGAAGTATCCCGATCTTGGATTAATTCCTCAAATCTCAGACATAGCACATCAGGTATATCAAGCCAATCCATGTATGCTTCGTATCTAGCATTCACACCCCTCATCTTAGTATTGTGCTCATTGACCCCGAGGATAGCTGCATCGATCCGCTCTTCCATTGTTTCCGTTTTTTCGTGGTAATAATCATGCATACCATGTTCGGGATACATGTCTGTCGCATAGAAAACATGTGAAATGATCATATCCCTTGGATCGCGATATACGAAAACAGATGCCATCCCTGACCGCGTCAATGCCTGGACGAATGGCTCAGTAGCATTCAGGTATCCATACCCGATATCACCAGGTTGCATATTATTGATACTCGCTAATACTCCTTCTTCCGAGAGAGGTCGATTGTCTTCTGTCCGGTTAACCGGTGGGAAACCTGGATTTACAAAAGGGCCAATCTTTGTCAATCCTTGCAGTACTTGAATGATCAGGTGAGAACCCGATTTTGGCATAGCATTTCCCAATACTGCTGGACTTCGAGAAAGCTGGCCTGGACCCCATCGCACAGCTGTAACAGCGCGCCGGGTTCTCCAACGAACCATCTTTAGCCAATGTTTGCCAGAGTTGTCCCTGTCTAGTTTAGAAGCATTCGTATCCAAGGTTCGGCTACCGCTTAATTTTACAAATTCCTACCGGTTGGTACTGAGGATCCCACTTTCCCCACGGCATACCGTTGTCACCCGAACCAAAATAAAAAGATGCCAGATTGCTTTCGAGTTCCTTGTTTGCTCGGAGTGCGCTCATCAGGTCGTCATATTGGTCGAAATTGGATCGGGTATCTGTTTCAAGATCAAAGATGCGGCGCAATGTCCTCTCGCTGTAACACCAACCCTTTGAAGCTTCGTGAAACCAATCTTTATTCTTAGCACAACCTAAAGTTGCATACAAAGGTCGCCCTGGTTTTAGTACTCGTAGTAATTCAGATACCACCCTTTCTAGGTTCTCGGGGGAATTGTGCTCCAACGATGAAACAGCTACAATTGCATCCACAGATTGGTCGTTGATATCGACCAGGTGAGTGAGATCCTGGTTGTAGATAATCACTTCCCCAGAGTGATTATTGCTATCACCTCCAAAATCTTTGCGCGTTGTACTCTGGAAGTTTTCCCAGAGTCCAGATACCATCTTTTTGATAGAACGATAGTTTATCCCATCAGACTGATCGAATAATCCAATCTCTGGCCCGAGATCTTCAGGGCGTAGTCCTCGCACCGTGAACCGCTTCCTGAATCTGCGTGCAAGCATTGTCCTGCTTTCACGGTCCACGCTGATCACCCTCGCTCCCCTAGCGGCAATATACCATTGCATGATCCCAGTTCCTGCACCGGCATCGATGATCGTTTGCTGTTCGACCGATTCAATCAAGCTTAGGATCCAGATCAGATCAAGCAGGTAGTGCCATCCAAATTCCAATTTCAAGCTGCGTGCAAATCGACGGAGATCATCATGCATAGATCTTTCTGTTTCCAATAACCTGACCGGTAGAATTTCGATCCTATCTATGTTTGGCATTCATTCATCCATTAAAAAAGGCTTTCCATGAATGATTCCATCTACTAATACTTGTATTGTCGCTGAGTTATCGGGTTTGAGCTGCCGCCAATCGATTGGTTTTAAGCGGACATATCCAGGTTTCGCATGTTCTTCAATGAATTCATCAAATGGTAAGGAAGCTTTAAATAATTGATAATACATGAATCGTCTGGCATTGGTCACAAACTCATCGGGAACTTCAATCTCTGCCTCTACATCAAGAAATGCCTCTGCTTGATTTCGATATGCCTCCGGTGAATCTGGGAAATAAACTGTGTTAAATGATGTATAGCGAGCATTCCCACCGCAAAGCACTGCTTTTCCCAAGAGGGTTGCCTCAAGACCAATCGAAGAGTTATACACCATAACAAATTTTGACCGTTGGATCAATTCATAGGAGCTCAGATACTCATCAGGGCTTACGAAAACCACATTGCTTTGCTGATCAATTTCCTTTTCTACAATCCATTCTGGAACGCTTTCCTGACTTTTTTTTCCGGAACGCAATTCATCTGGATGTGCGCGGATTACAAATAATGTCTCGGGATGTGATTTGATGAGCTCATAAGCCATATCCAACCAGGCGAACATATTTGAGAACACCTTGTTTGCGTGAATTTGGCTTGTATCAAAGATTACATTCGTGAATATCGGAACGATCTGTTTATATTGGCGAGCCTTAGAATTGAATTTCTCATCCAATTCGCGAATTTCCGGCCAGAAACGGATTCCCGCCATTGTGAATTCCCCTTGGAGTCTCTGTTCTAAATAATCGTCCAGAGATCTATTTTGTTCAGAAGTCAGATTAACTCCCGCAGGGATATCAAACGAATAAGCTGTGGCGTGTTGGTCAGTGAAAAATGCAGAGAATGGTTTAAAGCCGACTTCATGGGTGACAACGCGCAATCCGCGCTGTTGAGCAACCCACCGTGCAGTTGCTTCTGGAAATAAAACCCCATTGAAGACTACGACAATCTGAGGTTCTGCCTGGTCAAGAAACATCGCGAACTCGTTCGCCACTCTCCAGGCAGACAGGATGTATTCGCGGAGGAGGTACCGAGTTGGCTCGTCATCCATCAAATTATGCATCCGCCGCGCCCATCGCAGAGATGGCAAGACCAGTTTCCCCAGGGGGATATTTGTCGACAAATTTAACGATTTAACAGCCGGATATTCAAACCTGCTCAATTCATCCAAATTAAGGTTTTCTAGAACACGCTTCAGGCTTTCATCTTCTTCATACGAAAACCATATGGACGGTGCGTGCGCAAACAACCGTTGAGATTGGGAGATACAGGAATGACAGGGTGGTGGTTGATAAGGATCATCATACTTTGTCCCCAACACACAACGGCTCATTCCAGCCTGGCATGCAAAATATACTACTGGGCTTTCCGCCAGTTGTACGCCGCACGCCGCTAAATATGCAAAAGCAGCATTCAAACTGATCCCGGATAGCCGTGTTGATGCCTCAAAAAAAGCCACAGTCGGTTTTTCAGGTTTGGGATGTGCTTTGTTTGTTATCTGCCGGTTGAAACGAAACAACCGCCAATCTCGCCTAAGATCAGCTAGCTTGACCTTAATTCGTTCTCCAGGTCTTCGATCAACCATGTGGTATCAATTTGTTCCAACTGCTGACTTTTCGAGCGCTTCAAAATAAGCCTCGGATAACCTGCGGATAGCGATGACGAACCCTTCATTGTCTCTTTGATGCCCCCGCCAGATCTCCGGGATCATGGTGCCCTGGTAGCCATCAAGACGTCCTGCACCAATGACTTCAAAGAATTTCACCCATTCAATAGTCCCTTCACCGATCTGTAACCCCTCACCATCCAATCCGCTGCCATCTGAAAGGTGGAGGTGACGGATATATGGAAGGAGCACAGCAACCTGCTCGAAGAAATCAACGTGAGCCCAGTTGCAGTACAGCTTGGCATGAGAGGTATCGAAACACATATCCAGGCCTAGAGGTTTAATAAAATCCCGAATCTCATAGGCATCCATGAATGCATTGGTCAACCATTGACCCCCGAAATACCACGGGCGGGGCGGAAGATTTTCTAGTAATAGCTCCACACCTTCATGATCCATTTCTCCAACTGATTTCCGTAGGTTATCGTAGAGCTGTCCGCGATCTTCTATAGGTTGATCAAGGCTCATACCTCCAGTGTGGACAATGACCTTTGGTCTGCCTTCAAAATGTGCTGCCATCTCGCGCGTCAGATTGATGGTTTTTTGAATCAACGCCACAGATTGCTCCCGTTGGCGATCTTCCAGCGAGCACAAATCGACCAAGGTGCGATCAAAGAATTCAGGAGCATGAACGACCAGCTTTAGATCTTGGTCTCCACCTGGATAATGCTCATCCAGATCCTGGTCGGTGAAGTGAAACTCCAGCATTTTCGGCTTGTAGACCAGTGTGTCTTGGTAATCGCGAAAACGTACTGTAAAACCCCATTCCAAAGGCAAGGTATGCTCGACATCCAGCTCAAAATTGATTCCCAGGTCGATATCTGTAAAGGGTTCATCTTTTTCGATCACTCGTAACGATGTTCTGCCGAGTAAATCAGGGTACCGTTGTGGTGAGAGACCTAAAGCCGGTCCTTTAACAGCTACAAGTTCTGAGGTGATTTTTTCTCCAGGTTCAATCCTTCGAGTGGCCATGAGACTCTTTCCAAGCACCTCGCGATTGAGTATCTCTCCACGTGAAATGAATTTTTCTTCACCCGTTCCCAATGCGGAAGTTACCTGGCGGATATCTCTCACCATCTTTCTGAAACCATGTGGCTCCAGGCTGGCAGCGTGATCCGGGCCATCCATCGTCCGATCGAGGGTTATGTGGCGTTCGATGATGCAGGCACCCATTGCAGATGCAACAGTTGACACTGCTATCCCCCGCTCATGTCCCGAATAACCAACTGGAACGTTAAATTCCTTCAAGCGTTCCATGAAACTCAGATTGATATCTTCAAATGAGGCTGGATAGGTGCTGTTGCAATGCAGCAACGCGAATTCGGCCTGGCGAGCTTTTAAGAAATTCACGCTGATCTCAACCTCATCCATTCTCGACATCCCAGTTGATATGATTAATGGTTTCCCTTTCTTTACCAGGTGTTCTAATAATGGTAGGTTGGTCATATCAGCTGAGGCGACTTTAAACGCAGGGACATGCAGCTGGTCAATAAAATCAGCACTATCTTGATCAAATGCTGAACACATAAATGTAATCCCTTGTTTTCGGCAATACTCAACGATCTCGAAATAAGCTTCATCAGATAATTCAACTCGCTGGAGAATCGGTAAGAGATAACGCAATGTTTTTTCACCTGAATTAGCATTCTCCAAATATTTTTTTGCGTACAGTTTTTCCAAGTTGCGCTTCTGAAATTTCACCGCATCTGCACCCGCTGACACCGCTGCATCGATCAGTTCTATAGCCAGGGGAAGGATGCCGTTATGGTTAACGCCGATTTCAGCGATGAGATAAGTCGGTTGATCATCTCCAACAAGACGATCACCGATTTTGATAATGGGCATCTATACCTCCATTCATTAATAAGTTACAAAGCATCTCGAAATTCTCCTGCTAAACGAAAGTCGGGCACAGATCTTGACTCTCGCGGGCATATATCTGATTTTCGAGTTTTACTTCGTTATGGTTAATTCTTACTGATTTCGTATCCCAATTCCCCCAAACTAATTTCTCCGTCTTCTAAAAGGCGTTCTGCACGTCTCCAATCGTCTTGGGAATCGATATCGATCCATTCTTCAGCCCCAATGACCATAGGCAGGATATTGTCCCCGGTCATTGAGTTTTTTCCCTGAATGGTATCGGCCCAGGCTGCGTCAACATACCCTGTTTGCCAGTAAACTTCTGGTAAGACCTGACGTGGTAAATTATAAGATTCGGGTAAATCTACTGTTAGTAAAGGATGCAAAAGCCCGTCATCACCAATGCGCCACATTTTGAATGGATTCTGAAAGGGTACACAAACCGTGCGAATAGAATCCGCTCCCGGGTGATTTACGAGATGCTGGATTGCACGATCGATATGTTCCTTGCGCCTGAAGGGAGATGTGGGACGCAGTTGGATAAGGATATCGGGATGATAATCTTCTTGTTCACCCAACCAGGTTAACGCGTGTTGGAACACCGGTAGATCAGGGGTATCATCCTGTGAGAGCTCAACTGGGCGCAGGAAAGGAATCTCAGCCCCATAATCCTTGGCGATTGAAGCGATCTCAGCATCATCTGTCGATACCATTACTCGGGTAACGTTCTCAGCTGCTTTCCCCGCGGCAATGCTGTAGGCGATCAGGGGATATCCGGCAAAAAGTCGGATATTCTTGCGTGGGATGCTTTTTGAGCCACCCCTGGCTGGGATGAGTGCTAAAACTTCCCTTCCCTCTACCACGCGGTCCAACCTCCATCCACAACCAGATTTGCCCCAGTCATGTAGGAAGATGCATCGGAAGCGAGGTAAAGTAAAGCACCATTCATCTCACTTGTTTCAGCCATACGGCCCATGACTGTCCGCGCTGAATATGCCTCCAAGAATTCGTCATCATGACCGTTAAATACTCCCCCAGGAGTCAATGCATTCACCCGGATGCCTTTTCCGGCAAAGTATGTCGCCAGATATTTCGTCAAGCCCAAAACTCCTGATTTAGTCACCGAGTAGTGGATCGGCTTGTATCGTTTAATCTCGTCTGATTTCTGATATATCCGCTGATCAGGTCCTACCAGACCATAAATCGAACATAGATTGATAATGACACCCTTGTTTTGTTCTAACATTGGTTTAACCGCAGCCTGGCAGCTCAAGAACATACCAGTAAGATTTATCTCTAAAGCCTGGTTCCAAAGTTCTAGTGGATAATCTTCAAATGTCCAAGACAATGTCTCCCCTTGAGACCCTTCTGCCTTTGGTTTATGACTATTAACCTGATCAAACTTGGGGTCTAAAGCGGCGCTGTTAACCAAAATATCGATTCTACCGAATTCATCAAGGCAATTTGCAACCATCGATTCAACAGATTCGGGTGAAGTGACATCGACCTGAACCATAATTGCTCTCGGATCATTGACAACAGTATCCTTCGGAGCACTCGATCGACGCTCATTGAGGGAAGCCGCCACACCTTGACCTGCCCCCTTGTCGATATCTGCGATAACAATATTTGCGCCAGCATCCATTAATGTCTGGCCGAATTCGAATCCCAATAATCCGGCACCTCCGGTAACTATTGCTACACGATCGGTTAAATCGAACATTCTCGGCAGGTCTTCCATATCCTAATTAACCTTCAATCGCTTCAGCGATTTCCTCGTCTTCTTCCTTCTGGTTGGCACCCGAATTCCCATTTGCTCCATCTGGAACTAAGTACCCACGCTGTTCAAGAAAATCAACGATCTCCTGGGCATTAAGTTCTGGTGTGATATCAACTGTATGCAAAGTGAGCTCTGGATCCACCGGGACCTCATAGGGATCATCGACCCCTGTGAACCCTTTGATCTGTCCTCGTCGGGCACGCGCATATAATCCCTTCACATCGCGCTCTTCACATACTTCAATCGGGGTATCGACAAAAATCTCTACGAATCTATCATCACCTACCATTTTTCGTACCTCGTTGCGAGTAGTTCGATAGGGGCTGATTGCGGCTGCGATAACGATGCCCCCTTGCCGGGCAATCTCACCTGCAACAAAACCGATCCGTAAGATGTTCGTATCCCGGTCTTCATGGCTGAATCCCAGACCCTTCGAAAGGTGCGTTCGTACAACATCGCCATCCAGCAGTGTCACCTGACGACCGCGCTCGAGCAGCAAGGAGGTCAATATCTCAGCAGTAGTCGATTTACCCGAACCGCTCAACCCTGTGAACCACATACAAATCCCCTGTTCGTGTCTTGGAGGGTACATTTGCTGGAGGATCTCAGCTGTTTCTTGCCGGGTGAACCATTCGGGAAGTAATTCTCCTTTTGATAGGTAATCTTCCCGTACTTGGGTGCCAGAAATCGAGAAGATCCGTGCATCCTGCGGAACTATCGAACCCTCTTCGTAACGTTCCTCATCCGCCAGATACACCAATTCCTTGAACTCAATCGGTTGGACCCCGATTTCATCACCATACTGACTTAACATCATCTGGGCTTCATAAGTTCCATAGAAAGGATTTCCATTGCTATCTTTACCGGGGCCCGCGTGATCACGACCAATAATGAAATGTGTTGCGCCAAAATTTCGGCGAATGATGGCATGCCAAACCGCTTCGCGTGGCCCTGCCATACGCATGGCAAGCGGTAACAGGCTCAGGAAAGTCCGCTTGGGATCGTAATAATGTTCAAATAAAGTACGGTAAACCCGGACGCGCGTATAGTGATCAACATCTCCCGGCTTGGTCAACCCGACCACCGGGTGGATCAATAAGCTACCGTCGACCTCATCTGCAGCCCGCTTGGTCAATTCTTCATGAATACGGTGCATCGGATTCCTCGTTTGAAAGGCAACCACTTTATCATAGCCGAGTAAAGAAAGCTGCTCACGAACCTGGGCTGGCGTCTTGCGCAGTTCTTTAAAATCATAGTATTTTGGCAGGTCTATTACCTTTAAAGCACCCGAGATGTACACATTTCCCCAGGTATTCATCTCAGAAACAAGGGGGTGGCGGGGGTCTGTTGTACCTAGTGCAAGGCGAGCCTCACGCAGCTCATCCCAATGATAAACCTCTTCGATCTGCATCACCGCGATCGTATTGTTGCGAGAATCGCTCAATGTGATTTGTTCTCCCCAACTGGGGAGGGATTCTTCATCCATAGGTAAAGTGACCGGAATGGGAAACAATATTCCGTTTGTTAACCGCATCTCGGTAAGAACGCGTTCGTAATCTGCTTTCCCCATGAACCGATCAAGCGGCGAGAAAGCACCGGTGGCTAACAATTCAAGGTCACATAACGCTCTTTGTGATATCTGGACCGATGGCAAACGGCTTGATCGTTCCAACAACTCTTGTCGCTCTTCACCTTCTACAACAAGATCAATGAGCTTGCCTCCATACGGAGAGATCATTTCAGCTTGTTTTGTATTTGATTCCATGCAAACATACTCCTTAAAAAATTTTATTTCTTTTCTGCCAGTTTTCGCGCATCAGGATACTGTCAACTGGCGTGATGATCTTCACCAATCAGTTCGGGGGAAATCTTGTTGTTCATTCTTCCTCCCCAAAACCTGGATTATAGCATTAAGTTTGGGACATCGACTTCTGCATTACACGCTCATGAGCCGTACCTCACCTGATTATTCCTTATAAAAATCTGGAACTGCACAAAAGGTGTTTAATGTCGCCTCATGATTCACCTGAATGATTTACTTGAGAGAGAAATGAACGATTCCCTTATTTGTTGGAATCCGGTAATTAAAGATAACCAAGACTCTTCAGCCTTTCCTCTAACACCTCTTTGTCCTCATCGGTGAAATTTGGAGGAGGTGCACCCCCTCCTGTCTCTAATTCTTCATCAATCGCCAGAAACGGTATATGCTTGTACGAAGGATTGGAAAAGTTAGCCAATCCCTGATTTGAAAACAACACACCAGGGACAGATTTTGGATCGATGCAATGGTCTGCACCCCAATGATCTTGGTTCTGCTCAATCGAATCCTCTTCCCATTCCCCCAAACCGGTTTGAGCGGATGCGCGAAAACCAGGTGAGTACCCCACGAGGAGGTCGGGACCATGCTGAGATAAAGGGCCCGAAAAAGCTTCAGAGTTCGTCATCACCCTTTGGATCACATTTTCGCCGCCTGGTGCCTTCCAGGTCAATAACTGCTCCTTGATCTGAGCGGTCAAATGTTTGACCTGGTTGGCATTAACCTGACCCTTTCCTTCCCTACCAATCCGGTTCAAATATATACTGTTTAGCCCTAAGCCGTATGCCTGGCTGGTAACCCAATCCACATCAGCGAGGACACCTGATGTCTGATCATATTTTGATACTAGATACTCATTATCGATGAGCCAACGATTAAGATGCACCTTATAGTTGAAGTTTGCAAATCCATGATCTGAGACAATTAACATTCGTGGTTTTTCCAAACCTTGTTTCTTAATCAACTCTTCAACTCGACCCACCAATCCATCTAGCTTGATGTACCAACTTTCGATGATATCGGGGCGATCCCGCCAAAACATATGCTGGACTCGATCCAAGGAATCGAATACGGAGGCAAGAACTCCTTCACTGAAACTGTTTATTTGATCTATTAATATCCTCTCTCTAGTCTCAAAAACCGAATCGCATAAATCAAGGAATTGTTGATCAGTTATGCATCCATCTTCAAGCCCCGTGGTGTCTTGAGGCCACCCGATGGTTAAGAACGGCCCAGACGAGTTCCAAACATTCTTGACAAAATTGGGCGGGGTTCCATAGTGCCATGGAGAGTGAAGGGGATTGATCTGTAACGGTAAAAAGTATAAATTTACCTCAGGACTGATGCTGGTCAGGATCACTCGAGTGAGTGCGTGAATTTTTACGAACGTTCCCATTTTGAAGGATAACTCAAAGATCTGACTCCATTTTCCAAGGGTAAGCTCCAAGGAAAGGTTGCCTATCTTCAATTGCGCTCGCTGTTCATCCAACACCTCCAGCTCCAATGCCAATGTTGATGCTTCTTCCCCACCTCCCTTCTTACGACTGGGGCCCTTGAGAAACGACTGGAAATGGTTGCTCTTATTTGAGCGGAGTATTTCGCGAGTAGTCTTCTTCCCCCCATTTGCAGTATCCTGAGCTGTAGAGAAAATCGTTCCTACTCCTAATTTTCCCAGGATATCTGGTGTGCCAAGTCCGGGCAAAGTTTTTACAAGCGAA
>PVMS01128798.1_pt1 | contig 10600 bp, 11 predicted proteins | sample 1853461 | NCBI WGS metagenome assembly PVMS01 (sample SAMN08582032, study PRJNA380276) | Marine sediment metagenome, whole genome shotgun sequencing project. | isolation source: ocean sediment barecode stripped | collected 2017
ATACGCCCTGTCGGAGCTCAAAGCATCCAAGGGACTGCTGGAAGAGGCCGTCGATTATTGCCAGGAGGTTTTAGCCCTGGATCCCCTGAACTTTCACGCCTATCACGATCAGGGGAGATTCCTGATCGAGTTAAATCGACTGGATGAGGCCGAAGAGCGTTATTCCCAGCTGCTCGCCCTCAACCCTTCGCACCACAATGCCCATGGCCATATCGCTAAAATATACCTGGCCCGAAACGACTTCGACGCAGCGCTCACTGAAATCGCAAAATTGGAAGAGCCTTTCTGGAAGACCTGGGCCACGCTACTGGCTCATTTTCGCATGCAACAGCCAGCGGGGCTGGAAGACACTTTCGCGCAGTTTATCGCGGAGAACCAACATGACTCCGCATTCCAGATCGCCGAGTTATACGCCGTACTTGAGCGCCCGGATGATGCGTTCAAGTGGCTGGAGAGAGCCTACGAACAACGCGATTCCGGCCTGGCTCAATCATTGCTGGCTGATGGCATGCTCAGGATACTGTACGATGACCCTCGCTGGGAGCCCTTTGTCGATAAAATCGGCTTGCTCCAGGCTTTCCGGGAGATGCCGAAAAGGGCGCCCATTTAAGGCCTCCTGCGACCTCTGCCCGCCACCACCACTAACCCATAAAGGATTATTACATGCTCAAGGTTTCTCTTACGGCGCTCTGCCTGGGGCTGGCCTGTAATTCTTTCGCGGCAGTATCGCCGGAACAAGCCGCCCGACTGGGCACCGAACTGACCCCCCTGGGCGCCGAGATGGGCGCTAATGCCGATGGCAGCATCCCCGCATGGGATCCCACCCAGCCCCCCGCCCCCGCCGATTTCGTACCGGGTTCGGCCATTTACAACAACCCCTACCCCGACGAGAAGCCCCTGTATACTATCGACGGCGACAACTGGCAGGAGTATGCCGACCTGCTGAGTGAGGGCACTAAGGCACTACTGAAAAAACTGGGGCCCGACGGTTTCAAGCTGCATGTTTATCCGACCAACCGTGCCTACGAAGTGCCCGATTGGTACTACGCCAACACCGCGAAGAATGCCGTCAATGCGACTCTGGTAGCTGACGGCCAGAAAATCGAGGGCAACCTGCCCGGCACACCCTTTCCGATTCCCCAGTCAGCCCTGGAGGTTCTATGGAACCATATGATCCGCTACGGTGAGCCCGCTACCACAGAGGGCAATGTCTATTACGTGAGCTCAAACGGCAAACCCATTCTCGCATCCAAGTCGATTTCCGCTGCGATCTTCCCCATGTATGATCATCCCGACCAGGAAGTCGGCGAAGCGTCGTGGGTCAAACTGCGCATTAACTCCACCGCCCCGGCCCGCCGGGCCGGTGAAATCCTGCTGGTACACGAACCCGGCGCGGACTACACCGCGGGCAAGGGCCGCAAAGCCTGGCAGTACCTGACCGGCCAGCGCCGGGTCCGCCTGGCGCCGGCAGTGGCCTTCGACACCCCGAACCCCGCCGTGGCCGGCACCCTGACCTACGATGACGCCTTCATCTACAACGGTTCACCGGAGCGTTTTGACTGGAAAATTGTCGGCAAAAAGGAAATGATCATCCCCCATTCCAACTACGACTTTCTGTTCAAGTACAAGGTGGAAGAACTGCTGGGTGAGAAGTTTCTAAAGCCGGAGTATATCCGCTGGGAGAAACACCGGGTCTGGATTATCGAGGCGACCCTGAAGGAGGGCCTGCGGCACCTCTACAGCAAGCGGCGCTTCTACCTGGACGAAGACAGCTGGACGGCTTTCGCCGGCGAGATGTACGACGGGCGCGACGAGCTCTGGCGGGTGCAGTACAACTACAGTGCCAAACTGTATGACGGTACCGCGGGGATCAGCTCCTACGGCGCCTACGACCTGAAACAGAACATCTACAACCTGAATGGCAAACCTATTCCGGGGAAGTACCACCCCGGGATGGCCAAGGGCGACAAATACTTCACGCCCAAGGGCATGGCGCGGGGAGGTATTCGTTGAGGGCCGTTGATACAAATCAACACGCCGTGAAAAAAGTCATCGCCGCGCTGGTAGCCATCGCCCTGGCAGCAGTGGGAATCTGGTATGCGGGCCGCGAGCCGCCGCCAGAAGTTTCCCTGCATAAAGTGTCCCGCGGCACGGTGGAAAAAACGGTTTCCAACACGCGCGCCGGCACGGTAGAGGCCTGCCGCCGTTCAAAGCTTTCCATGCCCATTGGCGGGCGTGTGGATGAACTGCACGTTGACGAGGGCGACACTGTCGAGGTGGGCCAGGTATTGCTTTCGTTGTGGAACAAGGACCGCAAGGCGATGACCGCACAGGCGCAGGCGCAGCTGCTGGCAGCACGTCACAGCGCGCAAAAAATGTGCGTGGAAGCGGCCAATGCCGAGCGTGAGGCCAAACGGCTGGAGACGCTACTGGTGAAAGGGCTCGCCTCAATGGAGGCGACAGAGCTGGGGCGCACCCGGGCTCAGGGTAGCCGTTTCGGTTGCCAGGCCGCCAAGGACGAGGAGCAGGTGGCACAGGCGATTCTGCAGATGAATCAGGTACTGCTCGAAGAGACCTACCTGCGCGCGCCATTTGCGGGAGTCATTGCCGAAATAAACGGTGAAATTGGTGAATATGTCACACCGTCTCCCCCCGGCGTGGCCACCCCTCCGGCAGTAGACCTGATCGACTATAGCTGCCTTTATGTGACCGCGCCAATTGACGAGGTCGACGCGGGTGAACTCAACGAGGGTCTCCCTGCCCGCCTGAGTCTTGATGCCTTTCGAGGAGAGACGTTCAGGGGGAAGCTGGACCGTATCGCACCCTATGTGCTGGACCTGGAAAGGCAGGCGCGCACGGTTGAAATCGATGTACTGTTTGATGATCCGGACATTAAAGCCAGGCTGCTGGTCGGCTATAGCGCGGACATTGATATCATACTGGAAACTCATAACAACGTGCTGCGCGTACCGACTGAAGCCGTGATGGAGGATGACCAGGTCTATCGCTACAACCGGGGCAGCGGAACGCTGGAGCTTATCTCGATAACCGTCGGTATCAGCAACTGGAGCTTCACTGAAGTGACAGAGGGTCTGGATGCCGGTGATGAGATCGTCCTTTCGCTCGACCAACCAGGCCTGGCCGCAGGAATCGCTGTGGTGCCTGCCGCTCCCAAACGATGATTGAAGTCACAGGCGTCAACAAAACCTTCTACCTCGGTGACAGCGCAGTCCACGCACTGGACAACATCAACCTGGTCATTGAACAGGGTGATTACCTTTCGGTGATGGGCCCCTCAGGTTCAGGTAAATCGACGCTGCTGAATATGCTCGGGCTGCTGGACCGGCCCGACGCAGGCAGTTATTTTCTCAACGGCGTTGACACCCTGTCCCTGGATGAAAATGAACGCGCCCGCCTGCGCCGCGAGCAAATCGGCTTTGTTTTCCAGTCCTATCACCTGATTCCCAGATTGACCGCGCGGGAGAATATCGAGCTGCCCCTGATGCTGACCGGCGTCCCGGTGAAACAACGCCATGCGCAGGTTGACGCCATTCTGGAAAAGCTCGGTGTGGCACAGCGCGCTCATCATTTGCCGAACCAACTGTCCGGGGGGGAACGTCAGCGCATCGCCATTGGCCGCAGCATCGTCATGAAGCCGAGTATCCTGCTCGCTGACGAGCCAACCGGCAACCTGGACTCTCAATCTGGCCGGGAGGTAACCAACATCCTTGAGGATCTGAACCGGGAGGGTATCACCTTGCTGGTCGTTACCCATGACCATAATATAGGCGACCGTGCGAAACGCCATATCCGCATGGTGGACGGCGCGATTACCCGTGACCCTGTGCAGGGACAGGCAGGCGAGCACAATGCGGCTGATTGATCTCATTCGCTATACCTTCCTGGCCCTGCGGCGCCAGCGCTTTCGCAGTGTCATGCTGCTTATCGCCGTTGGCCTCGGCGTTGGCGCCGTGGTGGTGCTGACCGCCGTCGGTGAAGGCGCCCGGGGTTACGTGATGGGGGAATTCGCATTCCTCGGGAAGGATTCCGTGGTCATGTTTCCAGGCAGGAAGGAAACCACCGGTGGCATGCCGCCGATTACCGGCACCGCGGCCCGCGCCATCACGCTTGAGGAGGTGGAAGTGTTGGCACGGACGGTTCCCGGTGTGACGTCACTGGCGCCGATGGTCATTGGTAACGGCCCCGTCTCTTATGCATCACGCGAGCGGGAAAGTATTGTCGTGGGCACCACCGCTGCTTTTTTTACCATTCGCCAACTGGAAGTTGGCCAGGGCAGCACCTTGCCCAATCTCGGTTTGAGCGAAGGCAAGCCGGTGGCGGTCATCGGCCAGAAATTGAAAACCGAGCTGTTTGGTAACCGCCGTGCAATCGGCCAATGGGTGCGACTGCGGGACTATCGCTTTCGCGTTATCGGTGTATTGGCAGGGACCGGGGACTCCTTTGGCGCGGATCTCAGCGAGGCAATTTTTATACCGGTCGCCTCGGCCCAGTCGGTATTCAACATACACGGCCTGTTCCGGGTCATGATGAAGGTAAAAGATAACTACCAGGTCGACGAGGTCAAGTCCCGGATAGCGGATCGCATGCAGGAATTGCATGATGGCGAACTGGACGTCACGGTGGTCAGCCCGGACGCGATGCTCAGTACCTTTGACGATATCTTGCAGGCGCTGACCCTGGGGGTAGCGGGTATCGCTGCCATCAGCCTGGTGGTAGCCGGTATACTGGTAATGAATGTCACGTTGATGTCAGTGAAACAACGCACGGCGGAAATCGGTCTGCTCAAGGCAATTGGCGCTCCGGCTGCCCAGGTGCGCACCCTGTTCCTCACCGAAGCGACATTAATCGCCACCGCCGGTGCCCTGCTGGGTTTGCTGGCTGGCAGTGTGCTGGTCGCCGCGGGGAAAGAACTCTACCCTTCAATCCCATTTGCCACGCCCGGCTGGGCGATGTGGGCCGCGTTCTGTCTGGCGGTCGGCACCGCATTGGTTTTCGCCTGGTTACCCGCCCAGCAGGCGGCGCGACTGGAGCCGGTCGATGCTCTGGGCAAAAAATAGTGACGAGGCGCACTCATGTTATTGGATGACTGGCTGCGCTGGGTAATTCATGCGGTGACAACTGCCCGCCTGCGCAGCCTGCTGACCGCACTCGGGATCAGTATCGGCATTGCCTCAGTCACCCTGTTGACATCCATCGGGGAGGGAATACGCGTCTACCTGATGGATAGCTTCTCCCAGTTTGGCACCCGTATCATCGCCATTACACCCGGCAAAACCACAACTCATGGGATGGCCGGGTTACTGACAACAATCCGCCCACTTTCGCTAGCAGATGCCAAATACCTCGGCCAGCTAGCGCACGTCGATGCCGTGGTGCCGCTGGTTCAGGGTACTGCGAAAATTGAGGCTGGTCGTTACAGCAGGGATACCGATGTCTACGGCGTCGGCCCGGACATGGATCGGGCCTGGAAGTTCAAGGTCGCGCTGGGCCGTTTCCTGCCGGACGATGATCTGGAGAATTCACGTTATTTCGCGGTGATCGGCTCAAAAGTCAAAGCCGAGCTGTTCCGCAACAGCAACCCCCTGGGCAGCTACGTTCGTATTGGCGGCAGCCGTTATCGTGTCGTCGGCGTCATGGAAAGCAAGGGGCAGTTACTGGGCTTTGACCTGGACGATGCAGTCTACATACCCGCTGATCTGGCCATGCAGATGTTCAACAAGGAAAGTCTGATGGAGGTCGATGTGGTATTCAGGGAGAGCACCACATCGGCCGAAATGCGCAAACGCATCAAACAGCTGCTGGTACGGCGCCACGGTGATGAGGACTTCACCCTGTTTACCCAGGAGGACATGCTCGCGACCCTGGACAAGATACTTTCCATGTTGAAGATGGCAATTGGCGGTCTCGGCGGCGTGGCTCTCGTTGTTGGTGGTGTCGGGGTGCTCACTATCATGACCACCGCGTTGAAAGAACGTACATCGGAGATCGGCCTGCTTCGAGCGGTGGGCTGTACACGCCGGCAGGTGTTGTGGATGTTTCTCGGCGAAGCGGTGTTTCTGGCCGCATCCGGAGGCATACTCGGATTGACGATTGTGGCTATACTGGTTATCACCCTGAATACTTTCGTGCCCGCCCTGCCCATCGCCTTGCAGCCTTTCTATATGTTGATGTCGCTGGCCTTAAGCTGTGGTATTGGCCTGGCTGCCGGTATATCGCCAGCCATGCACGCGGCGGGGCTGGATCCCATCGAAGCATTGCGGTCGGAGTAGAAAATAGCTGTGGAGCGAAGCTAGTTTGAAGAACACCGCGTACAAATCTCTTGGCTTTCTGTTTCTCGGCCTGGCCATTCTGGGAGCACTGCTGCCTGTTGTTCCCGCCACACCCTTCCTGCTGTTGGCCGCATGGTTCTTCTCGCGCTCATCGGAAAAATGGCATCAATGGCTATTGCGGAGTGAGTTGTTCGGCCCCATTATTCGCAACTGGGAGACCAGTCGCTGTGTTGGACGTCGCACTAAAGTTGTTTCTATCGCGCTAATGCTGGGAATGGGCGGCACATCGATCGCCTTCGCGGTGGATGATAGCCGCATCAAACTGGCGGCGCTTGCGCTGATGGCAATCGGTTGCGTGACATTGCTCAGCCTCAAAACCTGTGAGGAGGATTAATGATGGGGCCCGATACGGGGTGGCACGGCAGCCGCCAATACAATCGGCAAATTTATCGATGTCAGCCACCAGAGAACAACATTGCTTGAGCAACTGGATCTTATACAGCCTTACTATCGTCATCTGGGGTTCCACCTGGATCGGCATCAAGTACCAATTGGGCGTAGTCGACCCGATGGCCTCAATCGCGCACCGGTTTTTGCTGTCCGCTGTGCTGATATGGCTGTTCCTGCGCTTGCGCCGCCAGCCTTTTCGACTGCCGCTGCGCGATCATCCCTTCCTGCTGCTACAGGGCCTGTGCCTGTTCTGCGCCAACTACTATTTCGTCTATCACGCCGAGATGGTGCTGACCAGTGGCCTGGTGGCGGTGGTATTTTCCAGCCTGATGATGTTCAACGTGATCAACGGCGCCCTGTTTATGGGGTCAAAGATTCACGCGGGTGTGGTGTTTGGCGGGTTGATTGGCCTGGCGGGGATGGCCGCTGTATTTTGGCCGGAGCTGGATGCGCTGGATCTCAGCGATGAAAATTTTGTGGCGCTGCTGTATTGCCTGTCGGGAACCGCGCTGGCCTCCTTCGGCAATATCATCGCGGCGCGCAACCGCAAGCATGAGATCCCGGTATTGGTGACCAACACCTGGGCAATGAGCTACGGGGCGGTGGCGATGTATCTTGCGGCGATACTCAGTGGAGTGCCGATCACGGTCGATTGGAGTGCGCCCTACCTTCTATCGCTGTTGTATCTGTCGATCTTCGGCTCGGTCATCGCCTTCTGGGCCTACCTGACCCTGATCGGCCGCATCGGTGCCGACCGCGCGGGTTACGCCAATCTCGCATTCCCGTTGGTGGCCCTGCTGATATCGACCTTTATGGAAGGCTACCAATGGTCCCTGCCCGCACTGTTGGGGATGGCGACCGTGGTCTTGGGGAACTGGCTGGTAATGCGCGCCTCGAAGGGGTAGGTTTCTGGAGGTCGCTATTACTAGTCGAGATAGCGATCCTTCAATTTCGCTACCTTGCTGCTATCCAGGCATAAGGCTGACTCGTAAAAATGCTGCTTGGATTCGTATCGTTTTTTTATTTCTTCAAAACAGGCTCTTATATACTCGGGACGAACCTCCAACATCGGCCGCAACACATCCTCCGAGACTGCAGAACCGCTTTGGTCAGAGAAATCCCTAGACAATCGTTCAATCTCTTTATCGACAGGCAAATATTTATTGGTCAGCAAGTAATCATCTACAATCGCCTCTTCACTGACACCAAGCACGTCGAGAATCAGGGCGGCGCCAAACCCGGTACGGTCCTTACCCGATGCACAGGGAATCAGTAATTGCTGGTCTCCCACCAGCAGAAGTTGAAACATCTCCGCGTACTGGGGCATTTGATTCGCCACAAAATCGCGATTAATTTCCTCCATGAAACCCGCTGCATCGTCGACTGCAATTATTCCCTTATGCAGGTTCTCCATGAAACTGCTTGAGCTGCCAGGCGTGACCGGCAAACTGGCGACAGTGTGTAATCCTTCATCCCCCAGGAAAGTGGGTTCCAGTTCCTGTTCTACCAACTGCCGGAAATCGCAGATCAGCGTCAGGCCCAGGCGCCTGACATAGTTGATATCCACATCGGTCAATGCGGACAGTTTGCTTGAGCGGTAGAGCTTACCCCATTTCAAGCGGCGTCCATCCTGCGCCTCATACCCCCCAAGATCCCGAAAATTCGGGGTTCCCTGCAAGGACAGTTGACGCTCCGCCAATATGGCGCCTTCACCCTGCTCGGTCTCCAGATAAAAATAATGTCGTACGTCGATATCCGGATTCGAAATCAACGCTTCCTGATCTGTAGTGTGCCATATTGGCGTACCCAGGTCGCTTCCCGCGTAATAATGATCCGGATTATCCGACATGTAAACAGCGACTTTCTGCCCGGGCTGAGGTGCATGCCACCGGATCAAATATTTTTGATCCGGTGTACGCTCCACATGACAGAATCTTAAATCAAACATGACCTACCTGTTCATTTTCGTGGAGATCTACGCAGAACTGACTGTACCACAAAACAAGAACAAGCCGTCCACTTCACATGGCGGCGAAGGTCTGCCACATTTGAGTCGGGAACAGCGAGTTATCCACCATGTCCTGTAATTCCGCCTTGCGCTCATTGGCCCAGAGCTTCAAGGCCTCACCCAGGGCATCGACCAACATCACATTCTCTTCACTAAAACCGAAATTCAGGTTCATGGACTTGTTCCTCCAAATAAGTAAAAATACGGCGCAGAACTCAGAACAAGCACCAGGCAGGAAAATAGACTGTAGCGCACCAGAGTCATTGCTTCGATCGTATAATCGTAGTTTACTTTATATGGCTGGCGCAAAAAGCGCAGTGACAATTTAGGTCAGGCTGTGTGTCATTTGTGGCCTATAGCGATACTGACCAACGGCAAGTGCGGTGTTCTAATGTCGGGAACCCTATACATAACCTGGATACCCAGAGAAGCCAATGAGCGACTATTTTGAATGCACCAAAGTGGGTGTCGAATTTCTTGAACAGACCCAAAATGTCTTTGTTGCCACGGAGACCATCAAAGCGACTCCCGAGCAGATATTTGACGTGTTTGAAGACGCCCATGCCTGGACCGTCTGGGCGATGCCTATCCAGAAAGTGGAATGGACCTCGCCAAAACCCTACGGTGTTGGCACCACCCGCAGTGTCCACATGATGGGTAATATGATCGGCTACGAAGAGTTTGTGGAGTGGCAGCGAGGAAAGCGCATGGCCTTCTCTTTCGTCGGTTGCAGTAAGAACGCCACAGAGAAATTCATTGAAGACTACCGTGTTACTGACCTGGGCAACGGCAGCAGTAAAGTCGAATGGCATATGGCGATGGAGACCAGGGGCTTCTCCAGGCATATAATGTTCCTGACACGCCCGCTCATGCGCATGGCAAATCGTCGTATGTTCAAAAAATTCAAGCAGTACGCAGAAGCATACGCAGCGGATGCCTTGCCCGCCAGCGCGGCCTGATAGGGGGAGCCACCTTGAAAGCCACCGGATCCATTTTTGAAGAGCCGCCAGTTAACAATCTACGCGATACCGATTCCTTATGTGAAAAGCTGGACGATGGCAATTACCTGATCGATGGCAAAGCCATCAGCTTACCGCTTACCGTAGACGATGCCTCCATGATGATGAACGCCTTCCTGGTAGACACCGCCGCGGCGCAGGCAATGATTGCCGACTCAGGCTTCCGGGTAGTTGAACTATTTCCCGGCAGGGCGCTATTACAGTTATTGTGTGTGGATTATCGAGTCAATCCACTGGGTAATTACAATGAAGGGGCGATTATCTTTCCGGTATTAACACCGGGTGAGAAAAAGCCCTTCCCCTTCTTTGGCACGCTCAAGCGCCTGGCCGGCAACAGCCTGGGCAGTTACGTCTATCGCATGCCGGTGAACCAGGAGTTCACCACTCACGGCGGCCGCTTTATCTGGGGGTTCCCCAAGTGGCCAACACGGGTTGATTTTGATTTCGGTGACCGCCGCGCATCGGGTAGCTTCATCGATGAGGGTGAACTGGTGTATAGCATCACCGCCAAAACCGGCGGCAGTACCGAGGTTAAAGAGCAGCGAGCGGCATCACTGGCGATCCGCGACGGTCGTGCCTGGAAGACCTACGGTACCAACAATGGTGCCGGACTGACCTTTTCCCTGGGCGGCGAGATGCCGGAAATCGGCGACAGCCACCCCCTGGCTCTCGAACTGCGCAGCCTGGGCCTGCCGAAAAAACCGATTTTCACCCTCACCATAAAAAATACCAGTATGGTCTTTGGCGGGCCTGAAGTGGTTGCCATAGGCGAGTCGTTCAGTACTTGAATTCAGACGAGACCAGGCGCCAGACGCCTGCGAGCTGCCTGACTG
>PVMS01166052.1_pt1 | contig 10600 bp, 14 predicted proteins | sample 1853461 | NCBI WGS metagenome assembly PVMS01 (sample SAMN08582032, study PRJNA380276) | Marine sediment metagenome, whole genome shotgun sequencing project. | isolation source: ocean sediment barecode stripped | collected 2017
CAGTCGCCTTACCCGATGCGAGAACGGTGACGTGTTCTCCGACGATATCAAGAGTATCCGCGTAGTCCTCAGGTCCGACGATGAATGGTCGTGCAGCCATCCCGATGTCTCCTTCCGTAGGCCGTATAACGGGTCGGGCTTCAGTTGCGAGCGCCCGCCGCCTTAGTTGGTCGATTTCTCAACCTATGATGCCAGATGGCATTGAGGATCGAAACCGTATGAGCACGATCGACTACTGCAAGCCCTTGTTGGGCGGCTGTTGGATCGAGCTTCAAAGGAGGCGTGGGCAGGCAGATATGTTCCGCTTCAAACTTGATGTTAGAGGGCATCCTCGTCTAGGACGGAACACAGGACTCGATCGAGGTCGGGCGGCAGGGTGAGACCCAGCCTACGCCACACCGGACCAAATCGACGCATGCCGATTTTATTGTTCTCGAAGTACGAATCAGGAATGAACCCCTGATTGTATTGAAAGCAGACGTTGTCGAAGCGCACCATGAGCGAGTCATAGTACCGGCTGACGAGGAAGCGTTCCTGCTTGGAAAGCGACGCCAGGGCAGCGTCCACGCCCTCTGCGGATTGGACCTCCAAGAACCTGAAGTGTATCTCGTAGTAAGTTGGGCAGTTGAGAGCGATTTGCAGCTCGGCGTCGGCTCGGCTCGTGGCCCTCGACTGATAGATGTCCGCTGCGGTCGCCCTCCGCGACTCGCGTACCTGAGCTGCGAGATACACGAGCGTCGCGACGACGACGAGGGCGCCCAGAATCTCTCCAACCGCTCCGATCGCTTCCCAGTTCACAGGCATCTCATTCGCCGTCCAACGGACCCGGCTTCAGCTGCAACAGACAGCGCTGACCGTCAACGCTATGCCACAGAGTCCCGACGCCAGAATGCTACCGAACCCAGGAACGCTCGGCTGTCTGTTGTCTGCTGCAAGCCCTTGTTGGACGGCGTATCCTCGACGCAAGGGGGCTATGACTCGGACCCGCGCGAGGCGGATTTCCAGGCCTCCGGACTGAAGGTGGTCCACATCTCGGTGATCGGACGCGGCGGGTTTGCTGCGTCGTGGAGTCGCTGATCGATCGCCTCGCGGACTTCGGAATGGAACGCAAGCTTGCCGTCTTCATCGTCCCACCACCGGCGTATGTGAACGGGCGCGACAAAGGCCACCGCGAAGCCAGCCCACAGCTGGTACTGCTCCTCATCCAAGGCACCGGTCTCATAGCGATCGTGAACTATCTCGAAGTGGTTCAGGTACTGGATCACAAAATTCTGTGCTGTCCCACGGTCCTCGATGGAGGGATCTTGGCCAGCAGCTCCACGTACGAACGCACCGAGTACGCGCGGATCCTGGAGTTGAGCGACCACGCTGTTCTGACCGTGTTGGATCGACATCAGCTCTTCACGCTTCTGCTGAACGGTGTTCTGGCGAATCTGGATGGCCAGATACGCCAACGTTGCAAGCGTCAGGATGGAGCCGAGAAACTCTCCAAGCGAGCCCAATTCCGAAATCGTCACGCAGTTCCTCTCCGCGCCGCCCAACGGATCGGCGTTCAGCGGCGTGCGGCGACCTGCCGCTGCGGCTGCAACACCAGAAGAGCTGGCATAGTAACACGCTTCGAATCGCCTAAGCGTGAAGGATCAAACGGAGTGGAAAACCATGCCCGTATAGAGAAGATTGACAACACGGTTGCTTGTTAGCCGGCGTTCTCGCTCCAGATGGAGTCGTCGGCAGACCCGGCGCTATCCCGAGATGAAGCCAAGATCTTCGAATCCACGTACTCGGAGAACGACTTCGCGAAAGGAACGTCGCGGTTGGCCCACCACTCCCGCACGGCAGGTGAGCGCATATAGCGCGCTATTAGCTCATCCATGGGTTCCCACGAATCCTCGGAAAGCAAGCCGCGCTGATATTGCCGGAAGGGGCCCTCAATCCCGTAGAACGCGGAACCAATCAACATCGCGAACTGAACTTTCTCGTCCTCAGCGAGTTTCGTCGGTTCTGAGATACCAAGACGCCAGATTCGGCCCAGCTCCGGACTATGCGCAACAGAGAGAAGCCAGTCGGAATGAAGCCGAGTGGTTTCGAGCTCTACGCTTCCCAAGACACTGTTGGTGTTCTGAACAATCTGGCGCGAGCTCTGGCGGATCTGGGACGCGAGGTAGACAAGCGACACCACGACCGCGATTGCGGCGACAAATTCCCCGATGTTCCCGAGATCTTCGAGCGTCACGGCCTACTCGCCCCGCCGTCCAACGGATCGGCGTTCAGCGGCGTGGAATAACGCCACCGGACTTGGCCGAGCCTCAAAAGGTTGATGCCAAATCGTACAACGGACATTTGAACAGCGCTATTCCACGTCCGAACTTCCCCCGAAAAATGGACACCCAGATAGGGGCCTACAATGGCCATCGAGGTGACCTATGGGAAAGAAGACCACACGAGCTCGAAGGAACTTCACTCCAAGGTTCAAGAGAGACGCCGTGCGCTTGTTGCGCGGAGCCCGGAGTGTCACAGACGTTGCCGAGAGCATCGGAATTGCGCGAAGGTTCTTGCAACGATGGCGAGAGCAGATCGAAGGCAGCTCTGATGAAGCGTTTCCGGGACGAGGCAAGCAGACCGGGGATCAGGAGGAACTGCGAAAGCTGAAGCAGAAGCTCCGGGACGTGACCTCGACGAGACAGCGATTTGGGGCACCTGCGTTGTCACTTTAAGGCTCTGCACTTCAATGCTGAACTCAACCATGCAGAGAAGCTGCCCTAGTATTCGTCGACTGCCTAGGAGGAGGAACTAGTATGGAATTCGATCGGTTGAATCGCTGGCTTTCGCTGGCTGCAAATCTGGGGCTGCTAGCTGGGTTGATCCTGGTTGCCCTCCAACTCAATCAAACTTCAGAGCTCGCCCGCGCTCAGCTGATCAACGAAGGGAATATCACGGCGAGCCAGGTCTGGGCGGGACTCATGGGAGAAAAGCCCGCTGAGGCAATAGCCAAATCGATCGAGAGCCCCTCACAAATGACGTATTCCGAGTTCATGGTCGTGGACGCCTACCTCTATACAGCGATGAACATCTTTTACCGGAATTACGAGCTGGCCGGGGAGGGCATGTTCGATGCAACGGATTGGCAACAGAGCATCGACTCACTGGGGACGTGGTTCCTGGGGAATGCCTTCGGGCGGGCCTGGTGGGAAGAGGAGGCGAGGCATTTCTTTGAGCCGGAGTTCGTCGCATATATTGATCAACTCCTGGCAAGGACGTCGAATAGAGACAGCGAATTCTACTGGATGAAGATCAAGGCTCGACTGACTCTAGAATGAAGCCGTCCGCCGCCTCGGCAAGATCTCCGTCTGGTGCGGTACCTGGTTATACGGCATCGATTCTGCAGCCGCAGACCGAGTCTTGTCGAATGCACAAGACACCTAAGCCTATCAAAAGGAGAAGCGCAGACGTTGGTTCGGGCACAATCACAAGAGTCGAGGCGAAGGAACCGGAACCAGTGTCTTGTCCGCAGATTCCTAATTCGTCGCTACACGAGAATGAAACGGCTCGAAATCGGTACTCACCTGGCGTCAAGACACCGGCGCCAGAGAACGCGCCGCCAGGAGGACCACCGTTTCCAAATAGGAAGCTAGTGAAAGACTCGATTACGCCATCTGACGAATCGAAGAGTTGCACTTGCGCCGTGGCATCAGATTCCCCGAAGACTTCCCCGGTCAGCGAGTAGCTGGAGTTTTCCGAAATCTGAAAGATAAACTCCACTTCACTGCGAGCTAGGCCGAGACCGGCAGAGAACCCACTTGTAAAGACTGATCCACTGGCGACATACCCGGTAGCGGTGACCGAGGAGGATTGAGACGCATTCCCGATTCCGTTTGAAATTCCGATCTGTACCTGGGACTGAACGGACTCCAAGAAGGGGAGAAAATCGGGGGCCGTCGCCGTTTGCTCTTGAATCGTCGCACCGATTTCGGCTCTTGAATTGACGAATCGATTTTGGCTGATTGAAGTGAAGGGCATCGCGGCAACTGCCGTCGGCACAAGTACGAATATCGCAAGGCAGATCGAGAGCTGGAGCTTTCGGGGGTACATGTCGGGGCTCCTACTGGGCGGGAAGAGGCCGCCCAACGGATCGGCGTTCAGCTGCAGCGCCTTGTTGGGCAGCGCGAACTCCGGCTGCCGAAGAGCGTCTCATGACCGGGCGCTCAGCTCGTCCGATACGTAAGGAGCAACGAGCGCCCCGCCCTGCACGTAACCTACGAGCGCCGCGTGGGCGTCGGCCGAGAACGCCTCGATGGCAGAGAGCCACCGCTCGTCTTCGAGATCGATGAGCCCCAGCGTGAGCTGGCCGTTCTCATCCGTGCGTCCGGCACAGGCGATCTGTACATCGGCATACCTCTGGATAGAGTCGAAACGTGCGAGGCGATGGAGTGTCTCCAGCCTCTCCAAGCTGAAGTCGGCGCCTTCGGCCAGTCTCCTCAGCTCCCGCAGTCCCCCAAAGGACCAGGCATGGACGGGCTTCTGCTCCGGTCCGATGTGCTTCGCCAGAGAGTCCTCCACGAATCCGAAGGCTGGCTGATCCGAGGCCTCCGCCCACACGCCCGCATGGAATGTCCCGCCAGGCCGCAGCACCCGCTTTACCTCCGCGAACGTCTTCTCGCGGTCCGTGACATATTGCAGGCCTTGATGGCAGAGTACGACGTCGAAGCTCGCATCCTCGAATGGCATGTCTTCGCCGAACCCTTCGATCCAGCGGATTGGTGCGCCCGGGAAGGTCTTGGCCCGGGCAGCATCCAAGAGATCGGGCGTAGGGTCGAAGCCGACGACGTAACCTCCGCGTCCAGCCTGCGCGGCCGCATAGCCCGTGACGACTCCAGTGCCGCACGCGAGGTCGAGCACACGCTCGCGCGGGCGAACGTGCTCTGCAAGACCACTGGCGTAGATCTCGAGGACGGACGAACCCCAGTAGGTGTCATAGAGCTCTGACATCGATCGGCCAGCGACGAAATCGGCAAGTCGAGTCATTGTCCTCTCCTCCGCAATCTGGTTGGCACCAAGCGCAGCGATAGCGCCGCCCAACGGATTGGGCGAACAGCTGCAACAGACAGCGCTGATCGTCAACGCCATGCCACAGAAGTTCCGACGCAAGAATGCTACCGAATTCTGGGACGCCCAGCTGTCTGTTGTCAGCCCCAACCCTTGTTGGGCGGCGTGCGTGAGGCTCGATTTGTGCCCATGTATCGTCTAGCTCAGCAATCGACGACGCAAGGCAAAGAGGGCCAGAATCGAGAAAAACCGTCAGGTCTCCAAGAAACGCCGTGCGATCAAAGCGAAGAAAAGAAAGGAAAAGAACATGTACCAGGCTGCTAGTCGCTCGACCCACCGCCGCCGCACGACCAACGCGGCCAATGCCGCCAAGGCCCAGCTTGCCATGCTGGGTAAATAGTACCATGTCGAAAATAGGTCCTCGCGCAGGCTCGCTTCGATGGTGTCGATTCCGATGAAGGCTATGAGTACCACTAGGAATACCTTGCGTTCTCTTTCAGGCTCGACGCGGCCAGCAAGATCCCTAGGAAACAGAGAGGCGGCCAACGCATAGTGAAACGTGGCCCAAACCATCAGGAAGGCGTACAGCTCGAATCGCCATTGCTCTGCGTTACGCCATTGAAAGAATATCCACCAGTTGATGATCAGTGCCAGCGTGACAGCAAGTGCCCACCCCAGGCGCACATCATCGATGCGATCTTCGTAGAACAGGCGCACAGTTCCCGATAGGAGCTGGGTGATCGCCAAGCCAAAGACGATCGAAAGCAGAACTGCGACGTACTCGAACTCACTCATCGACATCTCGGACAATCAATCGTGGAATCGAACACGGCTTTCAGCCACGGATCAAGCCGCCCAACGGATCGGGCTTCAGTTGCGAACGCCCGCCGCCTAAGTTGGTTGTTTCCTCAACCTATGATGCCAGATGGCATTGAAGATCGAAACAGCATGCGGGCGATCGACTACTGCAAGCCCTTGTTGGGCGGCTGTTGGGTCGAGCTTCAAAGGCATCAAGGATGAGCAGATTTGTTGCACTCTAACCTTGAAGTCGAACGGAAAGCGGGTCAGCAACAGAAAGCGTGAGTCAGGTAGACCTACTTGATGCGTAGGAAGTCGCTACTCAGATCTGTCTGCGAGATCTGTGCATCGATCCATTCTCGGGTCTCTGAAACGAAGATCGGCTTCGCCTCGTCCCACCAATCCCGAAACCCCTCGTATGGAAAGAATCTAGTCCGCAGAATGTATGCCCAGTTCTCCAAAGTTTCGTCTCCAAGCAGAAAGGCGCCCTTCGAGAAGATCGTAGCTTCAAGGGAATTCAGATACCCAATCATCAGGTGGTCAAACCGAAGGCGTTCGGCGCCGGAGAGGGCGCTGAGATCTATCATGCCTAATATAATGAGTTCGCCGTTTTGACCGCCAAACATTTCGTGGTTGTGGGCGTTGTAACTAGAGAAGATGTCCTGAAAGGCACGCGTCCTTTCCGTTCTCGTATTTTGCCGGATCTGAATCGCAAGGTAGACCAGCGAAGCGATCACCCCCGCACCGCCGATCAACTCCGCGATCGCTCCGATTGCGCCCCAATCCACGATGGTTCGCCCTTGCCGCCCAACTATCATTTAGGCTGCAACCCTTCGACATGAAAAGCAGCAGTTACCGCCGCATAATAGCAGCGGGGAACTACGAGCAAATCGCCCAATCTCGATTCAAGAACGCTGACTTGCCTCGATTACGAGGCGCACAGACCCTGCGGAAAGGCGGCAATTCCTGCCGCCCATCCACAAACTCCATTGCCAGAGATTCGATCACTCACGCGAGGGGCAACGTAGTGGGCCCGGGACAAGGCAAGAACGCCTTGATCGAGGCTTGATTAACCTATTGCTACTTATCGGAAGTGCTGAAAAGGCTGCTTGAATTTACTCTCCGCCCGGCGTTCAGCGAGGGCTGGTGTTCATCTTCTCCTTACCTGGTGCTCAGGTCTGGTGGGCCAACCTCGGCGAGGTGCTCTTCTCCGAGGACTCCGCCACCTGCGCCAAGCAATCGCTGACTACCGCGATGCGTGGCGGCCCTGGGGAACTTCGGTAGCAGTTCGTTTCGGCGTGGAATAGCGCGGTCCGAATGACCGCTGTACCGTTTGAGTACTTGCGGGGCTCAGTGGCCCACCTTTGCCCTGGGTATCGATCTCTTTCAGCCCTGCGTTTTTTCCTGAGGAGAGTGTGTTGGCAACTCCCTACGAACGAGCCGAATCGACGAACCACAACCTCGGAGTTCTCCGCCGCCGCGGATCCGTCACACTGGAAGGCATCGAAGACCTGCTCGCCCGGGCGGCGAGTGTCCGCGAAGTGACAGCCACGATGGTCGCGACGGTCTGCGAGGAGCGGCGGGTCGACCTGCCAAACCGGCTGGTGCGGGGGCGAAAGCAGCTGTATCTCCGCTATTTGAGGCATTGCTTCGAAGACAGGGTGTTGAGCGAGGACGAGCGGGCCGACCTGGCTCACCTGCGCTCCCTCCTGCATCTGTCCGCTGCAGATCTAGTGGCGATCCACGACGAGGTCGCCGTCGAGGTGTACGGCGAAGCGGTCGATGAAGTGCTGGAAGACTTCCGGCTCGATGACGACGAGGCTGAGTTTCTGCGCGAACTCCGGGGCCGGCTAGGCCTAACGGAGGTGAAGGCCGAGCGAATCCTCGCCGAGGGCAGCACCGAGGCGCGAAGTCGCGCTTTGAGCCGCGCCCAATCTCGCGATCAGCTGTTCGTCGAGCACCATGTTGCGGCGGGCGAGTTCACAGGTCGAGCCGATGGATCGCTCGAGAATGCGATTGAGGATGCGCTGGCTAAGGCGGTGTTGGCGATACCAAGCCTGCACTGGTTCGAAGTTCTGGAGATCGCAGGCTACGTTGTCGATGGCAAGGCCGGGAGCTGGCACGTGACACTTCGAGCGGGGATCCGCAAGGACGAATCGTAGAGCGGGTCGCGCCCCGTTCACCTCTTTTCAGCGGGCGACCATCAGAGTGGACTGCCCCGGTAGGGCCGTCGTCCGTCTTCATCACCTTGTTAGACGACTGTTCGCGACCACATCGCAACAGGGCGACGACGATTCTGAAGCTCAACGTTGAATCGATGCAACATGTATCGACCACTCGTGTCTTCAGTTCAGCGCTCGCTCCTCCTCGAAGCGATCGGCGAAGTCGGGTGCCACCGCGTCCTTGATTTGGTCCCAGCCGGCGGCAAGATAGGGGGCTCGTAACAAGCTCGCCGAACCACCCATAACCAGGGTGTCGTCCAGAATGTCGAGTTCTCTCTGTCGATATCGGATCTCGGCGCTGCGGAGAAGTGCAAGATACATCATACGTATCTTCGCGTTCTCGTGCTCATTGAAGTCGCTGGGCAGCGCACCCTTTCGAATCCTCGTGACGAGTCGTAAGGCGTCGTCGTCCGCGATCCAGCTAAGGATGATTTCGGTGGCAAGCTCCGCCTGCGACTGAAGCGCGGCGGCTTTGGACAACTGTGTATTCTGTCGAATCTCGTAGCCGACGAACACCAATGACAGCACGAGGCCTAGTGCGGCCATACCTTCGGCGATCCTCCCGCCCGTCCCATTATCGGTCACGCATACCTCCAGATTGCTCTGTCAATCGCCGGAATGATCCCTGCCGTTTTGTATATCGGTATTAGGCCCTCGAAGTATCACGATCCGTCTAGGAAATGCGCCTCTACGTACTCGCGAAACGGCCGGGTGATCTGCGAGCGTTTCCGCTGCCACGCGATCCTCCCTCCCGGCTCATTGAGCCAGGCCCGAATCACCTCTTGCTCTCGATCCCAGAGTTCGTCAGGAAGTAGCCCGTTCTCATGTGACCAGAAGCTAGAGTCCATCGTGAGGAAGAATGCTGAGATCAGAGTGTAGAAGTGAATCGACTCCTCCTCAGAGAGTGCCTCCGGCGAATGCAAGCCCCGCTCCATTAGGACAGCGTTTTCCCGACTCGTCGACCACATGGCGATGTTCTGGGTGACGCTCTGGTCGAGCGCTTGGGTCGCCGCAGCTCGAATTGCACGAGTGTTCTGTCGCAGCTGAGTCGAGAGGTAAACGAGCGTAATGACGACGGCAATCGAACCGAGAAACTCACCAAGGCTCCCGAGTTCTGAGATCGTCAAGCTACCTCCGGCTATTTGGGGCCGATCGCGATGGAAGCGCCAGTCCGGCTAACGGACATTGCGCTCAGCTGCCTTAGCCGCCTCGCGATCGTCGGCTCTATTCCGAGGGAGGTGCCGCCTCGAAGCGTTCCGCTCCGCAATTCAGCCGCGCCCAGGGTAGCTCCCGGCCGCAGTAGATCTCGAGGGTTGGTGTGAACTGCGTCGGGTCATCCAGCGTACCGGCGTTGATTAGCACGAGGCCCGGCCGCGTGAATGCCTCTTCGGCGATGGACGAGCCACATTCCGGGCAGAATCGGCGAGTGATGGGATGGCCGCTATCGCCGGGCTTATCGAAGGTCTTGGAGGAGCCCTCGATCTCAAGCGCTGCCAGAGGTACCGCGACGAGAAAGCTAAACGCGCTACCGGTGAACTTCTGGCAATCGCGGCAGTGGCAGACGCCGATGAGCGCAGGCTCCGCGTTCAACGTGTATCGCAGCGCACCGCACAAGCAGCCACCTGTAGCATCCAAGATCTTCCCTCCATCTGGCTCGGTCCTGACCAGCCTGACGGCGAACAGAGTCGGCTGTGAGCCTCACGTCCACCGAGGTGACCCTGCCGCCCAACTGATCGGCGTCAACCGGCGTGGAATAGCGCCGCCGGACTCAGCCGAGCCTGAAAAGGTCGATGCCAGAACGATACAGCGGCCATTCGAACCCCGCTATTCCACGGCCATTTTCATCGCCTGGTTAGACAGCCGGCTCCACAATTCTCGGGAATGCGTTCCATTGCTCCGACGTCTCCCTGCGGACCTGGAGATGGTTGACCAACTCCAACCGAATGCCGTCGGGATCCTCGAAAAAAGTGGCGTAGTAGTCCTCGTGATACTCAGGGTAGAGGCGCGGCTCGGATGCATCGATTCCCCGACGGACCAATTCGCGAAATGCCGCATCCACCGCAGTCCGATCACGCACGCGCATACAGAAATGGTGAAGGCCTGCAGAATACGAATCGTGTTCTCGAGCGCTTCGCGCGGGGCGAAGCGTGTACTGAAAAGACCGATTGAAGTAGTGAACATGGAGGTCGCCGCCAGCCAGTGGTCGAGCAACCTTCCGAAATCCCAGGGCCGACATGAGACGGTCGTAGAATTGCTCCGACCTCTGGAGATCCCGGACAGTCACATAGACGTGATCTACTCCCATGACTTCGGTTTCCACGATTCGGCTCCGACGGTCTTTGGCTGTCTAACGGATCGGGCTTCAGCTGCAACAGACAGCGCTGACGGTCAACGCTATGTCACAGTGTCCCGACGCCAGAATGCTACCGGATTCAGGGACGCCCAGCTGGCGGTTGTCAGCTGAAGCCCGATCCGTTAGACAGCCAAAGACCGTCGGAGCCGAATCGTGGAAACCGAAGTCATGGGAGTAGATCACG
>PVMS01181097.1_pt1 | contig 10598 bp, 10 predicted proteins | sample 1853461 | NCBI WGS metagenome assembly PVMS01 (sample SAMN08582032, study PRJNA380276) | Marine sediment metagenome, whole genome shotgun sequencing project. | isolation source: ocean sediment barecode stripped | collected 2017
AAAACTGTCGATACGCCCGATGGTAGTCTCGACATCCTGCAGAATATATCATTGAACGTAGAATACCAGGAAGCACTGGTTATCAAAGGTGCCTCCGGGTCGGGTAAAACCACACTGCTCGGGCTGATGGCGGGTCTGGATAACATCACCTCGGGTGAAATAGACCTGCTGGGCCAGTCGCTCGGTGATAAAACCGAGGAGCAACGTTCGGCCATACGCGCTGGTAAGGTAGGCTTTGTATTCCAGTCGTTTCAGCTGGTGCAGGGGGCCACAGCGCTACAGAATGTGATGTTGCCGCTGGAGCTGGGTGGCGCGGATGACGCCGCAGAAAAGGCTCTCGACAGCCTGCAGCAGGTTGGACTCGGAACTAAAAAGAATACCCTGGTTGATCTATTGTCCGGTGGTGAACAACAACGCGTGTCGATAGCGCGTGCTTATGCGGTTAAACCGAAGATACTATTTGCCGATGAACCTACCGGCAATCTCGACGCCGCAACCGGCCATCAAATAGCCGATTTGATGTTCAGTCTGCGCGATCAGGCAGGGACTACGCTGGTACTGGTAACCCACGAAGCCGAGTTGGCGCAGCGTGGAGACCGGCAAATCCTGATCGAATCCGGCCGCTTGCAGGACCAGGGATGAAGGTATCGGGCCTGCCAGTGATTCAGTCGTATTGGCTGATGCTGATCGCCACCGTGATCACTATCGCCATAGTTAACGCCAGCCAGCTGATCACGCAACGTATCAGTCTGTTACTCGATCGTCAGGCCAGCGAGTTGCTGGCCGCCGACCTGGTGGTCATCTCGAACCAGCCATTTGTCGACGCTTACGCGCGCCAGGCGCGTAGTCTCGGTTTACAGGTATCGACAACAACCAGTTTGACCACGGCTATCTTTATCGACGACGATGCCCAGCTGGTTGAGCTAAAAGCGGTGGATCGAAGCTATCCGCTGCGCGGCCAGCTGGAAGAGCCACAGGCCTGGTCGAACCCAGGCACAAGGTGGATCAGGGTCCGGCGGCTGGAGAAGTCTGGCTCGATTCCAAGTTGCTGTCATTGCTTGGCGATACGGTGACACTCGGCAGTCTGCGTCTCGAAGCCAGCTGGTTATTGAGTTATGAACCCGATCGTGGTGGCACCCTGTTCAACCTCGCGCCCAGAATATTAATGAACCTGGAGGATTTACCCGCTACTGATCTAGTGGTTCCGGGTAGTCGAGTCGAATACCGCCTGTTGTTTGCCGGGCAGCTGGACCGAATTGCTGAATTGAGTGCCTGGTTAAAACCCCGGCTCAGCGGGGCCGAGCGAATTCAGAACCTGGAAAACGCACGACCCGAGATGCGCCAGGCGCTAGAACGCACGCGCAAGTTTTTTGCGCTGTCGATAGTCCTGACCCTGGTTATCGCGATGGTAGCGATTGCTATCACGGCGCGATATACCGCCAGCCGGGAGGCCCCCAAAGTCGCGATGTTGCGAGCCTTTGGTATCTCGCAATCCCGACTGTACCGGTTCTACGCCTGGCAACTGGGTAAAATCTGGGTTATCGCAACCTTAATCGGTCTCGCAACAGGCTGGTTTTCCCAGTTTCCACTGCAATGGGCGCTGGATGGCTGGTTTGGTAAATCACTGCCGCAGGTATTCACTATGCGGCCCTATCTGAGCGCCGCCGTGGTTGGTTTTATCAGCCTCGTCGGTTTCAGTCTTCCCTACCTGGTGAATGTTATTGCGACGCCGCCGATGCAGGTTTTTCGCCACATCAACGATCCCCGGTCGCTGCGCCGAAAACTGATGGTTTCTGGCGTGGCGATTGCCTCGGTGTTCCTGGTTTTGGTAGTCCTGATGCAAAACTCGATACTGGCGATTGTCACGCTGGCTATCGTTTTACTGGTTGCGCTGTTGTTACCACTCATTTTTCACCTGATGATCAATCTGCTGCTGTCCACCACCTTGTCTCGCTTCTGGATAAGGCAGTATTTACTGAGTCGATTAAAGACCAGTGCACGCGGGGCGATATTTGTGATGTCTGGCTTCAGTCTGGCATTGCTGGCGATACTGCTGATAGTCGTGGTCAAGAATGAATTACTCGATTCATGGCAGACCCAGTTGCCCGATGACATTCCAAACTATTTCCTGATCAATATCCCGGCCCAGCAGGTGAATGGGATAAAACAGTTTCTCGACGATCGCGAGGTATCATCATCGGCGGCCTATCCCCTGGTAAGGGGCCGAATGACCCATATCAACGACCAGGCCGTGAACACCATCGAGTTCGACGATCCGCGAGCGCATCACATGGCACAGCATACCTTTAACCTGAGCTATGCCGAGGATTTACCGGACGATAACGCCGTTATTGAAGGTGCATGGATCACTGGCCAGGGGGCACAGCTTTCGGTAGAACAGGGGTTGGCGAACACGCTACAGATCGAGCTCGGCGATACGCTGTCTTTTACCGTCGGCAGCGAGCTTATCGAAGCGCCCGTTACCAGTATTCGTTCGGTACTGTGGGAAAATTTCAGGCCAAATTTTTACATCATTACCAACCGCCGGTTAATCCAGGACCTACCCCAAACCTGGCTATTGAGTGCTTTGATCAAGGATGCTCAAAAATCAGATCTTAAACAGTTACTGAAGCGCTTTCCTTCGCTCACGCTGCTTGATATTACCGAGTTGATGGCGCGCATGCGTGGCATCGTCGACCGGGCCTCGATTGCGCTCGAGTTCTTCTTTATTTTTGCCGTTGCTTCAGCCTTTATCGTATTGTTGGCGGCGATTCAGACTGGCAAGCGTGAACGTCAGATGGAATCTTCCCTGCTACGTGCGATGTCGGCAAAAACCAGTCAGTTATATCGAATTAACGTACTCGAGTTCACCTTGATGGGCAGTTTGATAGGATTGTTTTCGGCATTGTTTGCCAGTCTCTCGGCCTGGTTTATCAGCGACTATTTTTTCGATATAAATTATCAGTTTTCTCCTGCTTTATGGGCCTATAGCTTGTTGTCCGCAGGTCTGGTACTGACAATTGCAGGCACCCTGGTCAGCCGAAAAGTCTATAATACCTCCCCGATGAAAATACTGCGGTCCTAAACGGTCCACCGATGACTAACGAAAGAGACCAGCTGGTTGAATCAATCAGTGAAAAAATAAACTGGGACGAAGACCTGGAGCGGGCGCTGGACTATGCCCTCGATGCCGGCCAGGTTGATAAAAGCAGGCCGCGTAGTGTCGATGTGGCCCGGCGCGTGCTCGAAATGGGCACCGATCGCAATACCCTGGTTGCAACATTGCTCAGTGACCCGGAATTACAGGGAGTGCTCGACACAGCCGATATCGAAAAACAGTTTGGTAACAAGGTTGCGCTGTTAACCCAGGGTGTTAATCGACTGAATACCCTGCAGGACTGTAACCAGGCGAGATTCAAGACGCCCGAACAGGCTGAAAAACTGCGCCGTTTATTGATGGCGATCATTTCCGATGTACGGGTGATGTTGATCAAACTTTGTTATCGAGTGGAACGTCTGAAATTACTGAAACATACCAGCTACGAAGAACGCCGTTGTATCGCGCAGGAAACCCTGGATATATTTGCACCGCTGGCTAATCGACTCGGTATGGGTCTGATCAAATGGGAACTGGAAGACCTGGCCTTTCGGGCGCTGGAGCCGCTTGCCTTTAAAAAGATTGCCACACTGCTCGAACAAAAGCGTAGCGAGCGCGAAGTTTTTATTCAACAGTTCACCGTTCAGCTAGATAGCCTGCTGCTGGAACAGGATATCAGGCACAAAGTTAGCGGACGGGTCAAACACATCGTCAGCATCTGGCGAAAAATGCAAAGGAAAAATCTCGAATTCCATGAGCTTTTCGATGTACGCGCGGTGCGCATTCTGGTTGATACGGTAGCCGACTGCTATGCGGTGCTCGGGGTCGTACATACCACCTGGCAAAATGTTCCGAAAGAGTTCGACGACTATATCGCGAATCCCAAAGAGAATGGCTACCGATCCTTACACACAGCGGTGATAGCCGATGGCGGGCAGGTTGTCGAGGTACAGATACGCACCTTTGAAATGCACGAAAAATCCGAATTCGGGGTCGCTTCCCACTGGCGCTACAAGGAGGGTGTCAATCTCGATGCACGTATGGAGAACAGCATCTCTGCGATGCGCGACATGCTCGAAGGAGGTGCCGAGGACGTCTCCGAAGTGATTGCCGAAATATCTACCGGATCATCCAGCGACAGGGTTTATGTATTTACCCCGAGGGGTCAGGTTATCGATATACCGCAGGGAGGGACACCGCTCGATTTTGCCTATACGGTTCATTCGGAGGTAGGCCATAGGTGCCGTGGCGCCAAGGTGAACGGCCGTATTGTCAATCTTACAAAGCAGCTGCAAACAGGCGATGAAGTCGAAATTTTGACTACCCGGGAAAGTAAACCCAGCCGTGACTGGATGAATAAAAACCTCGGATTTATCAAATCAGCGGGTACCCGTGCCAAGGTGCGAAGCTGGTTCAATCACCAGGACTTTGATCAGAATCTGCTCGATGGTAAGGCCCTGTACGATCGTATATTGACAAAATACTCGATTCACAAGGCCAGTTTGAAACAACTCACCGGGCACTTTAAACGTAACGATAGTGACCAGTTCTTTGCTGACATGGGACGCGGTTTAATCACCTCGGCCCAAATCGTTGGATTTTTACAGGCCGAACCAGAATCGGTCGATCCATTTAAAAAGCTTAAAAAATCTGAATTCAAATCGCCTGGCAGCAAAGAAGCGGTGAGCATTCATGGGGTCGGCAACCTGATGACGCAGTTCGGCCGTTGCTGTAAACCAGTGCCCGGCGATCTGATTATTGGTTTTATTACGATCAGTTCGGGAATAACCATACACAAACACAACTGTCCTAATATGCTTGCGCTACCTGAGGAAAAACGTCAGCGCTTGATCGAAGTCGAGTGGGGTCAGGATGGGCAATCGGTTTACCCGGTAGAAATTTCCCTGATTGCGTTTCAGCGAACCGGTTTGATGCAGGATGTCAGTACCCTGCTGGCAAACCAGAAGATAAACCTGTTGAATATCAACTCGAAAACCAACCAGTTGGAGCAAATGGTTTACACCCGGCTCACCATCGAGATTCATGGCGTCGACGAACTGGTATCGATTATCGATAACCTGGGCCAGATTCCTAATGTTCAGGACGTCAAACGCATAGCCTGAGCGATGGTCGAGCTGAACCGAAAATTTTGTATCGCACCGATGCTGGACTGTTCCGACCGGCACAGCCGTTATTTTTTACGCCTGTTTTCCGGCAATATTCTGCTATATACAGAGATGGTGACCGCCGCCGCAATTATCCATGGAGATCGGGATTACCTGCTCGGATTTAACCAGGAAGAGCATCCGGTCGCGGTGCAAATAGGCGGATCTGATCCGGAGCAACTGTACCGGGTCGCGAAAATCTGCGAAGAGTATGGATACGATGAAATTAATTTAAATTGCGGATGCCCCAGTGATCGGGTGCAGTCGGGTCATTTCGGCGCCTGCCTGATGGCTGACCCCGGGCTCGTTGCCGATTGCATCAGGGCACTCGGCTCAGGCAGCTCATTGCCGGTTACGGTAAAGCATCGCACCGGTATAGACCAACAGGATGAATATATGATTTTCAGTCAATTTGCCGCAATACAAATCGAGGCAGGTGCCGCAGCCCTGATCGTACATGCGCGCAACGCCTGGTTAAACGGTATCAGTCCGAAACAAAATCGAGAAATCCCACCATTGAAATATAACTGGGTTTATCGGCTTAAGCAGGATTTTCCGGATACTGAAATTATTATCAATGGGGGAGTCAAAACCCTGCAAGCCTGTGAGCAACATCTACAGCGGGTTGATGGTGTCATGCTCGGCCGTGAAGCCTACCGGAACCCCTGGGTATTACGTCATGTCGATACGCTTATATTCGGAGAGCAGTCCAGGCTTAAATCACGGCAGCAGCTATTGCAGGAAGTCTACCCCTATATCGAGCGACAGCTGGCACAGGGAATGCCATTGACCAAAATGGTACGTCATATAATCGGTTTATTTCATGGAGAACCCAACGCCCGGCAATGGCGGCGCCACCTGAGTGAAAATGCCTGGCGCAAATCTGCAGGAATGCAGACGCTGTATGAAGCCGAACGTCTGGTCATCTAGTTTTGAGAAAAACCTTTCGCTACTTCCGCTACCTGGTTTTACTGCTCATACTGGTTTTCGTGGTGGTGCACGAAACCAGGGTAAAGGACAGGGTAGCAAGCTGGGATCAAACCCTGCAGGTGCGGATTTTTGCGATAAATGGTGATGGCAATCGTGTCACCGAAAATTATATCAGGGCTTTAAAAATGGCCAATTTCAGCCCGGTCGAGCAATTTGTCAATAAACAAGCGAAACGCTACAGCATTCCGATCGAAGCAATAAGCATCAGCTACGGCGGAGAACTCGAATCAGGACCCCCGCAACCACCCCAGCAACCCAGCGCGTTGGCTAATATTTTATGGAGCCTGCACTTCCGCGCATGGGCTTTGTACCAGTCTTATCACAATGGCAGGGAAGCGCTTGATATCAACCTGTTCATTAGTTACTACGACACCAGTACAACGCAGTCACTGCGTCACTCGGTGGGGCTGCAACGCGGCTTGATAGGGGTGATCAATGGATTTGCCAGCAAAAATTATAATGGCTCAAATAATCTTGTTATCGCGCACGAACTGATGCATACCATGGGTGCTTCCGATAAATACGACCAGTCTAATTTACCGATACATCCTGGTGGCTTTGCCGATCCCTACCAGGAGCCTTTATATCCGCAGTACCTGGCCGAAGTCATGGGTGGCAGGATACCGGTTAGCGCTACCAGGGCGAGGATACCGCAAAAACTGGGTCAGGTTGTGGTAGGGGCCTCTACGGCCGCTGAAATCGGCTGGTATGTCCAGTAGTGGCGCTCTGATTCTGGTTTTTTACTCTGGCGCATTGCGTAGATAGACATAACTGGCGCCATCGCCACCGTGTTTCGGTTGCGCAGGGCACCAGGCCAGTACAACCGATTGTTGGGCAAGCCAATGTCTTACCAGCGGTTTCAGCACCGCCTCATTGCCCGAACGACTGCCCTTGCCATGAATGATAACCAGCATCCGGAACTGTGAAGCCAGCGCCTGTTGAACAAACCGGGCAAGCGATGCAGTGGCCTGTTTTTGATTGTAACCGTGCAGGTCGAGGCTGTCCTCTATAGCGAGCTGGCCCTGGCGAATTCTGCGTTGTAGCTTTTTTTGAATGCCCACATCGAATTTCGATTCCCTGATTCCAGATCGTTGCTGGTAATCGATACTGGCAAAATCAGGATTCGAATCGATTGATCGGGCCCCGCTTTTAGGCAAGCCGGGTTTTTTTATTCTGTGGTGATAGACATTGATGCGATCGTCTTCGAGTTTCTTCACGCCGCTCATCAGATCGGAAAAACTGGGTTGATCGTTGGTCTTATCGTTCACGTCGGTTCTATATCTGGTAATCAATGGCTGGAACCAGTATACCTGAATCCGCGTTTCGAGAGTTGCACCTGGCACGATCCCTTCAAACCACGGATTAAAGATACAAATAAGTCACTAGTAGATATTGATTTGGTTTATTATTCTGCGATGCATATTCTGATCACCAATGATGATGGCTACCTCGCGCCCGGAATCCGGATCCTGGCCGAGTACCTGTCGACAATTGCCGATATTACAGTCGTGGCGCCGGACAGAGACAGGAGTGGAGCCAGTAACTCGCTAACGCTAAAACGTCCCATTCGTGCGGTTTTAACCGATTCCGGCTGGTTTCGTGTCGACGGTACGCCTACCGATTGTGTCCACCTGGCGATTTCTGGCCTGCTCGATGATAAACCGGATATGGTGGTTTCCGGTATTAACTCGGGCGCCAACCTGGGGGACGATGTGTTGTATTCCGGCACCGTTGCCGGGGCGATGGAAGGCCGCTATCTGGGGCTGCCGGCTATCGCCGTGTCATTGACAGGTAGTCAGCATCAGCATTATGAATCTGCTGCCGAAATCACCCGTCGAATCGTTGAAAACCTGGTACGAGACGCGTTGCCGGTCGATACTATCCTGAATATTAATGTGCCGGACCTGACCCTGGATGAAATCGAATCGGTGCAGGCAACACGCCTGGGGTTTCGTCACAAGGCTGAATCGATGGTAACGCAGCAGGACCCTTACGGCCTACCGATTTACTGGGTTGGCCCTCCTGGTGCGGCGCAGGACGCTGGACCCGGCACTGATTTTTATACGGTAGAAAACAATCAGGTATCGGTAACGCCAATTCAGATTGATTTGACCCGGCACGGCAGTATCGATCCCCTGCAACAATGGCTTTCAGCCCTGAAATAATGCACCCGAGTAGTAACAAACACCAGGGCATTGGCATGACCTCGCAAAGAACCCGCGATCGGTTGATCCGGCGTTTGCAGGATCAGGGCATCGACAATGAGGCGGTGCTGGATGTGATGCGCCGTATACCACGACACCTGTTTGTGGATGAGGCTCTGGCCCACCGGGCTTATGAGGACACGGCGTTGCCAATCGGCTACGCACAGACTATCTCTCAACCCTATATCGTGGCGCTGATGACGCAAAGGCTGTTAGATCCAGGCATGCCGAACTCGGTACTGGAAATCGGTACCGGTTGTGGCTATCAAACAGCCGTGTTAGCAAATATTTTCCCGCAGGTATATAGCGTCGAGCGTATCGAGGCGCTGTACCGGCAGGCGAAAAAAAGACTGGCTGAACTGGATTTGTTTAACGTTCAGCTACGTCATACCGATGGCAGTAGCGGCTGGCCTAATCCGAACTACCAGTTCGACCGAATCATAGTCACGGCGGCCTGCGCCCAGGTGCCGGAAAATCTGGCAGCCCAGCTTGCCAAAGATGGTGTGATGATATTTCCATTCGATAACGGGCAGGATCAAACCCTGACACAGATTACCCGAACATCGCAGGGACTGATCAGCAAGCCCCTGGAAAAGGTCTCTTTTGTACCGATGTTACCCGGAATCATTTGATGCGATTGTTTGAGAATCTTTATCGGACGGTTATCCGGTTTTCCCGCAGCCGGCACGCGCCCTGGTACTTGTCCGGGTTAAGCTTCCTCGAGTCATTTATCCTGCCGTTTCCGCCGCCAGACGTGATGCTCGCACCGATGTCGTTAGCGACTCCGGGGAAAGCCATGTACTTTGCCTCGCTGACGCTGGCGAGCTCGGTGGTTGGTGGAATTGTCGGATACTTAATTGGCGCGTTTTTGTTTGATCAGATTCAGCCCTGGTTGCTTGTATGGGGTTATCAGTCAGCCGTCGATACGGTCACCCTATCGTTCGACCAATGGGCATTCTGGGCCGTGGTAATCGCCGGTTTTTCACCTGTGCCTTACAAAATATTTACCATCACCGCGGGCGCCCTGGGACTGAGTTTCTTACCTTTTGTGATGGCTTCATTCATAGGCCGCGGCGCCCGCTTTTTTCTGGTAGCCTGGAGTCTGGCAAAGTTTGGTCCGGCGATCGAATCCAGACTGATCGCGTATATTGAAACAGTGGGGTGGGGTATAGTCGCGATTCTGGTAGTCATTATCGTGATTTATTATAGTTAGCCCGCCCGATTTGAAGATGAAGCTATTTACCCGGGTTTTTACTGCTGCATTGATTGTATGCCTGCTGGTGTCCTGTGGAACCACGTCGCGGTCGACGCAGAGAAGCGTTGGGCCCGGGTGGTATACGGTAAAATCAGGCGACACCCTCTATTCGATTGCCTGGCGCTATGGCCTGGATTATCAACAGTTGGTACGCTGGAACAATATCCCCGCGAACTATATTATCCAGCCTGGCCAACAGCTGAAACTACTGGGGCCGGATAGCAAAAAAACCCAACAGGCGAAAACAACCGGAAGTCAGTCAAGCGGGCAGGTTAATGCGACCTCGAGCCAAAAGACCGCGGGCTCGAGCCCTGCCAACACGCGGGTGACAAAATGGCGCTGGCCAACGCAAGGTAAAGTATTAAATACTTTCGAGCTCAAAAAACTCAGCCAACGAGGCATTGATATTGGCGGGAAACTGGGACAATCCGTCTATGCCGTAGCGGATGGCAAGGTAGTATATAGTGGTAATGGTTTGGCTGGTTATGGTAACCTCATTATTATCAAACACAATGACACATTTTTGAGCGCTTATGCGTATAACCAGCAAAGGCTGGTAAAGGAAGGAGTGACGGTGAAGGCTGGCAAGCTAATCTCGAAGATGGGGCGCCATAATAATGGTTCGCCCCGTTTGCATTTTGAAATTCGGAAAAATGGTAAACCGGTTGACCCTTTAAAATATTTACCCAGGCAGTGACCTGGGCACCGAATAACAGGGCATCCTGAATGACAAAATCGACCGATTCCTCGCTCATCGAAGATACTGAAATACCAGCGGAACAAGTGGTAGAAGATTTGGCTGAAAAACAAGAAAATAGCGATCTCGATGACGACACCAAAGGCAGTGATCACGCTACTATCGTCGAAGCCAGCGATGACGACGATAT
>PVMS01146450.1_pt1 | contig 10596 bp, 13 predicted proteins | sample 1853461 | NCBI WGS metagenome assembly PVMS01 (sample SAMN08582032, study PRJNA380276) | Marine sediment metagenome, whole genome shotgun sequencing project. | isolation source: ocean sediment barecode stripped | collected 2017
CTGAATTGGTTCCAGAGAGGGATGTCCTCTCTTATCGTTAATGGGCTTGGCAGTTCAGCAGAAATTGCAGTGCGTGATGAGCAATCCATATATGAGGTCCTTGGAAGTATTGACCAGGTTTTTGCCGCAGGTCTTTCACCGTCTCTCTCAACGGAAGTAGCAATAAAACTTCGTGCTGAAACTTTTGTCTCTGGTAGTTTCCAGGGAAGAGAAGGCAACTACTTAATCCTGGCAATACTTCCAAGGACCTCATATATGGATTGCTCATCACGCACTGCAATTTCTGCTGAACTGCCAAGCCCATTAACGATAAGAGAGGACATCCCTCTCTGGAACCAATTCAGTGTGGTATCTCCTGTCTGGTTCTCAAAAGGCATAACTGCAACTGAAATCCTTCCATCTTCATCCCTGATATCTTCAAATCTATCCTTGTTGAATATATGTGGATAAGCCAGGATCATAACAATTACAATCAGTACTGCATTAATTATATCACTTACCCTGAGTTTTCGCTTTCCTGGAGTTGCCACAGTTACTTTCAGTTTTTCAACCTTTGATGATTCCGTTTTTTTTAATCTCTTCTGAAGTAAAAGAGCCGAATAGCTTTCTTAAATCGGTCGCTCCGATACCACGATCTTTCAGTTTTTTTAAGACCTCATCGGTCTTTATTCCTTTGCGGAAAATTTCTTGTAATGCCTTACTTACTACTAGTAATAAAGACATTTCCAATATTTAAAAATTAATTTAACAAAAATTTAATCATTTTTTTATTAAAGGACAATCACAATTCCATTTCCGCTCTTGTACTTCTGGTTTTAACCATCTAAACTTTGGTTGTTTTTTTATCCATAACCAATTTCCAATATTAACAATTGGGTCATAATCAACTAATCTTTTAGCATACATCTTATCACAATCTTTCCAATATTTTTTCTTATTATGTAATAAGTAATTTGCAAGTATCATCCGTCCTCTATTATGTAAAAATCCTGTTTTATCTAAATCATTAAAACATTGTTTTACGATATTAGGATAACTTTTTTCTATTTTTACATCTTTTGTTTTTTTATCCCATTCAAGAAGTTCAGGATAATCATTATAGTATTGATAATAAAACTCTCGCCATATCAACTGGTCTTTTAATCCTCTTCCTGACTTTCCCTTTACTTTGTCAAATGCACACCACGCTTCTCTAATTGAAACACATCCAAACTTAATATACGCAGACATATTACTTGTTCTATATTTCAAATAATTTCTACAACTCGCATAATGTTCTTGTGTCTTAGATAATTCCTTTAATCTCTTAAGACCTTCTTCTCTATTACCAGGAGTATATAATGGAGAATATTTAGAATACTTATTTAAATAATCCCATCCTTTCTTATTATGTTTAATATTCTTAAAAAACTTATTTTTTAATCTACTATCCAACATTATAGGTTTTTTAATTTTTCTTGTTTTAGTCTGGTTTAGAAAAGGAGTATATACACGATATGCTTTTTTTGTTGATTTTGTTATAATCTTTCCAGTATCAAACAATAAATAATCCTGATATTCCCTTACATTACAAATCTTTTTTAGTTCTTCTGTTCTCTTTTTTGCAAATGGAGTATAATCTGTATTAATATATATATTCTGGATATCATACTGTTTAATAATATTTGGTAAAACCTTATGAGGTTCTCCTTCTAGAAGTAATAAATTATTCTTAAGTTCTTTATTTAAATACTGCAAAGATTGATTCATAAAACCAAATGCATAGTATGAAAAATAATCATTCTTTTTTGGACTTGCTTGTCTAGGATCTAAACAAAAAACAGGTAATACATTTTTAGAATCTCTTAAACACTGAATTAATCCAATATTATCATCTAAACGCAATGCTCTTTGAAATAAGAAAATGTTATTCATACTATATAAAAATAATTTTTTAATTATCATAACGAACTATATCAGTAAATAAATTTATTAAATCAATATAATAATTTAATGCTCCCATAATACAATCCATATTATAATCTTTTAACAAAAGACTATTTGTATCATACGCTATATAAGAACTAAATAACATAATCCCCAATATTGTGAATTTTTTCTTTTGTTCTTCTGTTTGCGGAATAAAGATTGATACAATATTTAATACAATCATAAATAATAAAAATAAAAATAATATTATTCCAATCCAAGATAAATTTATTCTGAAATACACAGTTATAATCCCAAAAATAATAAATAAAATAAAAACAGAAATAACAGAAAATAAGGCAGACATAATAACCTCATCAGATAAATATCTTGTTAATAAAGATAAAAATACACCCTGAGTAATACTAAATAGCGTAAATAGTATAAATTTCATACGAAAAGATTTAACAACAATAATGCCGAATATTAATAAGATGAAAACAATAAGTATCATAAAAGAAAATAATAAATTATAGTTTTCTAGATTAATAACTTTTTCTTTATTCAGATAATATACTACTAATGTAGTTACACATGCTTGAAATAAAAGTGTACTAAATACACATTTAAGCAAATGTCTTTTTTTATAAATAAGAGATGAAAAATTACTTAGTCTTGATGTCTTCATTATATAATATATAAAAATGATTTTATTAATAAATAATTAAAATATTACATAAAAATGGATAAACTCTACTATTATTCAAAAAGTGCAAATAAACCAGTAGGAAAAGGTGTTAATGAATATATTAAAGATATATCAAAATACAAAAAACTATCAGAAATTAAAGACTGGAGAAAAATATTATCTAATTTTCATAAATATACTTTTACTTATAAAAACAAGAAATACAATAGCACAGAACACGCTTTTCAAGCAAGAAAGATTCATATTGCAAATCCTGAACTCGCAAAAAACTTTGAATCAGATAGTAAATCTGATATTGGAAAAGGAGATGGATTAGTCGCAAGAAGAGCAAGAAAACTTATTATATTAAATAAAGAACAAATTAAGAAATGGGATGAAATTAAAGATGAAATAATGTTAAATATTTGGAGAGCAAAATATTCACAATGTGATATTGCAAAAGAAGTATTATTAGCAACAAATAATGCAGAATTATGGCACGGAATGCCACGAAGCAAACCTATTCGCCAAATTAATTTAGAATTAGTTAGAGAAGAGTTATTTCAATCCTCTAAAATAATATCTAAACTTGTATAATTTTTTTTTATTTCTTTTAATAAAATTTTTATAGTTATCGTCCCATATATCACACCACTCTCCGCGTTTATAATTACTCATTTTAAGAATATAATTTGAACTAGAAGCATATGGACGCCACGTAGTTGCACCACCGCTGACAAAAAATACCATATCTAATACATTCTGGTTCATTACCCATTCATAACTATCACAGGAAAATTCCATAAACCATTTATATCCTTCTTTTGGACTTATTCCAGATAAATTCATATAATTACCCACAACCATTAATCTTAAAATATGATGTAAATATCCTGTTTCAAAACCACTTTTAATTGCATCATCTACGGGAGGTATTCCTAATTCACCAGTATACCATTTCTTACTTAATTTCTTACTATTACCAAAATAATTTTTTCTGTCAAAATTATAATACATATAACAATACACCTGGTACTCTCTCCAGAAATATTGACGAATTAATCCTTCTAAACTATTCATGGGAACTTTTTTTTTAAGAACTTCATCAATTATCTCTTTTGGATTTAATAATCCAATATTAATAGAAGTTGATAAAACAGAATGAAAAAGAAAAGATTCATCTTTTACAATGGAGTCTTGATATTCTCCAAACTTCTTAAGTTTATTATTTATAAAATTTCTTAACCATTTTTTTGCGGTAGAATGAGTTAAAGGATATTCAAAATTATCTGTATTACCATAATTATTTTTAAACTTTTCATTTGTTTTCTTAATTCCATAATCAATATATTTTTTATCATTACTATTTGATGGTAAATTTGGAATCTTAATATTTTTTGGCAATTTCTTTCTATTATACTTATCTTGTGATTTTACATTTGGTAATATATTTAATAATTTTTTACTAAACATATAAAAATTATTAAAGAAAAACTTATCTGTCTTATCTCTGTATAACTGGTATTGTTCTCTTGTTAGAAGAAAGTTTGGAGAATCAATTATTGTATAATTATTTGGTAGTTTAAGTTTATCAATTGAATTAAATAATGTATAATTTTTAAGATTGCATTTTTCATTTAATTTAATATATTTTACACGAAACTTATTTTTATTAAGATAATCATAATAATATTTCATAGATCCATAATGTAATAATATCTTCTTTTTATTATATTTGTATTTTTTAAAATATTGAGGATGCTCCCATAAATGATATGTATATTTTTTGTCTAAATATTTTTTATCAAATAATTGAGTTGGCAAAATAAGAAAATCCATTATATATTAAGTTTTATTTAATAATGTGCATATTTGATTTAATATTAAAAATATTATTATTTTTCATTAATACAATCCATTTTGATAAACCAGAGTTCATACTTGGAATAAAAATAGTTGACCTTAAAATAACATAAATATCAAGCAAACAATTAAAAATTAATAAATACTTATCTTTTGTATTATAGTGTATATTTTTACCTCTAAAATTTTGTGGTTTTGTATATTGAATTATTTTGAGTTTAGGAAATACTTTTTTAATCTTATTAAATGCAGAATAGTCATCTGTTGCTAGATATATAGTTTTTATATTATATTTTTTAGAAACATAATTAATTTTAGAGATACATACTAATATATTATTTTTTATATCTGTATTTCTAAAATGAACTGAAATATATTTTTCATTAATATTAAATTTACTTTCTATTTTTTCTATAATATCTTTTTTAACTTTTACTATTGGTAATAATGTTGAAAAAGTTGATTTTCCAAAAATAATTTTAACTTTATCAGATTGATAATTTCTTAAAAAATTATTATTATAAAATAATGAATACTTAGAAGGTCTAATTTGTTTAGCATATGATTTTTTTATGCTTTCAGATAATTTTGGAAGTAAATCATAGTTATCAGAATGTAAATGTTTTGTATTAAGAATAAAAAAGTCTGAAAAATTATGCATAAATGCAGAATGTGTTTTACAATCAATGATTAGAATTCTGTTTTCTTTTTTTGCAATATGATAAGAGTAACATAATCTTAATATCATATGTGTTAATCCTCCTGTTGCTTTATAGACTAAGAATTTCATTATATATTATATGGAACAATTCCTGATGAATTAAAACTTTGACTATCAACTCCTCCATTTATTGAACTATATACACTACTATTATGTTGATTATGATTCATTGGTTGGATTTGAGGAGGCGGAGGAGGTTGTTGCAACTGCGTTTGTTTTGGAATTTCTTGCTCTTCTTCTTTTTTAATTTCTAGTTTTTCAATTGGTTTTTTAATTATCTTTATTGGTTTCTTTTTAACAAATGGTTGTTTCTGTCTTTGAATAATATCATCAACAACATCATATAATAATACTCTTAGTATAAATAATATAAATCCTAATACGATTATAAAATCTATAAAACTCTCAATAAATTTACCAATTAATAATTCAGTTGAACCAAATGTTATTTTAATGGCAGATAAATCTCTATCAAAAAAAGTATCAAGTAATGGAACAAGTATTGATTTGAAAAAACTTTGAATAAGATTATATGATGTTAAACCAAGTGTATAACCAAATGCATTTTCAATAATCTTAAAGTTTGCAATTATTGAATATAAATCTATAATCATTATATTATTATATATGTTATTTTTTCATTCATCTGAAAAAAAAATATATTATTAATATATAAAAATGGCATTACTTGATTGGTTATTCGGGAAGAAAAAGAAAGTAACTAGAAAGAAAAAATCTACAAAGAAGAAACCAGTTAAGCGTAAGACTAAGCGTAAGGTAGTAAAGAAGAAACCAGTTAAGCGTAAGACTAAGCGTAAGGTTGCAAAGAAGAAACCAGTTAAGCGCAAGACTACTAAGCGCAAGACTAAACGCAAAACCAAAAAATAAAAAATGATATAAATAATATTATAATTAAATATTATTAACAAAATGGATTTTTTAAATATAAAGGTTTTTTTGCTTGCGAATGGAAATATGGGAGCTTTGAATGTTCTTAATCAGTTTCGTGATTACAAACAATTTAAAAACTTAATTGAAAAACTTGAAGACCACGGAATTAAGGAATGGCGTATATGGTGCGTTTATAAAGATATTTGTGGTGAAGATAAAGATAAATTTCTCAAATATATTCTTAATTTGAAAAAAGAATCTGTTATTAAATGCTCACGAGGATGTAAATGGAAATAATATTACATAAATTATAAAATGGGCAATTGTTTTTGGAATCGTGGATGTAAAGGAATTCAAACATATACATCACAATATAACGATTGTGAAATATATTATACACATAGTCACTGCAGAGGAATAATACCTCATACGCTAACATTTTGTAATGCTCCTATCTTTTGGTGGGAGTTTGAATGTTCTAATCCAGATTGTAGTAGTAATGTGTAAAAAAAAAATGATTGATATTTAATTAAATCTATTTTAATTATTCAACAATGTCTTCAAATCAACAAAAAGAAAGACCTTCGCGGGAAGAACTTCAAAATCATCTTCGAACATTAATCATTCAATTGTATGCTTACTTGTGTATAAAAAAAAAAGTAATAGAAAATTGCAAGGGAGTTAAAATTAATACTCCAAAAGAGAATGAAATACTTCTTTGTTTGAATATAAAATCTCAAATAGGAGAAAAAAGTATTCGATTGATTGGGAATTACTTACGAAAGCTTTTAGAAAGTGAACCTTCTGATTTTATTCAAACTCTTCATACGTTTGAACAAGAGAATAAAGATGAAATAAAACATCTATATTCTCTTGTAGATTTCGATGGAAAAAGTGAAGAATTCTCATATATTAAAATTGAATATATAAGTGATTCCAAAACTTTTGATTTGAAAATCTCTCAAATCACGAAAAAGGAGTTTCATGGTGAAATTCAGATCGGTTTTGCAATAGAGAAAAAATCTTTTCAGGCAAGTGAAAAAATTGAGGGAGATATTATTGCATACATTTTTATGCAATTTATATGCGCAGGGAAGGATAGGAAAATTATAGATATCTCTGGCAATAAGATTGCAAAATATTTTAAAACTTCTTCAAAAAATGGGAAGTTTACACTAGAACTCCCAATAAAAAAAAGCATTGCATTAAGTAAAAATATTGTTGCTGAAATAAAAAATGCTTTCTTATTGAAGTCAAATTCCATATTTCAAACAATAGAAAAAGGAGAGATGTATAGAATTCTGAAATTTACTTTATCTCTATAATTCTCTATTCATTATAGTAAATCATTCATCATAATACAAAAAAATATTTTCAACTATTTTTATATTCTTGTTTTTTTCAATCTTATCAATCTGTTTATTGATTTCTTCTCCAAGAACTCTAAGTCTTGTTTTCATTTGAGGATTTCTTTTTTTACCAAAATTATCTTTATAAGAATCTGGATTAAATCTTATAAAGATAATCTTTCCACCATGAACCATAAATATATCATTTAATCTATTCTGCTCATCTTCTTTGCTATATCTTTTATGTTGTCCTTCATCTGTTTCAATACATAATAAAGTGTCATTAATTAATTTTCTATGGTCTATTCTTCTTCTATGATCGCAATTACAATTTGAAGTCCAAAGGGGTTTATCGTGAATAAAACCTTTGAAGTTTTCATTAATATAATCTCTCACTTTTAGTTCTTTGCTTTTTTTCCGTATTTGAAAAACTCGTTTGTCTTTTGGAAACTTATTTACAAAACAGAAAGTACAATAACCATCATACTTGATGTTTCCTCTTACAAGACACATTTCTTGATTACACTTAATAGTTACTACATCAATCATATTATCTTTTTTATGTAATCCACAATATTTTGGTTGTTCTCCTTCAAAATTATAAATTGGTCTGTTATTGCAATCATTTATAACACATTTTATACTTTTAATATCTAACATTCCTTCTTTCTTATGTGTATTACAATAAAGAGGAACTTTTTCAGTAATATAATTAAAACAAGATTGAACTTCACAATTTTTTTCTATACAATATTTAGCATGAATATTTATCATATCTTCTTTTTTGTGTTTATTGCAATATAATCTTTTTTTATTATTTTTATAATTATAATACGCCATTGTTTTACAATCTTTTTCAATACATACTTTTCCAATGGTAATCATAGTTTCTGATGCATGTTCTTTACAAAATTTTCTTCCTTTTTTACCTCTTTCATTAAAACTTGGATATTTCTCACAATCTTTATATTCGCATAATTTTCTAATAGGAAACATATTTTCTTTTTTATGTTCTTTACAATAAAGTCGTTTTTTATTATTTTTGTAATTATAACTTGCTTCTTTTTTACAAGAACCATAAATGCAAACAGATTTACTATTTACCATATCATTTAATTTATGTTTTTTACAATATAATGGTTTTAATCCTTTATAATTATATCTTGAACGAACTTTATTTCTCTTACTGCTTTTAGTAAGCTCATCTAATAATAAACAATATAAACAATATGCGCCCATTTTAATATATATGATTGATTTTCTTATATATTTTTAGTTGTTTTTTACGGAGACGCATAATGATTATCTATACGCTATCTATTAATTGTATGCGGTTTTTTAGTTAAAAAAAAATATTGTTATATAGTATAAAAAAACAATGAGTGGAGGTCTAATGCAATTAGTGGCTTATGGAGCACAGGATGTTTACCTAACCGGTAATCCTCAAATTACTTTCTTCAAGGTTGTCTACAGACGCCATACAAACTTCGCTATGGAATCTGTTGAACAGACCTTCTCTGGTTCTCCAGACTTCGGTAAGCGCGTTACAGCTACCATTTCTCGTAATGGTGATCTTATTTCGCGTCTTTATCTTCAGGCTACTCTTCCTGAAGTTGTTTGCCCAACTTCTAACTCTGCCTGTTTTCGCTGGGTCAACTATGTTGGCCATTTCCTCATCCGCAATGTCTCTATTGATATTGGAGGTCAGCAAATCGACAAGCAGTTTGGTGACTGGTTAACCATCTGGAACGAACTTACCCAGAAGCCCGGTCTTCAAGTTGGTTATGATAATATGGTTGGTAATACTGTTGCCCTTACCGGAACCGGTCTTAATAAGACTGAGGCAACCACTTTGTATATTCCTCTTCAATTTTGGTTTTGCAGAAATCCTGGTCTTGCTCTTCCTCTTATTGCTCTTCAATACCACGAAGTTCGTGTTAACATTGAATTCCGCAATAAGGAAGAACTCTATGTCGCTTGTGTCCCTGATTCCCCTGAGGCTGGCCCATGTGGTCTTTCTCTTGCAGGAAGCAACTGCGACCAATTATTCTGTGTTCCATCTCTTGTTGGAGCCACTCTCTTCATTGACTATGTTTACCTTGATACTGATGAACGCCGTCGTTTCGCTCAGAGTTCTCACGAATATCTTATTGAGCAGCTTCAGTTCACTGGAGATGAATCAACTGTCAACACCAATGTTAAGGTTAAACTCAATTTCAACCACCCAGTTAAGGAACTTATCTGGGTGGTTCAGCGCGATGCCGTTGTTTGTGGAAACTACAACCAATGGAATAACTACACTGATGATTATGATGTCGATGCTTGCTGGGCTAACTGGTGCGATAACGCCCCAACTTGCCAGCAAAACCTCTTCACCAATGTCGAAGCTGGACATATGGCCGAATCCTTCCCTTATGTTGCCACCGCTCTTCAGCGCGGAAACATTGACCGCACCACTTCCGAAATTGAAGCTCTCTTCAATACTGGTGTAAACTATCCTCAAGGATTTGGACCTGGAGCCACCTCTGTTTGTGATGCTCCTACCAACTTTGATACTAGCAATGATGCCGGTGGCGGCGCCGACCATGCTGGTCTTGCTCCTCGCAACGCAGGACGCAACCCAGTTGTTCGCGCCAAGCTTCAGCTCAACGGACATGACCGATTTCAGGAACGTCTTGGATCTTACTTCAACTTGGTTCAGCCTTACCAACATCACACCAATGTTCCTGCGACTGGTATCAATGTTTACTCTTTTGCTCTTAACCCCGAACAGCATCAGCCTTCTGGTACTTGCAACTTCTCAAGAATTGATTCCGCAGTTCTTCAGTTGCAACTCACCCCTAAGGCCGCTAAGGGATCTAAGATTAGAGTATATGCAGTAAACTACAATGTATTGCGCATTATGTCAGGTGAACAGATTCACGCCTGGAAAAACATCCTGCAAATAGTATTTCAGCTCTACTATTTGGTAAACAGTTGTGCTCTGAATACTTGCTTATATTTAGCCGAATATATGATAAGTAATAGACAGATGTTAGTATCTTCGTATTGAAGGTGCGACATACCTGGTTGCGGGAACTCCCTTAGAGTTCTAACTACCATCATTTTATAGAAATATAAAATGAGACCACAGGTAATGACTGTTCTCTGGTAATAACGTTAGAAATTGGGTAATC
>PVMS01112172.1_pt1 | contig 10595 bp, 8 predicted proteins | sample 1853461 | NCBI WGS metagenome assembly PVMS01 (sample SAMN08582032, study PRJNA380276) | Marine sediment metagenome, whole genome shotgun sequencing project. | isolation source: ocean sediment barecode stripped | collected 2017
CACAGTGACGCCATGTTTTAGCATATCCAGAATCGGCGCCACGCTGAGGCCATTGTTCATGTTCGATTCGGGGTTGTTCACCAGCATGGAGTCGGTGGAACGCAGCAGGTCCAGTTCACGCGCCTCGAAGTGAACACCGTGCACAAAGATGGTTTTTGCGCCGGGAATGCCAAAATCGAGGAAGCGGTCCATGATGCGCCGCCCGTAGCGCTCCATGGTGAGCCGGACATCCAGTTCATCTTCGGCATGCACGCACTGATGACCCTGGGCACCCGCACGCTGCAGCGTTGCGCCGATGCCGCACATGCACTGGACACCGGGTTCCACGTCCACGCAGCCGAAGATGAACTGGATGTCCGGCTCACCATGGAGCGCTACGGGCGACGCATCATGGACCGCTTTCTCGATTTTGGCATTCCCGGCGCAAAAACCATCTTTGTGCACGGTGTTCACTTTGAGGCACGCGAACTGGATCTGCTGCGCTCCACCGACTCCATGCTGGTGAACAACCCCGAATCGAACATGAACAATGGCCTCAGCGTGGCGCCGATTCTGGATATGCTAAAACATGGCGTCACTGTGGGCGTGGGCACCGACGGCATGTCCTCGCACCTGATCTCCCAGGCCCGCGCGATGTACCTGCACCAGCGCACCCATCAGCGCGACCCGACCCTGGCCTTTGCTGAAGCCTGCGAGATTCTGCTGCACAACAACCGGACCATTTGCAACCGACTGTTCCCTGAATCACGCGGCGCCCTGGCCCCGGGGCAATTGGCCGATATCATGATTCCCGATTACGTTCCGTTTACCCCTCTGAATGCGGAAACCTTCTATGGGCATGTCTTGTTCGGCCTGAGCTTTGCCCGCGTTCGCACCACCATCGCACTAGGACGGGTGATCGTGGAAGACGGCTTGCTGCCCCAGCTCGATGAAGAGTCAATTCGTGCCCATTGCGCAGAGCGGGCGAGCAGAATCTGGAAGCGAATCAAGTGATTGAGGTCATCGAATAAAAGTCGGATTTCTGCATTAATTACAGCTGGATCACTCGTGTCAGTTTTGAGGTGGGTACGTTTACCTGCCGCTCTGACAATTAGCTGGAAAGCATCATCAAAATCTGCTGGAACAATTACCACACACCGGAATCGCTTGAAGAAGCGATCGCTCTGCTCAATCACTACGACGGCCGGGCACAGGTGATCGGGGGTGGCACTGATTTGCTGCTGGAAATCCAGCAGGGACTCAAGCCGCCGGTAGAAGCGATGGTCGATCCTGGCCGGATTGACGGGCTTAACCAAATTACCCTCGAAGAGGGCCAAATTATCATTGGCTGTGGAATCAGCCACAGCAGGATTATCGCTGACGAGAACATCATTCAACGCGGCACCTGCCTGGCAGAGGGCTGCGGCGTCATCGGCGGGCCCCAGGTGCGCAATGTGGCTACGCTGGCGGGAAACGTGGCGCATGCGCTGCCCGCTGCTGACGGCACTATCGCCTTGCTGGCGCTGGGTGGAGAGATCGAACTGGCCGAGGCCGACGGCACACGATGGATGCCCCTTCAGGCGGCCTTTCTGGGGCCGGGTAAAAGCGTGATTGATCATCACCGGGCGCTGCTGACCCGCTTGCGCTTCAAGGCGACTGCGGCTGATGAAGGATCAGCGTTTTACCGGGTCATGCGGCCTCAGGGCGTTGCCCTGCCGATGATTGCAATGGCCGTGCGGCTACGGCTGGATGAACAGGAGCATATCGCTTCGGTACGCATCAGTATCGGGCCTGCCGGACCTGTGCCCTACCTGGCCAAGCCAGCCATGAAGATGCTCATTGGCGGCCCGGCTTCACAGGAACAATTCAGCAAAGCGGTTGCGGCCGTGCTGGCCGACATTTCGCTGCGCAGTAGCAAATACCGGGCCACAAAGGAATACCGTGCGGAGATGATCCGCACACATCTGCCGACCCTCCTGGCCAGGGCCGCGGAACGCGCCTCTGCCGGGCATGCCGTGCCGGAAGGAATCGGGCAATGAGCCGCCTGCGCATGACAGTGAACGGCAAGGCCGTCGATCTGGACATTCCGGAGTCACGCTACCTGTCGGCTGTTCTGCGTGAAGATCTGCGCCTGACCGGCACAAAAATTGGTTGCAACGAGGCCGAATGCGGAATCTGCACCGTGCTGGTTGACGGCACACCCATCAACAGCTGCATCTATCCCGCCTTCAAGGCACAGGGCGCATGCATCGAGACGATAGAAAGCCTGTCGCGGGACGGAAAGTTGCACCCGCTGCAACAGGCCTTCCTTGACCACGGGGCCGTCCAGTGTGGCATCTGCACACCGGGCCTGATCATGACTTCCAAAGCTTTGCTGGACGAAAAAGCCGGCACGGGAGAGCCGGTAACCGAGGCCGACATCAAGATTGCCCTCAAAGACAGTTATTGCCGTTGCACCGGTTATCAGAGCGTCATGAATGCGATACGTCAGGCTGATGGGCAGAACGTCCCACCGTATATTCCGGAAACACGCTCCCCAGGGCGTGCCATCGGAACGGCCCGCCCCAACCCGGATGCACTGGCAAAAATCACCGGTCGCGCCCGTTTTACCGACGACTACAATTTCCCCGGCATGCTCTGTGCCCGTACCCTGCGCGCCGGCAGGCCACATGCCCGCATTCGCTCGATCGACACAAGGCAAGCCCGCGCCCTGCCGGGCGTGCACGCGGTGTTGACACACGAGGACGTGCCGGGCCGGAACCTACATGGCCTGGTCAGTGTCGACTGGCCGGTCCTGTGCGCTGACAAGGTCCGCTACGTGGGAGATGCAGTGGCCATCGTGGCTGCAGACAGCGAAGAAATCGCGGAAGGTGCTTTGCAACTGATCCGTGTTGATTACCAGGATCTGCCACTGGTATGCGATGCAATCGAGGCCTTACAGACAGACGCGCCGATACTGCACGAAGGGCGTCCGGACGGCAACCTGCTCAAACACATCAAGGTAAACAAGGGCGATATCGAGGCGGGCTTCGCCTCAGCCGATATCGTGGTCGACCGAACCTATCGCACACCGGCCATAGAGCATCTTTTCCTCGAACCGGAATGCGCCATCGGAGTTCCGGCCGGATTCAATCCAGCCGATTTTGGCGCAGCCTGCGATCCGAATGCGGCGCGGGGAGAAAGCGCGATTCATGACAAGACCACAGTTTATGTCGGCAGCCAAATCCCCTATCTCGACCGTGCTCAAATTGCCGCGTCAATGGGCCAGGAACCGGACTCCGTGCGGGTTGTAGCTGCCTTGATGGGCGGAGGCTTCGGAGGCAAGGAAGACATCGCCGGCCAGATTCATGTCGCGCTGCTCGCCGAGGCCTGCCAACAGCCGGTCAAAATGCTGTATTCGCGCCAGGAAAGCCTGCTGTTTCATCCCAAGCGCCACGCAACGGTGATACGCATCCGCTCCGGCGCCACCCGCGACGGCAAACTGACCGCGGTACACGCAACGCTCTATGGCGACGGTGGCGCCTATGCCAGCCTGAGCGAAAAGGTTCTCACACGCGCCACCACGCATGCTTCCGGACCCTACGATGTGCCCCATGTGAAGGTCGATTGCTTCGCGGCTTACACCAACAATGCGCCCTGCGGTGCGTTTCGTGGTTTTGGCGTCTCACAGAGTTGCTTCGCAGTCGAAAGCAACATGGACATACTGGCAGAGCAACTGGGCCTGGATGCGGTTGAATTTCGCCGCTTTAATGCGTTGGATGTCGGCTCCATGACCTGCACCGGACAGCTCATGCGGGAAAGTGTGGGACTGAAAGAATGCATCGACAAAATCGATGATGACATGCGCAGCGATTCGTTTCGCTGGACCTGGGAAGAGGGATCACGGCGCTATGCCTGGGGTCTCGCTGTCGGCTACAAAAATACCGGCCTCGGCGGCGGCGCGCCGGATAAGGCCAGCGCCGAAGTGGAACTCTGGCTGGACGACAATGGCCAGCCCCGGGCCGAAGTGCGTACTTCCTCCGCGGAAATGGGCCAGGGCCTGCCCGCTGTGCTGGCCGCCTGTGTGGCCGAGGAACTCAAAATCCCGGTCAAACACGTCAGGGTTCTGCTCGGCGACACGGACTATTGCCCGGACGGGGGTCCGACCACAGCCAGTCGGCAGACCTTCGTCAGCGGTAATGCAGCGCGCCTCGCTACCGGCGATGTCATCCAACTGCTCGTTCCGATGGCAGCAGAATCATTGGCCTGCGAGCCAATAGAGGTAGAATTTGCCTGTGGAATATTTTCGAATCCGAAGACAGCGGCAGATGCGCCAAAGGTGACCCTGGCTGAGGTGATAAATCAGGCCGGACAGGCAGGACTGGAACTCCGGGCCCGGCACGAGTACTGGGCGCCCAAGACGCAGCCCCTGGGCACCGGCGGTGATATGCATTTTGCATTCGGTTTCTGCGCCCAGGCCGTGTTGTGTGAAATCGAGATGGATACCGGCAAAGTCCATGTCCGGCAAGTCGTTGCGGCGCACGATGTAGGCCGCGCCATCAATCCCCTGACCCTGGAAGGACAGATCGAGGGCGGAATCGTGATGTGCATCGGCTACGCGCTGACCGAACACTTCATTCAGGAACAGGCCAAACCCTGGACCGGCGTGATGGCCCGTTACAAAATGCCTGGCATCAAACATACACCGAAGATCATTTCCCACATCGTGGAACACGGTACATCGACCGGACCTTACGGCGCGAAGGGCGTGGGCGAACTGCCCAGCATTCCGACCAGTGCAGCCATCACCAATGCCATTTACCGCGCCACCGGCGTTCGGATACGCAGCCTGCCGGTTGACCAGGATGAGCTGCTGCGTGCGATGCGGGCCGGTGCCGCTGAAGTGGAATTGGGCTGGGGTGATCATAAAGCAATACCTGAAATAGCTATGGGAGGACAACCATGAAGCTGGTTCCTGAAATCCGGGAAGACGTATTGAGCAGGAACATTTCCCGGGCCCGCGAACGCAATATCATCCTGCCCACATTCGCCCAGCAGCAGAACCCGGCCCTGGCACCGGCGCAGATCAGGTCAAAGCTGAAAAATACCGGCCTGTGGGACCTGGACCCGGCCAATCTGTTCCGGATCAGCTGGAAAAACGAAGCCGTCGATTTTGGCGGCGGCTTTGGTGAAGGTAACTGGATCGAATTTCCACCAGCGCTCACCGGGGTGGACACGACCATCATTGGCATCGTCGGGAAGTGGTTTCCCACCGGTTCGCACAAGGTCGGCGCCGCTTATGGCTGCCTGGTCCCGCGCCTGGTAACCGGCAACTTCGATCCTGGCAGGCAGAAAGCGGTCTGGCCTTCCACCGGCAACTATTGCCGCGGTGGCGCTTATGACTGCGCGCTGCTGGCTTGCCCGGCAGTCGCGATTCTGCCCGAAGGCATGAGCCGTGAGCGTTTCGAGTGGCTGGAGGAGATCGGTACCGACGAAATCATCGCCACCAAGGGCACCGAATCCAACGTCAAGGAGATTTATGACAAGTGCTGGGAGTTGCAGCGGGAACGCGGAGACGACGTTGTCATTTTTAACCAGTTCGCCGAATTCGGCAATGCCATCTGGCACTACCACGTGACCGGATCGTTTATCGAGGAAGTCTTTCTCGGTCATTTTGCTCAGGACCGGCGCTTATCGGCCTGGGTCAGCGCCACCGGCTCGGCCGGGACTATTGCCGCGGGAGATTTCCTGCGCACCCACCACCCCGGAATCCGGGTGGTGGCCGCGGAGCCCCTGCAATGCCCCACCCTGCGCAGTTTCGGTTTTGGAGAACACCGCATCGAAGGTATTGGGGACAAACATGTTCCGTGGATTCATAATGTCCGCAACACCGACATGGTGGCGGCCGTGGACGATGAACAGGCCCTGCAACTGATGCGTCTTTTCAATGAAGAGGAAGGCCACGCCTGTATGCGGCGTGAAGGTGTAGATGAACGCATTCTCGATGCGCTTGGGCAGATCGGTATTTCCGGATTGTGCAACCTGGTGGCCAGCATCAAGACCGCCCGCTACTACGACATGGATAGCCGGGACGTCATCTTCACGCCACTCACCGATTCCATGGCTCTGTATTCTTCCCGCCTGCAGGAAATGGAGGCAAGGCATGGCCCGTATACGCCGCACCTGGCGGACCAGCATTTCGCCCGTTATTTGCAGGGCACCAGTTCCGATTTCATGCGGGAACTGAAATATTCAGATCGCAAGGCGCTGCACAATTTCAAGTATTTCACCTGGGTGGAGCAGCAAAAACGCAGCTCACAAGAACTCCGCCAGCTGTGGGACGAGGACTTCTGGCAGCAGGTGTTTTCGCGGGAGGTGGTGGACGAATGGGACCGTCTGATCGACACCTTCAACCGGGCCACGGGACTGGGCAGCGAAGCACGTTCCGGCAAAACAGAAATCGGAGATGAGGCATGAGCAGTAAGTATCATGACGGTGCAATCGAATTCCAGGCCGAATTGGTTCGATTCATGCAGGACATCGTTCGCATCCCCTCGCTCAGCTCGCAGGAAGGTGCGGTCATTCAACGCATCCGCGAGGAAATGGAACATCTGGGATATGACGAAGTGACGGTCGATCCCATGGGCAACCTGTTGGGCCGGATCGGCAGCGGACCCCGGGTAGTTGCCCTGGACGGCCATGTCGACACGGTCGATGTCGGCGACCCTTCCCTGTGGCAGCGGGATCCATACTCCGGCGATGTGGAAAACGGAATTTTGTATGGCCGCGGAAGCAGTGACATGAAAGGCGGGGTGGCTTCGTCCGTTTACGCTGGCGCCCTGTTGAAAAAAACCGGCCTGCCTGAAGAAATCACCCTTTATGTCACAGCGACGGTACAGGAAGAAGACTGTGATGGGCTTTGCTGGCAATACATAATCGAGGAAGACGGCCTGCGTCCGGACCTGGTAGTGATTGCCGAACCAACCAGCCTGGGCATCTACCGGGGCCAGCGTGGGCGTATGGAAATGGAGGTGCACTGCTCCGGTATCTCCTGCCACGGATCAGCGCCAGAGCGTGGCGACAACGCCATCTACAAGATGGCCGGCATCATCGCCGACATAGAGACCCTGAACGATCGGCTGGAACCGCGTGGCCCGCTGGGCAAGGGCTCGGTCACCATCAGCGAGATTCGCTCCACATCCCCCAGCCTGTGCGCGGTGGCCGACGGCTGCACCATTCACCTCGATCGCCGCCTGACGACAGGTGAAACAGAAGAAACTGCCGTCGCCGAAATACGGGCCCTGCCCTCGGTCGAGGCCGCACAAGCCACGGTGACGGTCCCAGATTACACTGTACCCAGCTATTCCGGGCTCAACTACCCGATGCGCAAGTACTATCCGACCTGGGAAACGGCTGAGAGCGATCCAGCCGTTCGGTGTGCACAGGCCGCTTTTCGGAACGCCTTTGGCGAAGAGGCGGAGAGCGGCTTCTGGACCTTCAGCACCAACGGCGTGGCAACAGCCGGTCTGCACGGCATCCCGACCATTGGCTTTGGTCCCGGGCATGAGCATTTCGCCCATGCACCCAATGAGCAGACCGAGGTCGAGCACCTGGTGCGTTGCACTGCTTTCTACTGCGCATTCGTCAATCAGTTTGCGAAATCATGGGAGCCTGAATCCAATGACTGATATTGAAAATTCCCGAAAGGAAATGAAAGGCCGTGACTGGTTGATGACCCAGGACTGGTCCAAGGCAGAGATAGAACTCGCCCTGGAGACAGCAGTGCAACTAAAAAAGGAGTTCAAAAGCGGTATCACATCGCTGCACCTGCCGCACAAAACGATCTTCCTGATCTTCTTTGATAACTCCACCCGCACCCGCAACTCCTTCGAAGCCGGCATCACTCAACTCGGTGGGCATGCGCATTGCATCGACTCGGAGACCTCGCAGATCGCGCATGGCGAGAGTCCGAAGGACATGGGAATAATTCTCTCCGGCTACGGTCACGGTATTGCGATCCGTCACGACCTGGTGCCCGGCGAGGGACAGTCCTATATGCGTGAGGTTGCGCGCTGGGCCGATGTTCCGGTAATCAACATGCAGTGTGACGTCGATCATCCCTGTCAGACCCTGGCCGATCTGATGACGATTCGCGAGGAGTTCGGCAAGGATCTGCACGAGCTCAAAATTGCCGTTTCCTGGGCCTATGCTCCCAGTTATATCAAACCCATGTCCGTTCCCCAGGGACTGATCATGTTGATGACACGCTTCGGCATGAATGTCACCCTGGCCCATCCACCCGAGTACAAGCTGATGGCCGAGCCGATGAGGCTGGCACGGGAAAATTCCGAACGCTCAGGCGGCCGCCTCGAGGTCGTGGACAACATGGAAGATGCAATAGCCGAAGCTGACATTGTCTACCCCAAGAGTTGGGGCGTGGAATCGCTCTTCGGCCGGCCGGAAGAAGCGATGAAAATCGCACAGCAATACCGCCACTGGATCTGTGACGAAAAGATAATGGCCCGGGCAAATGATCGGGCTATCTACATGCACTGCCTGCCCGCAGACCGCGGCTGCGAAGTCTCTGATGCAGTCATTGACGGCCCACAATCACGTGTCTACCCCGAGGCCGAAAACCGAATGCACACAGCCAAGGCCCTGATGGCGCTGACCATGTAAGGCATGTTAATGACGAGGGAATGCCCGTGTATATGAACGGATATCGATGTTTTGCCTGTATGGCAGAGCAGTCTGCCGAATTCGCCGGTTTTCAGTGTCCGGTCTGTGGCGGCAACCTCGATATCATTTATGACTATAGTGCTGTCGCACAGGACTTTGCAGATGCTGGCAACGCAGAACAACGTGACCTGTTCCGCTATCGTTCGTTTCTGCCGGTGGAAACACCCCAAAACCCCTTCCCCTTGAGGATCGGTGGCACGCCGCTTTACCGGGCAACGCGCCTGGGCAGACAGGCGGGATTGCGTAACTTGTATCTCAAGGATGACAGCTGCAATCCCAGCGCCTCACTCAAGGACCGTGCCAGTGCGGTTACGCTGTGCAGGGCCATCGAAACCGGAGCCTCGGTGGTGTCTGCCGCCAGTACCGGGAATGCGGGTTCATCCCTGGCCTGCCTGGCGGCGGCACTGGATTTGAAGGCTGTAATCTTTGTACCGGAAGATGCGCCAGCAGCCAAGCTGACCCAGGCGCTTTCCTTCGGCGCCAGAGTCCTCGCCGTGAGGGGCAGTTACGATGACGCCTATGAGCTGTGCCTGGTCGCATCCGAAGAATTCGGCTGGTTCAATCGCAGTACCGGCTTCAATCCCTTCACCCGCGAAGGCAAAAAAACCTGTGCATTCGAAATTTGGGAGGACCTGGAAAGGCGGGTGCCGGATCGGGTGGTGGTTGCCAGCGGAGACGGCAACATCCTGAGCGGCATCTGGAAAGGCTGGTGCGAACTGAAGTCAGCCGGACTCATTGACCGTCTGCCCAGGATCGACTGTGCTCAGTCCGCCGCCAGCGCTGCAATCACGCAAACCGTGCATCGTCTTCGCCTCAACCAGGATCAGACTGTGGACTGGTCGCATGTCACCGTGGATGAGGTGCACGCCACCACCATAGCCGACTCGATATCGGTAGACAGGCCGCGCGATGGCCTGGCTGCAGTAAAGGCTGTGATCCAGTCTGGCGGTGAAGCAATTGCTGTCAGCGACGATGAAATATTGAGCGCTGTTGCGGAAATGGCACAATTCACCGGAGTCTTTCCGGAACCGGCTGCGGCGGCGCCCTGGGCTGCAGTCAAACAAATGGCGGGAGAACAGAGCATCGACAAAGACGAGTTGGTTGTCTGTATCGTTTCCGGCAGTGGATTGAAAGACGTGGCTAGCGCCGCTGAAGCCACCGATACTGCTTTGGTGATTGAGCCTTCCCTGGATGCTGTCAGGGATGCCCTGTACCCGGTGCTTCCGGCATGAAAAATCATGCGAAAATTTCTTTTTGACTCAAAATGCCCGACAATGGTCTGTGTAATGGTTCGTTGTCATTCAAAATAACAATAAATTCCTGGTTGGGCAGGACTGGAGTGAACTATGAAGATGATTCTGAAACCGCTTGCATGGTCTGCAAGTATGGCAGCTATTTTCATTTTGAATCCCATTTTGCCGGTGCAGGCCGAAGAGGTCGATCTGTCTTGCATGAAGCATCGAGTCCGGGCAAAAATCGCCGTCAGTAATCGTTTCAGAGAATTTGACGTCCTGGTCGAAAATCATTGCCCGGGTCCGGTCTATTGGTCGATGTGCATTGAGCGGATGGATCCACAAACCAGCAAAATTATGGAAACCCTGACGCCTTCCAGCCGGGTCAAAGTCGACAAGAAAACCCGGGTCAACCTGAGGATGATGAGAATCTCAGAGGAATCCGATCCGCAGTTGGAGTCGAGGAATTTTATCTGGATGTTGCATATGCACTGGAACCCGCGCTGAACACGCAATGTGTGGCCAAAGGCTGTGAGGAGCAGAAAGGCGACCTGAGAAAGGCATTCAGGGCGAATGAAAAAGCCCTGCAAAAACTCGAAACGGAGCTCACTAACAAGATTTCAACTGAATGCCCTCAATCCGGCTGGAGCGGGAACGATCAGGCGG
>PVMS01028075.1_pt1 | contig 10594 bp, 9 predicted proteins | sample 1853461 | NCBI WGS metagenome assembly PVMS01 (sample SAMN08582032, study PRJNA380276) | Marine sediment metagenome, whole genome shotgun sequencing project. | isolation source: ocean sediment barecode stripped | collected 2017
CCCGCGTTAACAGAGCAAAATCTTCCTGGTCTCTTAACTGCAAATCATAAATTTGCTGGTACAGACCGCCCTCAGCCAGCAATTCATTATGGGTACCTCTTTGAACAATACGACCGTAATCCATTACAAGTATGGTGTCAGCTCCCTTTAATGTTAGTAACCGTTGGGCGATAACGAAGGTCGTTCTACCCGACATTAATGCGTTGAGAGCCTGTTGGATGAGATGCTCGGTTTCCGTGTCTACGCTGCTGGTAGAATCATCTAGAATCAGGATCTGTGGATTAGTCAGCAGGGCGCGTGCAATGGCTATTCGCTGCTTCTGACCTCCGCTTAAGGTGACGCCGCGTTCTCCAACTCGGGTTTCATATCCCTGGGGAAAATGCATTATGAATTCGTGAGCGCGTGCTACGTTAGCAGCTTCCTTAATTTCTCTAACATTGGCATCAGGACGGCCATAAGCAATGTTTTCGCCGATAGTGTCACTAAATAGAAAAGTATCTTGCATAACTATGCCAATACTTCGCCGTAGATGCTCGATCTTCCAATCTCTTGTGTCTAATCCATCGATCATAACTGAACCCGAATTTGGATCATAAAACCGGGGGATGAGGCTTGTTAAAGTTGATTTTCCAGATCCGGTTGGTCCCATGAGTGCAATAGTTTGACCGGGTTCGATAGAAAAGGAGATATCAGAAAGTATCTGCCGGCCTCCACCGTAGGAGAAGTAGACCTTGTCAAAGACAACTCGACCTTCAACTGGAGAGACCGAACTAGCCGTCGGTTTTTCGACTATTTCCCTGGGTGTATCCATAATCTCAAAAATTCGGCCAACACTAGCGCCGGCGGTCGCCGCTAGGTTCACCAGGAAGCCCAACCTCTGGACTGGGCCATTAAGCATTAAGACGTAGGAAATCATCGCAAATAATGACCCGACGGTTATTGCCCCTCCCATCGCCAGCGGACCTCCAAACCACAATAGAATAAAGATGCTTATTGCCAGGGTAAATGTAAAAAACGGCCAATTATTAGCCCAAAGTCGGATAAGCCGGTAGCGGCGGGAAAACCACTGCTCATTTCCGGCATCAAATTTCCATAATTCGTGACCTTCTCGAGCAAATGCCTTGACAACCCTAATACCTGTCAGGCTTTCTTGCATTGTTGTTGATAAAACGCCCATTTGCTCCTGGATCCCTTTAAACATCGGCCGAACAATACGGCCAAAGCGAATGGTCATGAATATCAATGCGGGTATGGGTACAAGGGCAAGGACTGCCAGGGCCGAATTCTCCAATAACATTGCGATCACAACGCCCAATAACAATAAAATTGTACCGACCAGATCCATGAGGCCAATCCCTATGAATCGTTCCGTCTCGGCAATGTCACTGGTTGCTCTGCTCATTAAGTCACCAGTCTGTGTCTTGTTGTGGAATGAAAAGGAGAGACGCTGAGTACTATCAAAAAATTGGTTTCGCAAATCATAGGCGACCCGGTGAGTAAGCCATTCTCCAGAATAGCGTTGGCCGTAACCAGCGATCGCCTTAAAGAACCCAATCAAAAGGAGGATCAAGCTTGCGCCGATCAAGGCCTTCGCTTCTCCGCTAGCAAGCCCCAAATCAATGGCAAACTTGATTACTTGCGGGATGAGTAGATTCAGCCCAGTTCCAATGATCATTGACACGTACCCTACGAAAGTCTGTCGCGAGTACGGTTTTAAATAAGATAATAGGCGCCGATAAACGTTTCCTTGACTGGTCAAAGATTTCTCCAGTTTATTGACTCTCCCTCCTTCCATCGAATGGAAAATTTATCAGAGTCAGCCCGCAGTCGCAAATCAATGTGCCTTAATGATATTAATATATGGCGTTTCAAAGGCGAATTTGGCGTAGAAAGTTTTGACAGTCGTTGGCTGAATCGGGTAAACTCAGTTGAATTTTAGAGAGATTCTCAATTCCCAGGTTTACGCACAATTAATCGAGAACGGTTGCCTGGGCAAAATGAACGGAAATCCGTGGCGCAAACTGTTAGTTTGCGGATTGAAATAACAGATCAACCTAAAGAGGAGAAGATATGGAATATCGAAGATTGGGAGGTTCAGGCCTAAAAATAAGCGCCCTGTCCCTTGGTTCATGGGTAACATTCGGCCGGCAGCTGGATACAAGTTTAGCTGAGAAATGTATGGCAGCCGCTTATGATGCAGGTGTTAATTTCTTCGATAATGCTGAGGCCTATGCACGCGGCGAATCGGAAATTATTATGGGTGAAGCTTTAAAAAAGTTAGCCTGGCCTCGCGATTCTTATCTCGTATCTAGCAAGGTATATTGGGGTTCAGTCGCCGCTCCTCTCCCCACCCAACAAGGGCTTAGCAGAAAACATGTATTCGATGCCTGTCACCAGGCCCTTAAACGCCTGCAGCTGGATTATTTGGACCTATATTTTTGTCATCGCCCTGATCGTGAAACGCCCATAGAAGAAACTGTCCGGGCGATGAGCGATTTGATCTCCCAGGGGAAGATCCTCTACTGGGGGACATCTGAGTGGTCGGCCCAAGAAATAACGGAAGCATATGGTGCTGCTCGCCAATTCAACCTGGTTCCCCCAACCATGGAACAACCTCAGTACAACATGTTTCACCGAGATCGCTTCGAGATTGAATACCATCGTCTCTACGAAGAAATTGGCTTGGGGACAACGATTTGGTCGCCATTAGCATCGGGGCTGCTGACAGGCAAATATAATGCTGGTATTCCACAGGATTCCCGGGCGAATTTAGAAGGATTTGACTGGCTCAAGGAGAGATTCGAAAGCGATGAAGCACAAAGGCAAATCGTCAAGGTTAAAGAATTAGCAAAGTTAGCGGATGAGCTTAACACGAATATGCCCAGGCTCGCTATCGCCTGGTGTCTCAAAAATCCCCGAGTCAACAGCGTTATTATTGGCGCTTCCAGGTTGGAACAGCTCTTGGATAATCTAGAGGCCTTGGATCTGGTAAGCCAGCTTGATTCCGCCGTTATGGAGCAAATAGAGCAGATCCTCGATAATAAACCTGAGTTTCCACAATTTTAACTATGCTGCCAAAAACCTTACCAATCACAGGTCTTCCATCTGGAATGATACCGGAATCGGTTCTCGTTTGCGGCGATCCCGCCATGGCTACAGCTATCGCCAATAAATTCGACGATTTTGAACTGCTAAGCGAAAAACGGGAATATCGCTGCTATGTTGGGATTTATGAAAATATCCCAGTCGCTGTTTGCTCTCATGGGATAGGATCCCCGGGCGCGGCCATCGCCTTCGAAGAGTTAATTAGCGCTGGCGCGCGCAGAATTATCCGCGTTGGAACTTGTGGTGGTCTGCAAGAAGATATTATGAGCGGGCATCTCGTCCTGGCAACAGCGGCCGTCCAGAATATCGGCTACGCGCGGGAAGTCGTGCCGCAAGGTTTTCCGGCTGCAGCCGATATCGATATTTCCTACGCTTTAAGGCAGGCTGTTCGAGTATTCAAGGGGCCATGGTCCTCCGGAAATGTTTTAACCCGCGACAGCTTTTATCAAGGGATTGAACTCTCGTCAAAGCCAGATTATGAACAGCTATCGAGAGCCCGCGTCCTAGCTGTGGAGATGGAGTGCGCTGCCCTCTTTATTGTCTCATCTCTAAGGGGTGTAAAGGCTGGAGCCATATTAACTGTTGACGGTAATCTCTTAGAGAGCCATGGGGAATCGATGGAAAGCTACGATCCAGACAATTCCAGAGTCCACGAGACGGTTAGCAGCGCCATACACATCGCCCTGGAAGCCCTAGTTCTTTTAAACAATGGATCTGACTGAGAAGAGGCGGGCTGTTCGCCGGCTATTAAATGAGACAGACCCGGCCGACGCGGCCGCTGTGTATTATGTTTTTCATCATCCGGCAGAAAAAATTCAAATTACTACCTACCCTCCCGATTCGCAACCTCTCTTAGGCTATGTTTGTTCTGCTATGACCGGCATCGATCTATTCCGGCCTCTGGTGACTATGCGTTTACCCTTAGATCGTTCTGGTCAAGAGCTCGATTATTCGAAATCATTAGATTTGATCTACAGCGCTTTTCCAGTCGGCGGATCATTGTTAATCAGCGCAGTTTCATCATATTACCCATTTCTATCAGCAGTCCTGGATATTCAGAGAGAAGATAAAACAAGACTGCTGGTCATAAATCGGGCCTCATTCTCCCCAATTATAAACGTGTTGGTTACCGAAACCCTATCACACAACAATCTGCCCCGGTATGTTATTCACAAGCGTGATAACAGCTCTGAATCTTCCTCTGGTGATATCATTACATCAGCAGGAGTTAACTGGCGATCTCCATCCTTTGCCGAGGTATATGTTCATACGAGGAACAACTTTCGTCGTAGGGGGATGGGAAAAAGTGTCCTTGCCTACATTGTTAAAAGCATACTAGATTCAGGGAGAACCCCCCTCTACGTAGTTTCAGTCGACAATGATCCTTCATACCAACTTGCACGTTCAGTTGGCTTTGTCGATACAGGCGAGGAAGAGATAATGATTGAAGGATCTCTGAAACCCAAACCTCAATCCTACGAATAGTAAAGAACAACAGGCCATTTTACCTATTCCGATGTGAAAAATGCGAAAATTCTGGACCCGCGCTATTTACACCCTTATGAGCACATGCTAGATTATGATGAGATCTTACCAGCAGTACATAAAAATGGAGGCAGTGCGAATGGAACGAAAGCGTGGCGTCGTTAAGTGGTTCAGTCGCATTAAGGGTTATGGCTTCATCCTCCCGGATGATGGGGATGGTGAAGTGTTTGTGCACTACTCCGCCATAGAAGGAGAAGGATACAAGAATCTTTACGAAGGCGATCGAGTGGTCTTTGTAGAGGTAGACAAGGGAAAAGGACCCCAGGCTAAGGATGTAAATTTGCTGCGGATGGTCCCCTAAATTCCCACTAGAGAGAGATAAAAAAGCCCTCAGCGATGTGAGGGCTTTTTTGCTGGTTATGTAAAGCTCTAACCTTGCCTGTTAAATCTTGAGGCAATAACCTACAGCTTGCTTACAAATGTTTGAGCTAGAGCACTGTTTGAGCCACCCAGCCGCGCTAACATGTCAACCCAAAGTGGAAAACGAAGCAGGGAGCGCTGGATATTATATGACTTCCGCATACCCTTTTCCATGCGCTCATGAAGAATAGACTCGTATTCTTGAAATCTCCTATATGAGACGTCATCTTCTGCTAGGCCCTTGTCGATCACATCGGCCGCAATGATGGACGATTGAAGTCCATTGTGAATACCTCCACCCGTTAAAGGATTAATCAACCCAGCCGCATCGCCAATTAACAAGGCTCCATTAGAAGCCCTCTTCATGTCTTGGGAGCCAAAATTCAACTGCCAAACCGAGATATCCTGTAGATCGCCGCCCCGGCTCAGTCGCTTCTTAATAGCTGGCATTCCAAGAAAAACATCCACCATTTCCTCCAGCGTCCTGTCACTCTTCCGGAATTTATCCAATCTCATCCCAAGACCAAGATTGGCCAGGCCTTCTCCCATTGGGAAAATCCAGGCGTATCCAGGCAATATTGCCCGATATAAATAAAATTCTACCTTATGGGGCAATTCCTCGATGTCATGAATATAGCAGCGCAGGGCAACTGCTCTATGGCTGTCTTTATGTTTATCTGGGCGAACCGCTCGGGCAATTGTTGAAGTCACACCATCAGCCCCGATAACTACTTTAGCACGAATCTCCTCTTCAGAGCCATTGACCCTAGCCACAACTCCCTTTACCTGGTCATCTTCTACGATTGCCCGTTTCACCTGAGCGTTAATAAATTCAACGCCAGTATCAACTGCAAATTCCTGGATCAAGGCATCGAATCGAAGCCTCGGAACGACATAGGATAAAGCGCCATAGCGCTTTCCTGGCTTCAGTTCTGCCTCTAGTACATATTCTCTCGGAGAGCTCAGCAGTAGACTATCGACTGGGTAAAAATTTTCTTCCCTGAATCGCTCTTCTAATCCCAAGGAATATAGGACTTCAATCGCACCGGCAGGAATGCCATCGCCGCATGCCTTATCCCTCGGAAATTCCTGGCGATCCAGGAGGAGAACGTCCCTTCCTTTTTTGGCCAGCGCTATCGCGGCAACAGAACCGCTGGGACCTGCGCCCACAATAACAACTTCTCGCTCCATTAAAATGCTCCTAAATAACTAAATCCCTTCCCGATCCCGTATCATAGCCAGCAGCCCTTCACAACCGTCCTTGACTAATTGGTAAACATATTCAAAATTACCACTGTAGTAAGGATCAGGAACGTCTTTAACTTCACTTTGTTTGGCAAAATCTAACAGCCTGTACAATCTTGGGTGATCCCCAAAAATTGCCTTGATATCATGGATGTTGTTTTGATCCATGGCGATAATGTAACTTCTGTTCTGCGCAAGATCACCTATTTTCAGCTGGCGAGATCTGCCTGAATATTTGATATCATGATCGGCCAATACCCGCTGTGTACCATTGTGCGCCGGTTGTCCAACATGCCAGCTTGATGTCCCTGCAGAATCTATCGCAAATAATTTCGACAGACCGTCATTATCAACAAGTTTATGAAAAACAGCATCGGCCATCGGCGATCGACATATATTTCCCAAGCAAACAAATAATACCCGAATTTTCATAAATAAGGTTCACTAATTAATGATGATTATGGCGTATCCAGCCACAAATTCCAACCAGTAAAACACCAAGTTGGCCTATAAGCCGCATTCTGTTCCCGCGAACGGGTAGTGATCATCCATCTGGGCAGGTCATTACTGATCTGCTCATGCAGTCTACCCGGGTGTCTCTTGGAGCGAGCTACTCCTCAGATAACCATGTCCGAAACGGCCAATGGCTGCCATTCACCCTGCTTGACCTTGCTCCCGGTGGGGTTTGCCGATCCAGCGCCATTACTGGCGCTGCTGGTGGTCTCTTACACCGCCGTTTCACCCTCACCAGCCTTGTCCCTGATTGTTACAATTAATTTGCTAATGGGCTGTTTACTTATCAACAATATCCATTAAATTCGAGCAACCAGGTCTGCAAATTTTTGCGGCCGGCAATATACCTCTCTGTTGCACTTTCCGTCGGGTTACCCCGCCCGGCCGTTAGCCGGCACCGTGCTCTCTGGAGTGCGGACTTTCCTCGACCTGGCAAACCAGGCCGCGATCACCCAGCCAACTTGGCCGTACGATGTTAGCATCGGCCTATTTACCAGTCAAGCGCAGGGGGGAATTTCATCGAAAATCATCAGCTAAAACGTGCCGGTTTCAGCAACTTAATGGCTCTTAATCAGAGAATTTGTAGGATTCCAGGTCTTAACTTAACTGAACTTGTATCGCTTTAAGCGCCCGTTTTGTTAACACTGAAGCCATATCAGCTCTGTAGCTAGAATCGCCGCGAAAATCCCCTGGATGATTCGTTAATGACTTGGCTGCAGCGGCCGCAAGCTCAATAGCGTTATCGCTAATTTCACCATCCAGACTGCTTTCAGCGTTTTCTAGGCGGCATGGTCGTTCCCGAAGGCCGCTGGCGGCCAGACGAACTGTACTACCTGTGGGCAACCATGCAGAAACAGACACTATCGGGTAATCAGCGGGTGTGCGAGCCACTCGATGGCTGCTGCCGTATCCGGATCCCAAGCCAAATACAACCTCAGTTATCAACCCGGCAGCTTTCTGCTCACGTGTCAGGAACTCGATCAGAGTCATCTGACTTTCTCCCGGGTCGTACAAAGTCAATTCTGCCTCGAACAACAACAGGGCCACTAATAATTCGCTGTCGGCGAGCCGAGAAGCAATAACACCTCCAAACGTGGCTGCATTTCGATAAGTGTTTGGTCCCGAAAATAGAAGCGCTCTCTGAAACAGACCTTCTTGATCAAGCCTCGTTTCCGCCCTATTCGAAAATAATTCCCCGTTGACACCCTTGACAGCATCATTCAATCGTGCCATCGCACCGATGTGGAGATAGTCATTCCTCTTTTCGATTCGATCCAAACCAATGTCCTGAAGATCAACAACTGCTGCCTCGACATCTCCGGCCAGCAATTTTGTGCCTCCAGCAAGTGGAATTGTATTGGGATTGCCCAATAGATTTAGGGCTTCATCAAGCTGTTTTGGACGGTAATAACCGGTTGGTCTCTTTGGCATTGTCGAAGTATCCTTGTTATATGTTGCTGACTTGCTAATCGCAATCCGCTCTTTTGCATTATTATGTAAAGCTCAATCAAAATAGCCGCCCTTGCCTAGTTAGTATAACCATTTCCTTTTATCAATGAGACAGACTGCTGTATTGGTATTGTTTCAATTTAACCATATAGCAGGGGCATTTAGCAACCATATTGATGTAGAAATCTTCAAGTTCGTCCTTGTGGTATTATCTATGGATTAAATATGCATCTGGTACGAGTTGAAAAATGAGCATTATTAATCAGTCTAAAACCTGGGCCTGGTCACGACCGCTCTCCACCAGGTTAATTCCCATTATAGTAGTTTTAGGTGTATTTTTGATCCTTGGTTTCTACACGGTTACCGATCCAGCACGAATTGATAACAATTCTGTGTTGAATGGTGCAGATTATGTCGGCTACGCAGTCTGTCACCGAATTACTGATCGCTCATTCACGATTGCCGGACGACAGCTGCCTCTCTGCGCTCGCTGTACGGGTATGTATTTGGGTATTTCTCTGGCTTTTCTCGTCCTCCTATTAGCGGGTAGGCAGCGCTGGAGCAATTTGCCTCCCTTGTCTGTACTGATTGCCTTAGGGTTTTTCCTTCTTGCCATGGCTGTCGATGGACTTAACTCCTACAGTCACTTCTTTCCAGATTTTCCCCACTTGTACGAGCCAAGAAATTGGCTGCGCTTGGTTACAGGCATGGGAACAGGCCTGACGATGGGCATCATCATCTTCCCGCCCTGGCTCAAACTCTTTGGAAGCAGCAGATCATTCGACCATCAGTCGCCGATTTAAAGGAACTGCTAGGATTCTTAATTTTAGCCTTCATCATCATTACGCTTGTATTAAGCAACCAACCGCTCATTTTATACGTTTTAGGACTTATTAGTGCAGCCGGCGTGCTGATCATCTTAACCTCAGTGAACACAGTAGCTCTTTTGATTGTCTTTAAGAAAGACGCCAGAGCGGAGAAGGTTCGGCAGATAGCTATTCCGCTCATGATCGGCCTGTTTTTAGCCATAACCCAGGTGGCAGTCATCAGCGTGTTTAGATTCACCTTTACAGGAACTTTGACCGGTTTTCCTGGAATATAAGATACGCAAACATAACCATAAATTGATTTTGCAAGTTCCGAGTAGACAAAATGTTTTGACTTTTCGATGCCGGAATCATCACATTTTGATATATAAAATTAAACGATTTCACAACATCAGGAGGGATACAGGATGAAAATCGACTTCGGTAGTGTTATCAAAGCTGGAGGAGTCGCTGCTGCGGCAGCTGTAGTACTTGGCATTATTTCCCAAATACCTTTCTTTGGACCAATTCTGTGGTTCTGTTTCTGTATTGGTGGGTTTTTAATTCCTGTTGGGGCAGGCGCACTTTACGGCTATTTCGCCCCTGGTCAAGAGGAGATTGGCGAGAGCGCATTGGGTGGACTGTTGGCTGGTGGGACTGCAGGAATAATTTATGGAATATTCCAGGGATTAACCGCATTAATATTTTCAATTTTTAATGGCAGCGGTGTTGTTGTTACCCTGACAACAAGCGCCTTTACGACTGTTTTTTCAGTTTGCGGCTTCGCGATAAGCGGGCTGCTTTTTGGGGCCATAGGTGGGATGCTCTGGCCCCTGATTCAACAGCGTCGATCGCCTTCCCCTGGAACTTAATTTCAGCGCTTAAGCTACTTTAGCAGCGAGCACATATCAACTACCGGAAAGATCAAATTCAGCCTTTTCTTAGCGAACGCCATCTAATAGTAATTTTAAGAGGAGACCACACCATAAATTGAAAGGAATGATAAGTCAAAGCCCCAGTTCAACCCCACATTGTTATATGATTGGCATTGATCAATTTCAATTGTGTGGCATTATTATGATCCCATAATCTAGGAGGGAATTTTCTACATGGGTGAAAACAGAAATATTATTATCATCATTGTGGTAATTCTTCTATTCTGCTGCTGCTGCATTCTTGCTACTTCAGGTTACTTTTACTGGGGAGATATCATCTTCGACGCCATAGGATAACCATTACCCGAAGACGCAATTAATGAATTCAGCTTAGGCTGCCAGCCAGAATCAGCATTTTTAATATGATTGTGGCTCGATGAATTCCAAAAAAGTTTTACCACTTTGGATTTCGTCGCCGTCCAAGCCAGCTTCGATTTAAGTCAAATCGTTACACTTAATGATGAAAATGTATGTCCCAATTTGGTCCGAAAACTCACCAGATATGGGACATCACATTTTCATCATTAAGTGTAACGATTTGACTTAAATCGAAGCTGGCTTGGACGGCGACGAACATGAAGACAGTAAAATCTTTCTGCCATTCATCGATCCACAACTTTACTTGGAATGCTGATC
>PVMS01001665.1_pt1 | contig 10593 bp, 7 predicted proteins | sample 1853461 | NCBI WGS metagenome assembly PVMS01 (sample SAMN08582032, study PRJNA380276) | Marine sediment metagenome, whole genome shotgun sequencing project. | isolation source: ocean sediment barecode stripped | collected 2017
AATAAGACAGATAATGTCTGATTATAGATAAGTTTCAGGAATAATTCCGGGGGAGAGGATGACATACTAATACGTATGTATTCAATGAATCAGAGATCAATAATCTGTGACCGACCGCTTCATACTGAAAGCGGACGTTCAGATGGAAATATTTTGGGCGAAACACCACTATCCCCACAAGTCAATACAGATAACTATTCACTATTAACTCTTAACTTATTCAGGACTGGGGGCTACTTCAGTCTCGAAATCATTATTTTCCTCAAAAACATATTCTCAAGCATAGCAGCATAACGATATATTAAAGTTGCCCCTGATCAACAAAATTAACCACCAGCTGAGCTCGCAGGCTCTTCCTGTTCAAATGGTTTTTGCTCTGGTGTCAAATCAGCTTTGCCGGTACCAGGCATTATCTCAAATCCCAAATCAAAATGGACCAACATCTGCTTAAACTGCTCGTATACATCACGATTACCTTTTAGCTGAGCCTTACCAGACGAGATCTGGTCATCAAAGCTCACTGCACCCATCATGGTTTTTTCCAAATCAGAACGGTTTAACGTGATGGTCAAGTCCGCATCATCAGCTTGGTAACCTGCAATGCTGGTAAGTGTGGCATTACTAAGCTCGACCACAAATTTCTCGCCATTGTCAGGCGTTATCAGATTGATTTTGAATTCATGACCTTCTGCCTTTGCACTGTCAAGACGTATCGCAAGAAAATCAAGCCATAGATCGGTAGTCATGGCTGAAATCACATCCGGTCCAGCAGTCTTGGGGGATGCGCCGGTTGGAATGCCATTGCGTAATTCATAGGCAGCCGCCAAGAAGCTGTTACGAACGCTCGGACTCTCCTGCTGGTAGCCTATTTGTTCAAATACATCTGCCAGTAAATCTTTGGCTTCCTGATTCTGAGGTTCCGCGTAGACGAGTTTATTCAATATCTCCTGAGCCATACGGTACTTGCCTTCATCATACAGGGCCTTACCTTTGACCATTATCGGTTTTGCTCCACCCATCATCTCGACATATAGTGGTGCCGAATCCTCAGGAGAGAGAGGAATTAATGTGGTTGGATTGGCATCCCAATAACCAAGATACCGATTAATAACCGCACGACTATTATGTTCTACTGATCCATGGTAACTCCGTGCAGACCACTGTTGCTGAAGACTTTGTGGCACCTTATACACATTGTGAATTTGGTTAATAGTCACACCTTGGTTGGCCAGGTGCAACACACCATTATTTAAATGTGCATAGGTATCACGCTGTGCCCGCATTACCTCCTGAACCCGCTCATTGCCCCAGCGTGGCCAGCTATGAGAGGCAAACATCACTTCTGCCTCTTGTCCGAACAGGTAGAGCGCCAGATTGATCTGCTTGGACCATTCCAGTGCATCACGTACCAGCGCACCACGCAGAGTGTAAATGTTGTGGATTGTACCGGTGATGTTTTCTGCCGCCCAGAATGCTTTCATATCCGGGAAGTAGGTATTCATTTCTGCAGGTGCTTCAGTACCTGGCGTATTCTGGAATATCATTTTGACTCCATCAACAGTCATTTCTTCGATATCGTTCTCGATGATCACTGTTGGCGGAATCAGCCCTAAATTACCTGCAGCGACGTTCTTGCCAATAGACTGGTCGACATGACCGAAAGGGTCGCGTGGCAAAAGAACACCATATTGGTAGAACAGGCGTCGAGTCATAGCATTACCTGCATAGACATTCTCCGCAACGGCATGATGCATAAAGCCAACTGGGGCAATAATCTTGATCTTGCCGCTATTGACATCTTCAATACTCGCAACACCACGTACTCCACCAAAATGGTCTGCATGTGAATGCGAGTACACCACTGCAACCACAGGGCGCTCACCCAACTGTTCATTGATAAACTTCAGTGCTGCCGCCGCTGTTTCTTTTGCTGTCAGCGGGTCGAACACAATCCAGCCAGTGTCACTCTTGATGAAAGTGATATTGGCAAGGTCATAGCCACGCACCTGATAGATGCCGGGAATGACCTCATACAGGCCATAGTTCATGTTCAGAATGGCCTGACGCTGAAGCGAGGGATGAATACTATCGAAATCCTTTCCTTCCAACAGCCATTCATAACTACCCATATCCCAGGCAACATGGCCAGCATCAGCCATGATCTGCTTGTAATCAGGGGCTGCTATAAAGCCTTTTTCTTGTTCCTCAAAATCCCGTTTATCAGCAAAGGGTAAATTTTCACGCTGGTGCATTTGTGCTTCAATCGTAAATTTGGATGGCAGCTTGCCTTTAGAATCGAAATGCTCACCTGAATCAACGCTGGTAGTTGATTCGACTTGTGCCTGAGGTTTATCTGACGAGTCATCACCACATGCAGAAATAACTGTGATAAAACTAAAAACAAACATATACATTAGAGTTTTCATCTTACTTTTCCTTATAAACTTAATTTATTCTTTTAACCTGTATGCCCTATATTTTACTGGGACAAGTGCAAATTCCATAACTATATATAGGGTGAGTGAAGTAGATTAATACTCAATTTTACTCTATCCCGAGGATGGATGTGTCCCCAGTCGAATGTCCGCTTTCGCTGGAAAGCAGTCGGTCACAACATTTATTTAGATAATCTCAAAAATAGGGTTGTGCGCTTGAATGATGCCGCGGCCATTGCCTTTGCTCTTGAGGTATCAAAGGTAAAAAAGCCGGCATTATTCGCACGACTAAAATAAACCAGTCTGCCTGATTCATCGACAACCGATACGCTCATCGGTCTATCCATTTCATTTGCCTTTGCTAATGCGGCCTTGCCGATGGCCTCTGCAAGTTCCAGTGCCATTTCAAACATGGTCATTTCCCGATTTATTAGTTTTAATATTTTTTTGCGTATGCTACTGAATGCTTGGATAAATGTGAAATCATTCTTATTACTTGGGTTAATTTAAGCTTAGAACTTTTTTTGGTATTGATTCCGCCTATGAGCGGCGTCATGAAGGGCGCCACCGAGGCGAAACCAAAACTATAATCGAAGCCAAAGTTAAAACTAATTTGATATTTAAATCTAAGTAGAAACATCAGGCAATAAAAAGCCCGCACTAGGCGGGCTTTTTTTGAAGCTTAACTATAAAAGCTTAGGCGACAGCCTGTTTTGAAGCTTCCAGACGCTCACGTAGTGCATTAACCTGATGAGTTAACTCATCAGGTAAATGATCACCAAACGTTGCGTAATATTCTTCGATACTTGGCAGTTCAGCCAGCCAGCCATCAACATCAACACGCATCAGATTAGCAATATCTTCTTCAGCCATATCCAGACCGTCAAAGTCGATGGCATCCAGTGTCGGCATGTAACCAATCGCTGTTTCAACAGCATCAGCAGTACCGGCACAACGTTCGAATACCCATTTCAGTACGCGGCTGTTTTCGCCGAAACCAGGCCACATGAATTTGCCAGCATCATTCTTACGGAACCAGTTTACATAGTAGATCTTGGGCATTTTGACATGTTGCTTCTTGCCCATGTTCAACCAATGAGCCCAGTAATCGGCCATGTTGTAACCACAGAATGGCAGCATAGCCATTGGGTCACGACGTAACTGACCGACAGCACCAAAGGCCGCAGCCGTCATTTCAGAGGCGATAATGGTGCCCAGGAAGGTACCATGTTCCCAGTCCAGAGCTTCTGTGGCCAGAGGCACAACAGAGGCGCGACGACCGCCAAACAGGATTGCACTGATAGGTACACCTTTAGGATCTTCCCATTCATCTGCAATCACAGGACATTGCTCTGCACGTGCAGTGAATCGAGCATTTGGATGTGAAGAAGGCTCGTCTGAATCCGGTGTCCAGTCGTTACCTTTCCAGTCGATCAGGTGATCTGGAGCGGGATCAGACATCTCTTCCCACCAGACATCACCATCATCGGTTTCTGCCACGTTGGTGAAAACAGCATTTGCTTCCATTGACAACATAGCGTTGGCATTTGATTGCATGCTGGTACCAGGGGCTACACCAAAGAAACCGGCCTCAGGGTTGATCGCATACAATTGGCCATCTTCACCAAACTTCATCCATGCAATATCATCACCGATGGTCTCAACTTTCCAGCCAGGAATGGTTGGTGTCAACATGGCGAGGTTGGTCTTGCCACAGGCACTTGGAAAAGCACCAGCAACGAATTGAACCTCACCTTCAGGGTTGGTAAGCTTAAGGATGAGCATGTGCTCAGCCATCCAGCCTTCATCACGTGCCATGGTAGAAGCAATTCGCAGTGCGAAACATTTCTTCCCCAGCAGTGCATTACCGCCATAACCAGAACCGAAAGACCAGATCTCACGGGTTTCCGGGTAATGAACAATATAACGGTTATCAGGGTTACAAGGCCATGGTTCACTTTTCTCGCCTTCTGCCAGTGGTACACCGACTGAATGTATACAAGGAACGAAATGTTCGTCATCACCCAGTACATCCAGAACATCCTGGCCAACGCGAGCCATGATGTGCATATTAACTACAACATAGGGTGAATCTGATAATTCAACACCGATCTGGGCAATGTCTGATCCGACAGGACCCATGCTGAAAGGAATGACGTACATGGTGCGGCCTTTCATACAACCGGAGAACATGCCGTTCATTTTATTACGCATTTCATCTGGATCAAACCAGTTGTTGGTAGGGCCTGCTTCCGCTTCAGTATGTGAACAGATGTAAGTACGGTCTTCAACTCGTGCTACGTCAGCTGGAATGGAGTTGACATGGAAGCTGTTAGGTCGTTTTTCTTCATTAATCCTGCGAGCTGTGCCGCCTTCGACCATGAGATCCCACAAGGTATCCCATTCTTCGTCTGTGCCATCTGTCCATACGATGTTATCTGGTTGACACAGTGTGGCCATTTCATCAACCCAGGCCAGCAACTTCTTATTGTTAGAACTAGAACTCATGATTAAAACCTCTCAAGTACATTTCATTGTTAAATAGTAATTATCAAATTGTAAAGCTTGCTCTCGATGACGAATCACCGGGTAAAAATTATTGTTTTGCTTGAATCAGACTTGTTTCAGGCGCCGAATTATTATTCGGTCAAGCGTGCCATCCGTGAAGAAGTTTATTACCCGAGGCTTTTCCCGAACCTACTACCAGGCAATCTATTGCTGCAAAGCAGCATATTATTATTTATTAGGGGGGATTGTTCAAGTTTTTGCTGATCAAATCAAGGTCAAATATAGGTTCCTGACATGAGTGCCCTTCGCAGATATAGGCAACTGGGGACTTTTCGGTCCTGTATTCACTAAGGATTCCAGGGAGCTCAGAGACATTGGTCGGCAGGAGCATGAGGTTGTTAAAGGGATTATGTATTTGCCGATATTTTTCCAGCCATTCAGCAGTTGCGTCTGTTTCTCCAAGAATAATGACCCTTTTGGCAGGAGAAATATTTTCTTCCAGGGCATGCAGCAGGGCATTATGCGCGGATGGATAGCGCTCGATCGATGACCAGGCGGCTCGAAGTGTCGATTCTGATGCCTGTAGATAGCGGGAATCACCTAATAGATGACCGAGCTTGCCAAGCGCAGAAGCGGCCACACCGTTTCCGGACGGTAGTGAATCATCCACAAAGGATTTGCTTCGTTGGATCAGTTTCTCGTGATCATGCGAGGTGAAAAAGAAACCTCCGTGCTCCTTGTCTTCGAATGAATCCAGTAATTTATCTGCAAGTTGAATCGCCATGTGCAACCACTTTTGATCCCAGCGACATTGTAAAAATGCCAGGAGGGCATCGATGAGAAATGCATAATCATCCAGGTAAGCATTCAGATGTGCCTTACCTTCTCTATAAGTAGCGAGTAATTTTCCATCCGTGTACAGGTTCCAATGAATAAATTCCAGGGCCTTTTCTGCAGAGGCCAGATAACGGTCGTTGTTAAAGCTAAAGGCTGCGGTTGCCATGCCCTTAATCATCAGTGCGTTCCATGAAGTCAGGATCTTGTCATCGCAACCCGGCCGAATACGCGTCGAACGTTGTCGTAATAGTTTTGCCCTGGCTTGTTCGATGATTGACAGAGTTTCCTCATCCACTGCCTCTTGCATGACCCTTAAATGCCATTTGCCTTCAAAGTTAGGCCCCTGATCCAGACCAAAATATTTTGCAAAGATTTCAAATTCCTCTGCATTTAACAGCGCACTGACTTCTTCTTTTCCCCAGGCATAAAATTTTCCCTCTACTCCTTCGGAGTCAGCATCAAGACTGGAGTAATAACCTCCTTCAGGGCTCTGCATTTCCTCAATCACCCAGTTGGCAGTGCCAGTGGCCACTTTTTGATACAGGGGTTCCCTGGTGACTTGCCAGGTCTGACTGTATAGTGTGAGGAGCAAACCATTGTCATAAAGCATTTTTTCAAAATGCGGGATCATCCATTCTCTATCGACAGAATAACGATAAAAGCCACCGCCAAGTTGGTCGTACAGGCCGCCAAGTGCCATTTTACCCAGGGTCAGATCCACCAGGTTGATGGCCTGATTTTGAATGCAATTTGTTGCCAGGTGTTGCCGAAGTAGATGTTCAAGGTTTGAAGGATGTGGAAATTTGGGGGCACTGCCGAAACCACCAAACTGTAGATCAAAGCTTTGGTGTAATTGTTGGGTCGCTATTTCCAGAGGATTGGAATTTAATTCCGTTGCTTCATCGGTTGCGACCTGCTGATTCATGTTCTGCAGGCTCATTAGAAAGGAATCATTCTGTTGCGCGATGGAGTCTCTTTCCTGTTGATAGAAATCTGCAATTCTTGTCAGTAGTCCCTTGAAGCCGGGCAAACCATATTTTGATTCCGTGGGGAAATAGGTGCCGCCAAAAAAGGGGATATGGTCTCTCGGTGTCAGAAACATGGTCAACGGCCAGCCACCAGTCCGTTGTGTCAGCATTTGTTGCGCGCTTTGGTATATCTTGTCGATATCTGGCCTTTCTTCCCTATCAACTTTTATATTAATGAAATGCGCATTCATGATTTCTGCGGTTTCATTATCTTCAAATGATTCGTGTGCCATCACATGGCACCAGTGGCAGGCAGAATATCCAATTGACAGGAGAATCGGTTTGTCTTCTTCGATGGCCTTGTTTAATGCTGTCTTATTCCATGCATACCAGTTGACCGGATTATCTGCATGTTGAAGTAAGTAAGGACTGGTCTCATTAGCCAGATTGTTCTTTACTTGTTTAGGCATGTTATGAGGATAGCAGTTGCCATACGTAAACAATATTAGTTTCAGTCTTAAATATTCTGGCTTATTTTTTTTAGCATGATGATAGACTTCGAACTCTATGTTGAGCTATCCAGATATTGATCCCGTCGCCCTTGCTCTGGGCCCAGTAAAAATCCATTGGTATGGCATTACCTATGTTGTCGGCATCGTTGGCGCATGGCTGTTATTGCGATGGCGAGCCCAGAAAGATTTAACCATGGAAAATCCTGTGCTGGGATGGAAACAGGAACATATAGATGACATGGTATTTTATGCCACGCTGGGTATTATTATTGGCGGACGCCTGGGCTCGGTGTTGTTTTATAACCTGCCTTATTATCTTGATCATCCAATCGATATATTCAAGATCAATCAGGGCGGCATGTCTTTTCATGGTGGACTGATCGGTGTCTTGCTGGCAATGGTCTGGTTTGCGCGGAAAACGAATTCCAGGCTTTTTAATGTAATTGATTTTATCATTCCGGTAGTGCCCATAGGACTTGGCTGTGGTCGGATTGGTAATTTCATTAATGGCGAGTTATGGGGTGCACCAAGTTCGGTTCCCTGGGCAATGATATTCCCCAGCCCTTACGCAGGGGGTGTGGCCAGGCATCCTTCACAACTCTATGAAGCCTTATTGGAAGGCTTATTACTGTTTATTATTCTGTGGTTCTATTCTGCCAAACCACGTCCGATGATGGCAGTGACTGGTTTGTTCTTACTGGGATACGGGATATTTCGCAGTGGTATTGAATTTGTACGTGAACCTGATGCACACCTTGGATATCTGGCATTTGATTGGCTGACGATGGGGATGGTTTTGTCGTTGCCGATGGTTGTTTTTGGCGTCGTGCTAATTTTTTTAGCTTATAGGAAAGAAAACTCGAGTAGATAGTAGGTAGCATGTGGTAGGTTTTGTTTCTCCGACCTACTATCTGCAACCTGCCACCTACATGCTTAATTAATTTAATAATAAAATGAAACAATATTTAGACTTACTACGCTATGTAAAAACAAATGGCATTGAAAAAGCCGATCGAACCGGTACCGGGACAATCAGCATATTCGGTTATCAAATGCGTTTTAATTTACAGGACGGGTTTCCTGCCATGACCACCAAGAAGCTGCATTTAAAGTCCATCATCCATGAGTTACTCTGGTTTCTGGATGGTGACACCAACATCAAGTATTTAAAAGACAATGGTGTCAGCATCTGGGATGAGTGGGCTGATGAAAATGGAGATCTGGGTCCGGTCTATGGCGCACAATGGCGTAGCTGGAAGACAGCGGATGGCAGGACGCTGGATCAGATTACAGATGTGGTCGAACAGATAAAAACTAATCCGGACTCACGTCGCCTGATCGTCAGTGCCTGGAATGTAGGCGAGCTGGATAAAATGGCCCTGATGCCCTGTCATGCTTTTTTTCAGTTTTATGTTGCCGATGGAAGATTGTCCTGCCAGTTATATCAACGCAGTGCCGATATTTTTCTTGGCGTGCCATTTAATATTGCGTCTTATGCCTTATTAACCATGATGATTGCGCAGGTCTGTGAACTCAAGCTGGGCGATTTCGTACATACATTAGGTGATGCACATCTTTATATGAATCATCTCGAACAAGTTGATGAACAGTTGTCTCGCCAACCCCTTGCATTGCCAGTGATGAAAATAAATTCAGAAATAAATTCAATCTTTGATTTTAAATATGAAGATTTTGAATTACAGAATTACGAATCACATCCTTCTATCAAGGCTCCTATATCTGTCTAGATTCTTATGATTATTTCAATCATTGTTGCCATGGATAAAAAAGGCGTTATCGGTCTTCATGGTGATCTGCCGTGGCATCTTTCATCGGATTTAAAACATTTCAAGGCCATTACCATGGGTAAGCCACTTATCATGGGCAGGAAAACCCATGAATCAATTGGGCGGCCATTACCTGGGAGGAAGAATATCGTATTAACCCGCTCGAAAGATTTCCTGGCTGAAGGATGTATTGTAGTGAATTCACAGGAACAGGCATTAGAACTTGTTGCAGATGTTGAGGAAGTAATGTTTATGGGTGGTGCAGGAATCTATGCCGAGGCATTGTCACATGCGAACCGTCTCTATCTGACAGAAGTACATGCAGAGGTAAGCGGGGATGTTTATTTTCCTGAGTTTGATAAGGGTGATTGGCTTGAAGTTGAGCGGGAAGAGCATTCCGCAGATGAGAAGAATGATTTTGATTTTAGTTTTGTCGTATTAGAAAAGAAGCAGTAGAGCCCCCACGCCTTAGTGCGACAAATTGTCGCATGGGCATCCATATATAATTTCGCTATTCTCCGTCACTCATATTCACAGGCAAACTAGCAGGAATCGTATGCGTTTAATTACATTCTTAATCATCAGCTTTTTTGGCTGTGTCCATACTGTCCATGCGGACCATGCCAGTGCCAGTTTCGAAACCGGCTCGGCGGGGGCCATTATGACAACACCAGGTGGAACCTTACCCAAGGGAAAGCTTGTTGTTGGTGTGAGTGTGCAGTATTTAGAACTCGATGATATTTCTGACAGTACATTAGAAGCTGCAGGTACTGCAGATGAAGATGTACATAGTGTTGACAGTTTTTTAAGTGTATCTGCCAACCTTGCTTATGGCTTGACGGATGATCTGACTGTTGGTCTGAGTATGCCTTATGTAGATCGTTCAAACATTCGTGAGGCGCATAATGATATGGGTGTCGGCGAAGCCGAGTTGGCGGGGGATTCTAATGGTGTAGGCGATCTGACTTTATTCGGACAATATCGTTTCCATCAGAGTGAAAAACAAGATGCTGCAATCCTTGCTGGCATCAAGACACCAACGGGTGAAACCGGTGTTAGAGAAATTGAGGGTGGATTGTTCGAAGTTGAACAACAACCGGGTTCCGGTTCGTGGGATCCTTTCTTTGGCCTGGCATATAACCGGAATTGGGGAGATATTGGTTTTTCCAGCAATCTGCTCTACACATTTGTGACGGAAGGCACGCAAGATACCAATCTGGGTGACATTTTTAACTATAATTTTGCCCTTTCATATCGCACAACAATTCCAGAAGGTGGGCATGACCACCATCACCATAAACATCAGGGAAACATTGTTGATTATATTGATATGGTCCTTGAACTGAATGGAGACTCGAGACAGCGCGTAGACATCGTTGGTGAGACTGAAAAACATACTGGAGGTCATACACTTTACATCTCTCCGGGCTTACGCGTTGGTCTAGGCCATAGTGTGTCACTATTCACCTCTGTCGGCATACCGATTGTGAATGATCTGAATGGGATTCAGAGTGAGCCAGATTATCGTGTGATTGGTGGTATGAGC
>PVMS01177690.1_pt1 | contig 10590 bp, 7 predicted proteins | sample 1853461 | NCBI WGS metagenome assembly PVMS01 (sample SAMN08582032, study PRJNA380276) | Marine sediment metagenome, whole genome shotgun sequencing project. | isolation source: ocean sediment barecode stripped | collected 2017
ATTATCCCCAGGGCCGCATTGATCGAAGGCTGGACCTGGGGATAATTGAAGATATCAGGCAGTAGCGATATATATTATCAATGTCCGGTACTTGAATTTGTTATGGTCTCTTTAATTCGTATCATTGCCGGCGGGAGCCGGCTGAAGCCTGCTCTTTTTGAGCGCCTTTTTATGTTTATAAATTTTGTCCACCTGCTTGTGAAGTTTTTTTCTAAATCCCCAGCGGTCAAGGAACATATCAAATACATCTCTTAATTTATTTTCTACAATGTTGAGGAAAGCATCAGGTTCTGAATTGCTCGCTGATAAAGCCGGCAAAATTGAACTGGCAACTCTTTTTCTTATTTTCATTTTTTCAAATTTGCTGAGGCGATTTAAGGTAAAAAGTTCCCTTTCGAAGAGCTTTAAGATAGCTTCAATTTCTTTGTGTTGGTATCGTATCATGATATTACCTTTCAATATTGCCTGATTGGCGTATCGAGAGAGGGTTAAGTGTTCCAGTAATTTTGATACAGCAATGTTCTTTTATTGTCAACAGCGGCGGCTTTCGAATTGTGCTCTACTGGTGTTTTGGAGGCTTTGTTAGATGGTAAATATTGGGCAAGATATGCACAATTACTTTAAGCATTGTCCGGATTCCTGGATTACCTTGTTGACATGTAAAAATTTTATCTTTAAAATCCCCTGTTCGCTGAAGACGCATTAGGAATATTGGTTATGAAACAATCAAAAAAATCTACCAAGCAGTTTCTGAAAGATGCCCTAAAAGACCACCGGCACTCACCTTTATATAATCGCAAAGCGCTGGATGAGCTCAGCCAAAACTTTAACCAATGGCAGCAGGAAAGCGTGCGGCCGAACGATCTGGAAACCTGGCAGACCGTGCCCCGGATGGTTCTGGGATCCCAAACGCCGCGGGATCTGCTTTATACCCCGCTGAACAACCCCGAATTTGATTACACAACCGATCTGGGAAACTCCGGCGAGCAGCCCTTCACCCGCGGTATCCATGCCAACATGTACCGGGGACGGGCCTTTACCCGGCGGCAGCTGGCCGGTTACGGCGGACCCGAGGACACCAACCAGCGCATCAAATTCCTGCTGGATCATGGTGCTACCGGGATTTCCATCATATTTGATTTACCGACCATTCAGATGTACGACTCCGATGATCCGGTTTCCACCGGCCAGGTTGGCATGTCCGGCGTCGCCATCGATTCGGTCGAAGACATGGATCTTTTATTCAAGGATATCGCCCTGGATGAAGTTACGGTATCCCTGGTTTCGCACTATCCTTCCAATTCGGCTATTTTATTTCCCATGTACCTGGCTCTGGCTAAACGGCGCGGTATCCCCTGGGAACGCTTGAAGGGCAGCATCCAAAACGATATTACGCTGGAGGAGGTGGTCCGCAGCGGGCCGGAGTATATTCCGCCCCAGGACTGTTTTCGGATCCAGTGCGACAATATCGAGTTTATTCGGCAGCAGGTGCCGCTGTGGAACTATATGACCGTCAACGGTTACAATTTGCGCGAGTTTGGGACCTCTGCCATCACCGAAATGGCCGTGGCGCTGGTTAATGCCGCAGAAACGTTGGAGGCGCTCAAGGGACGCGGTCACGATCCCGCCTGGCTGGGTCAGCGCATGGCTTTTTTCTGGTCCATCGGCAACGATTTTTTTGAGGAAGTGGCCCGCATTCGGGCAGTACGTCGGCTCTGGCACCGCATCATGACCTATCGTTTTGGCGCCAAAGATCCCCGGGCGACCTGGATGCGCTGCCATGTGCAGACTTCGGGTGTTTCCCTGACCCGTCAGGAGCCGATGAACAATGTGGTGCGCGCCTCCTACCATGCCCTGGCGGCGGTACTGGGCGGGGTGCAGTCCCTGCATGTGGACTCTTTTGATGAAGCCTATTCGGTGCCCACCGAGGAAGCCGCCCTGCTATCTTTGCGCACCCAGCAAATTCTCCAGGAAGAAACCGGTGTGACCCAGGTGGCCGATCCGCTGGGCGGCTCATTTTATGTGGAAACCCTCACCAATGAGATGGAACGGCTCATTCTTGACGAAATGGCAGAAATCGAAAGTATGGGCGGCTATGTGGCTGCCATAAAATCCGGCTGGATTCATCGCAAAATATCAGATTATTTCCGACAGGAACGCGCGCTTGTGGAAAGCGGCCAGACCCGGGTGGTGGCTGAAAATACCTACCTATCCCAAGACAAGGTTCCTTCGATCAATGTTTTTCGTTATCCCCGGGGAGCCGCCGAAAGGCAAAAGCAGCGATTGGACAAGCTCCGGCTAACCCGGGACAACCACAAAGTCGCTGAAGCGCTAAATCACCTGGAAAAAGCCTGTCGCGATGGAAACAACATTTTGCCGCTGGCCGTGCAATGTGCCGAAGAAGGCTGCAGCGAAGGGGAAATGTTTGCTGTTTTTAAGAACGCTTTCGGGCTCTGGAAACCACCTGCCTTGTGGTAAGTTTTTAAGCTGAAAAAGCCGGCTTAAAAACGATATTTTATTTCGGATCAATAACCCCATTGAGAGCAATCCATTAATTTTGGCGTATGGGAGTACTGGCGTGTTGTGTTCTACAATTTAGTCTGAAAACGGAGAAAAAATGAACCGCGGGGTAAAAGTGCTTTTGGCTAAACTGGGCCTGGATGTGCATAACCGGGGCGTGATCACTGTGGCCATGGAACTACGCGATAAGGGGATGGAGGTGATTTATCTGGGCAATTCGATGCCGGCTGAAATCATTGCCACCGCCGTGCAGGAGCAAGTGGATGTTATCGGGGTAAGTTCACTGGGGGGTGCGCATTTAAGCCTGGGAAGCCTGCTGTTGGAAAAAGCCCGGGACAAAGAACTGAAAGATGAATTTGTTTTTCTTATCGGAGGTGTTTTTTCGCCGGAAGATGCTGAGGAACTTTTAAAAATCGGCTTTGACGGGGTCTACCCGCCGGGCTCAAGCCGAGAGGCCATCGTTAGCGGTTTGCATGACGCCTTAGCTGCAAAACCGGGGATGCTGAAAATGAAGAATGAAGATTGAAGAATGAAGATTTATGGATGTCGCTTCGCTCTGTCTTTTTTAAGGAAAGGGACATATGTATTTTTTTTATGTTCCAGCATTGATGCTTTTCGTTTGCCGTCGTTTCCTGGCAAACGAAAAAAATATATCTCTGTGCTCTCTGTGGCTCTGTGGTGAGATCAAATTGGCCATAGGGCTTCAATGAATTTTACGTTACCGTATTTTTGAATTTATGTACTAAGTCACCACTGTGGGAGGTAATACATGCTAAAATGGCCGCCGGTCTATGACGCCGGCTATCATCCGGAGCCCGGTCAGGATTACTGGTTTCCGGATATTGAAACGATGGATCCGGAGGAACGGGAGCAGACTATTATTATGCCCAAGCTCCAGCAGCAACTTAAGTATGCCTATGCGCATTCCGGGCTTTATCAAAAAAAATGGGATGCTGCCGGGGTAAAACCAGATGATATCCGCACCCTTGATGATTTCGAGGCGATACCCATTCTAACTAAAGATGAGCTGCGCGCCGATCAGGCCGAACAGCCGCCTTTTGGCAGCAACCTGTGCGTTTCTTACCAGGAGTTGGCCCGGGTGCATGGCACGTCGGGGACTACCGGCAAACCGACCGTATTCGGAATCAGCAAAAGTGACATCCAGCGCATTGCTGAAACCCATGCCCGCGTGCAGTGGGCCATGGGGGTGCGTCCGGATGATATCGTCTTTATCGGTTCATTTTTCAGCCTTTACTGGGGCAGTTGGGGAGCCATGCTGGGCGCCGAGCGGCTGGGCGCAACCGCCTTTCCCTTCGGCGCGGGTGTTCCCGGCCAAACCGACCGGGCAATTGAGTGGATGGCCACCGTCAAGCCGACCGTTTTCTACGGAACGCCATCTTATAGTCTGTATCTCGCCGAGCGAGCCAAGGAAAGGGGGTTTGATCCGGCCCGGGACTTTAATTTCCGCATCCTGTTTTTTTCCGGTGAGCCCGGTGCGGGCGTGCCGTCAACCAGAAAGCGCATTGAGGAAACCTATGGCGCCATTTGCCTGGATTCCGGTTCCACCGGCGAGATGTCGCCCTGGATGACCGATGGGGAATGCGCCCAACGCCAGGGAATGCACCTTTGGCAGGACGCGGTATATGCTGAGCTGGTCGACCCGCAAACACACAAGCGGGTGCCCTACGGTGAGGAAGGCGTAACGGTTTACACTCACCTGGAACGCAACTCCCAGCCCATGATCCGATTCTGGGCCGGTGATTTGAGCCGCTGGGTGAATGAGCCCTGTGCCTGCGGCCGCACTTATCCCCGGTTTCCCAAGGGGATCTACGGGCGGGCCGATGATATGTTCATTGTGCGGGGTGAAAATGTTTATCCCAGTGCCATCGAAGATGTGATCCGGGGCATTGACGGTTTTTCAGACGAGTTTCGCATCATTATTACGCGGGAAAAAACCATGGACGAACTCATTGTGCAAGCCGAAGCGCTGCCTGAAGTGGCTGCCGGGCAGATCGGTACTTTGCAAAATGAGCTGGCCACCCAGCTGAAGGCCAAAGGTTTGCGCACCATCGTGCAAATGATGGAACCCGGCTCACTGGAGCGAACCGAATTCAAGGCCAAGCGCATCGTTGATAAGCGCGATCTTTACGACCGGATCACTCACAAGGGGATCCGGTAATCGCATATTCATATTCGTCTACCAACCGGTCGCCCAGCCAGAAGGCCAGGGCCCGCAGACGCCGTTCTTCCGCGAGGTTCTCCGTTACCCAGCGCTGCATTCTCGTCCAGATCATGCAAGGATGGGGAAGCTAAAAGTCTATGCTGCCGGGCGTACGCGGAAAGGGAATGACATCGCGGATATTGCTGATACCGGTGACCAGCATCAGCAGGCGTTCAAAACCCAAGCCAAACCCGCTGTGCGGCACCGTGCCGAATTTACGCGACTCCAGATACCACCCGTAAGAATTTTTTTCCATGCCTGTTTCTACCATGCGTGCCTCCAGTACCGCCAGGCGTTCTTCGCGCTGGCTGCCGCCGATGATTTCACCGATATTGGGCACCAGAACATCCATGGCAGCCACGGTTTCCTCGTCATCATTTAAGCGCATGTAAAATGGCTTAATGGTCTTGGGGTAATCGTAGACAATGACCGGTTTTTTAAAATGTTCTTCTGTTAAAAACCGTTCGTGTTCCGTCTGGAGGTCTTTGCCGAAGCCGACTTCATATTCAAATTTCCGGCCGGATTTTTGTAATATTTCCACCGCGTCCCGGTAGGGTAGGCGGATGTAATTCGAGGTGGCGGTATTCTCCAGCGTCTGCATCAAACTTTTATCCACCCATTTGGCGAAAAGCTCCAGATCGTCGGCACATTCCCGCATGACATAGGATGTCAGGTATTTGATCAGCTCCTCTGCCAGATCCATATTGTCTTGTAGATCGCAAAATGCCATTTCCGGTTCGATCATCCAAAATTCGGCAGCGTGCCGGCGGGTGTTGGAGTTTTCAGCCCTAAACGTCGGCCCGAAGGTGTAGACATCTCCCAGGGCCAGGCAAAACATTTCCGCGCTGAGCTGTCCGGAGACGGTGAGGTTGGCCTCTTTTGCGAAGAAATCCTGTAAATAATCCGTTTTGCCTTCTTTTTGCGGCAGGTTTTCCAGATCCAACGCCGTCACTTTGAACAATTCGCCGGCACCTTCACAATCCGAACCGGTCAGTATCGGTGTGTGGACATATCGAAATCCGCGATCGCGGAAAAACTGGTGGACCGCAAACGACATTTCCGACCGCATACGAAAGGCAGCACCGTACTTATTGGTTCTGGGCCTCAAATGGGCGATGGTTCTTAAATATTCGTCGGTATGACGCTTTTTTTGCAGCGGAAAGTTTTCCGGGGCCAGGCTGATGATGTCAACCCGAGTGGCAGTGACTTCCCATTTTTGGCCGCCACCCTGGGATTCAACCAGCTCGCCGCCTACGACCACAGCCGAGCCGGTGGTCAATTTTTTTATCTCGTCATAGTTGGGTAACGAGTCATTGGCAATCACCTGAATATTTTTCAGGCACGACCCATCGTTGATTTCAAGAAATGAAAAAGCTTTCGAGTCCCGGCGGGTTCTAATCCAGCCTTTTAGCAGCATGTCTTCGGCAGGCGTTTTTGACTTCAACAGGGTGACTATTTTTGTTCGGTCCATGGAAAATACCCCTTTATATCCAACAGTTCAGTTTTTTAAGCATACTATCCGTATATTAATCCTGCTAAATCAATCAACAGAAATCGATTGATTTTTCCAGGCAATTGTCTGTTCAAGCGTATGTTCAATCAGAATCGTAAGATTTCTGTGGCTAGTAAATGAGAGGTGGGTGGTATTGCTAATTTGAAACGACTTGCAGTATTAACCGAAAATCCAAGCCGGAATTTTGCGGCGTCTTTAATGTCAAACGGGTTAATCTACGGCCCGACTTCCAATAACATGATGCCCACCGTTAATGCGATCATTACTCCGATGACCATTGCTTTTGATGCAATATCCGTCGATCGAATCACAGCTGAAATTATGGAGATTGCCGCCGTCGCCGCTATTAGTATTGCCGGGGCCATCACCCATGGAATCTCCTGCGTCAACCATGTCAGAGTCTGCATTAGTTTTCCCCCTTTCACCTCCTCAGCAGAGCGAGGTTGCCAAATAACCCCGATAATAAACGTTTTTTGAGATCGTCTGTATATAACTTTTAAGAATTCTTTTTGTCAAGTCAATATGCGAACTGTATATAGTATGTAAATTTTATTTATTACACTATATATAGGGTTATCGCTTATTATTAGCACAATTCAGTGAAAAATAGATTAACACCGGCCAGGTATAATCTCCATGAAAAATTCCGAATATGGCTTTTAAAGTTTAAGCTGTACATGCCGGTCTAATTTTGCTAAAAAGTCCGGTTCCCACAAAAAGAAATATCAGGAGGAAATGGACAGAAAGTCCGCAAGTATATGAATGATACCCTTATAAACCAGGATGATGAACCCGTGTGGTATAAAAATGATCGGGTGATTCAGGAATATTTGAATCGCTCCAGGAAAAACACGACTAAAAAAGAAGATGGCCAGGCAGATAGATCGTCAGGGCTGAAAATAATGAAAAAATCCCGGCGCAAAACCTGACCGGAATCCGCTAAGCGCCGATAATATTTATGCCATTATACGCTTGTTTTGCCTCATTCATTTAAATTAGACAGAATACCTTAGATTTAAGAAGGGGTTTAAAATGACGAATAAGTCAACAGCTGACAAAGATACGTTCTCTGAAAAGATGATCAGGATATTAAACTATGGTGCCCTGAACCTGGCCCTGGCCATTGGCTATCGAACCGGTCTATTGGATGCCATGGATTTATTAGAAACTCCTCAACCAGCGGAAATCATAGCGCAGGAAACCGGATTAAGCCTGCGCTATATAGAGGAATGGCTGGGAGTTATGGTCACCGGTGAAATTGTAGAATTATCCCGCACGCCGGACGATAAAAATCTATATTACCTGCCGCAACACTGCGGGGATTTCATCACCAGCCGGGCCGGCAATGCGAATCTGGGCGTGTATACCCAGGAAATGCCGCTTTTGACGGTATCTGCCCTGGAAGCCGTGATCCGGGGATTTAAGACCGGTTCCGGGGTGTCTTATGATAACTATCCGAAATTTCAAGAATTTATGTCGCAACTGGCCGTCGCTAAACACGTTCAGGTTTTAGTTGACCGGTTTTTGCCTGCCGTTGATGATGGGCGGCTTGTTGGGCGATTGCAGGCCGGGATCCGGGTTTGTGACCTGGGGTGTGCCGAAGGGGTCGCTTTGATGCTGATGGCCAAAGCCTTTCCCCGCAGCCGCTTTTTGGGGATTGATATCTCAAATGACGCTATCGCCAAAGCCCGGCGTGAGACGCGACGGCAACAAGTTGACAATCTGGATTTTATGGTCCTGGATGCCGCTCTTTTGCCGGATCGCCTCGATTTAAAGGAATCCTTTGACTATATTACCGCCTTTGATTCAATCCACGATCAAACCCGACCGCAGGATGTTTTGCGGGGAATTTATCATATGCTGGTTGCCGACGGTCTGTTTTCGATGGTGGATATTGCGGCTCGATCGAATCTGGCCGACAACCTGGACCATTCAATGGGACCGTTTTTATACACTGTCAGCTTAATGCATTGCATGCCGGTGGGGCTGGTGGATGGGGGCGCCGGTCTGGGAATGATGTGGGGGCGCGAAAAGGCCATGGAGATGCTTAAAGCAGCCGGGTTCCAAAAAATACAGGTGCTGGAAATGGCGGATGATCCTTTTAATTTTCATTTTTTTTGCCGGAAATAGTTCGACGGGGCGCCGGGATGCGCTGGCGATCACTCACTCTGCTAATACCATGGGCTTATGTTGATAACTCCCCGAAATACTGTGATCAGGATTTTAAAACCTCTGAAACTTGAACCCAAAACCTGGAACCCATCTTTTTAAGACAGATTCAGGGTTATGTAATACCCCTGATCCCCCCGCTGAATCAGCAACACCAGCGAATTTTTTTGACGAAATTTAACGATGGCTTTTTTGAAATCTTCGGTATTCTGAATGGTATAATCATCAATCTGACGGATGACATCGCCGGGTTCGGCGCCGATGTAGGCCAGGTAGGAGTTTTTCTCTATTTTTAAAATCACCACGCCTTCCCGGGTTGCAATGCGATATTTTCGTCTGGCGCCCGTCGTTATTTCATCGATTTTAATGCCAAGCAGTTTAAAAGCAAGTTCTTCGGCCAGTTCCAGGGGAAACACTTTGGTTTCGACAGCGATGGTTTTTTCTTTGCCGTTGCGCCAAACTCTGGCCTGCATGGTATCGCCGGCGGCCAGACTCTTGGCCACCGATTGAAAATCATCGACAGAATTCACTTTTTTGTTTCCGATTGAAAAAATGATATCACTTTCCTTTAAGCCGGCTTTTTCCGCCGGGCTTTGCGGTTCCACCGATTTTACAATGACGCCCTTTTTACCCGCAGCCGCCAGATAGTTGGCCAGTTTTTCGTCCATGTCCTGAACCGTGATACCGATCCAGGCTTGTTTGACTTCGCCATACTGAATCAGATCAGAAATTATCTTGCGGGCTTTACCGATGGGGATTGCAAACCCGATTCCCTGGGCTTTGGCATAAATGGCCGTATTGATTCCGATCAGGTCACCGTTGATGTTTAAAAGCGGACCACCGCTGTTTCCAGGATTTATCGACGCATCGATCTGGATGAAATCGTGATACACCCGATCTTCGGCTCTGATGCTGCGGTTTATGGCACTGATGACCCCGGTTGTTACGGTGTGGGAGAACCCGAAGGGGTTGCCGATGGCGATTACGGTCTCGCCAATCATCAAATCATCGCTGCTGCCCATTTTAATGGCCGGCAGCTGGTTTTCAGAGTCGATTTTCAGCACTGCCAAATCAGAATCAGAATCGGCTCCGACGATTTTGGCTTCGAATTCCAACTCGTTTTCCAGGATTACCTTGATCGTGCCGGTTTTTTGGATGACGTGGGCATTGGTTAAAATGAGTCCTTTGGTGCCATCGATGATGACGCCGGACCCCAGGCTGGTATGCTGTTGCCGGCGCTCGAAGCGCGGGTCGTAAAAATCCCTGAAAAATTCTTCAAAAAATGGATTCATGCCGAATCCTGAAAAAGGACTGGTCCGCTTGCGAACTTCATATGCCGAACTTATATTTACCACTGCCGGACTGACCGCGCGCACGGCTTTAACGACGGCCGTCTCGCGACTCAGTTCATGCGCCGAACTCAGGCCCGGATAAACCAGGCCTGACACGCAGATTGACAAAACAATCGCCACTAGACGGAATTTGATTGTTAGATTATGTTGCTGGTGCATTTTCTGCCTTTGTGATTAATTGGTAATAACCCGGTGATTGCCGGAATTTCTGTGATTGACCCAATTATAATCATTTTATAAGAAATTTCAGCACCCGCTGCAGGGGGAAAGCTCGATTTTTCAAATGACATACTATATAAATGCCTGATTGGTCTGCACAGAAAATTTAAAAACTGAACATGCCATTCTTCAGGGAGGAATAATTAGATGATTGACGACCTGCTGCCTTTTGTTGAGAAACCCAGCCGTTATCTGGGCTCGGAAATTAACATCATTAAAAAAGATCACAGCCAGGTAAAGCTGCGCTTTGCCCTGGCCTTTCCGGATCTGTATGAAATCGGTACCTCCCACTTCGGGATGCAGATCCTTTATCATATTCTCAATGCTGATCCGGACATCGTCGCTGAAAGAGTGTTTGCTCCCGGTGTGGATATGGAAGCCCTTCTCAGAAACACCGGCCAATCGCTTTTTTCGCTGGAGACCCGCGCGCCCCTTCGCCGGTTCGATATTATCGGATTCAGTCTTTTATATGAATTAAATTTTACCAATGTCTTGACCATCCTCGATCTGGCTAATATCCCATTTCTGGCTGCCGACCGGGATCATTCGCATCCCCTGATTATCGCCGGCGGTCCCTGCACCTGCAATCCGGAGCC
>PVMS01035939.1_pt1 | contig 10589 bp, 6 predicted proteins | sample 1853461 | NCBI WGS metagenome assembly PVMS01 (sample SAMN08582032, study PRJNA380276) | Marine sediment metagenome, whole genome shotgun sequencing project. | isolation source: ocean sediment barecode stripped | collected 2017
ACAACCGAGTCGTCATAGCGCGACACGATTTCCCGGTCGTGCGTAAGGAAGCCGTCGACGATCTCGCCCAGCGCCAGCTGACTCTCCTCGTTAGCGGTGACGATCGGAAGCTCGCTTACGTTTCCGCTGGTCATCACCAGAGCGCGCCCCACGCTGCGCAGCAGGAGCGTGTGCAACGGCGTGTACGCAAGCATGATCCCCACCGTGTCGAGACCGGGAGAGATCGAATCGGCCAGCGCCGCCGTCGGACGCCTTCGAGCGAGCACGATCGGTCGTTCGCGGGACGTCAGCGCCTCCAGCTCGACCTTGCCCAGATATGCCAGTCGATGTGCCGAAGGAAGATCGTCGACCATCACCGCCAGTGGCTTCTCCCACCGGCCCTTCCGCTCGCGCAGCCGCGTCACGGCGTCCTCGTCCGAGGCGTCGACGGCAAGGTGGAATCCGCCGAGCCCCCGCAGCGCCAGAATCCCGCCGCGGCCGAGCAGCGCTGCCGCCGCCTCGATCGCATCACCTGCCTGTTCGCGGCGATTCCCGTCCGGGCCGGTCAGCCAGACGGTCGGCCCGCACGCGGGACAGCTGTTGGTCTCGGAATGAAATCGACGATCCGACGGGCTGCGATACTCCTCGAGACATATCGGGCACTGCGGGAACTCGCGCATGCTCGTCCGCTCGCGGTCGTACGGCATGGTCTCGATCAGCGTGTACCGGGGGCCGCAGTCGGTGCAGGTGATGAAAGGGTAACCAAACCGTCGATTCGCGGGGTCGAGCAACTCGCTCCGGCAGGGAGCGCACATGGCGACATCGGGGGATACCGGCAGGCGTCCGGCCCGGGTCGCCACGCTCTCGAGAACTTCGAACCCCGATTCGCCCGGCGGCGACACACACTCCCAGTCGAGCTCGTCGATCCGGGCCAGCGGAGGGGCTTCGTCAACCAGAGCCGAGCAGAACACATCGAGATCGCGGGCTCGGCCCTCCACCTGTACGAACACCTCACCCGACTCATTCCGCACCCAGCCGGTGAGGCCGTGTCGCTCGGCCAGACGGTGGACGAACGGCCGGAATCCCACCCCCTGTACGACGCCGCGCACATGGAAGCATCGCGCTTCGTGATCGACGAACGGACCCGGTTCCACCCCGGACCGAGCTCCGTGCACCGACCGCTCCGTCAAACCGGGGTTCCCGAACCCGCCCGAGCCTGCAGCCGCAAAAAGTCGCACCACTCATCCATGCCGTCGCCGGTGAGCGCCGAGGTGAAAAAGAACTCCAGCTCCGGGTTCACCTGCCGGGCGAACCCCACCGCCTTCTCGGGGTCGAACGGAAGGTACGGAAGCAGGTCGGTCTTGCTCAGCACCGCCCAGGTCGAGCGCTCGAACATCCGCGGATACTTGAGCGGTTTGTCCTCCCCCTCCGTAACAGAGAAAATCACGATCTTCGCGGACTCGCCGAGGTCCCAGCTGGCCGGGCAGACCAGGTTACCCACGTTCTCGATGATCAGCAGATCGGTGTCATCCAGAGAGATCTGCTCCAGCGACACGAGGATCTGCCGGGCATCCATATGGCAGGCGCCGTTCGTCACGACCGCCTGGACGAGCCGGTCGGTGTGCACGGCGAGACGTTCCGCATCGTTCGCTGTCTGAACGTCTCCGGTCACCACGGCGATGTTCAATTCGTCTCCAAGCTGCTGGAGAGTCCGCTCGAGAAGGGCCGTCTTACCCGATCCGGGAGACGAGACGAGGTTGAAGCACGGGACACCTGAAGCGTCGAGTCTCTGTCGCACCTCCGCGGCGATCTCGTTGTTCTTCGCCATCACCTTCTCCCGGACTTCAATCCGACGAATCGCCATCATCGACCTCCACATACGTGACCCGCAGTTCGTCGCCTGGAGTGCGCTCGATCCGCGCCCTGGCGTTCTCGAACGGTGGCACCGCGAGCAGGCTTTCGAGGCAGAACTCGAACGTCCCGAACTCGACACCCGAGCGGTCGCCTACCTCGACTCCTACCTCCCGCACCAGACCGAGCGACGGGCGGCCCACATGGTCCTCGGTGATCCGGCAGACGTCCATCGCAAGGCTGAGTTCGTGCAACGATCCTCTCCGCGCCTCGGCGTGATCGGCCCGGACGCACCGAATTTCGGGCCAGAACTGACTTCGGACGAGACGGGCAAGCGCTGTGCCGACCCCGGAACGCGCAATTCTGTCACAATCTGGTGCCGGCCCGGGCTATTCTGTCATCCAGCGTGCCAATATGTCACGTTGTGCTGGCGGCCAGCGCCAGCAGGAACGCGTACTCCATCGCCGTCTCTCTAAATCGCCTGAACCTGCCGGACTGTCCGCCATGCCCGGCGTCCATGTTCACATGCAGAAGAATCTGCTCGGAGCCGGTGTTCCGGTCCCGCAGGCGGGCGACCCATTTCGCCGGCTCCCAGTACTGCACCTGCGAGTCGTGCAGTCCCGTGGTGACGAGCAAGGCAGGGTAATCCGCCCCCAGCACGTTGTCGTACGGGGAGTAGGACAGCATGTAGTCGAAGTATGCCCGGTCGTTCGGATCGCCCCATTCGTCATACTCGGAGGTCGTCAGGGGAATTGTCGGATCGAGCATCGTCGTCACGACATCGACGAACGGGACCGCGGCGACCACGCCTCGCCACAGCGCGGGCCGATCGTTCACGATCGCGCCCATCAGCAGGCCGCCCGCGCTGCCGCCCATCGCGAACAGGCGGTCCGGATCCGCCCTGCCCGACTCGACCAGGTACTCGGCACAATCGATGAAGTCGTTGAACGTGTTCTTCTTCCGCAGCAGCTTGCCGTCCTCGTACCAGCGGCGCCCCAACTCTTCCCCTCCCCGGATGTGTGCGATCGCGTATACGAATCCTCGATCGAGCAGGCTGAGTCGTGCCGTGCTGAAGAATGGATCCATGCTGGCACCGTACGAGCCGTATCCGTACAGCAGCAGTGGTCGGGTGGAGAGATCACCACCCGTATCCCGGCGGTAGACGAGCGATACAGGAACCCGTTCTCCATCCCGTGCCGTGGCATACAAGCGCTCGGTGACGTAGTCGGACGGCTCGAACTCGCCGATCACGCTGTCCCGCTTGCGCAGTATCCGCTTCCTCGTGTCGCGCTCGTAGTCGTACACGGAGGACGGTGTCGTCATCGAGGAGTAGCCGAACCGCACGAACGGAGAGTCGAGTTCGAGGTTCGTGCTCAACCAAGCCACGTAGGCCGATTCATCAAATTCGATCTCGTGGTCCGGCCGGCCGGCCAGGTCGAGCACGCGAAGGTGCACGAGCCCGTCGCGTCGCTCCTGCACCGCGATTCCATCCGAAAACAGCTCGAAGTCCTCGAGCAGGACGTCGTCCCGCGCCGGGACCAGCTCCTCCCACGTCTCGGGCCGCGGGTCGGAGATCTGGGCCCGCACGAGCCGGAAGTTTTTTGCTTCGAGGTTCGTCTTGAACAACCAGCTGTCGCCGTCATGCTCCACGGAATACTCATGATCCCGCTGCCGCGGCAGGATGACCTGGAACTCGCCATCCGGATTGTCCGCGTCCAGGTAGCGGTACTCGGTGGCAAGCGTCTGGCTCGAGCCGATCAGCAGATACCGACCGGACTTCGACCGACTGATCCAGCTGGTGAACGTCTCATCCGCCTCTTCGAATACGAGCACGTCCTCGGAGGGATCGGTCCCGAGCCGATGACGATACACCTGGTACCAGCGGAGCGTCTCCGGGTCCTGCTTCGTGTAGAACAGCGTCCGGGAGTCGTTGGCCCACGCCATGGCAGGCGTGACCGAGCGAATCTCATCCGGCAGCCATTCACCGCTCTGCAAGTCGCGGAAGCGGATCGTGTAAAACCTCCGCCCGAGCGTGTCCTCGGCGACGGCGAGGGTCCTGCCGTCCGGACTCACCCCGAGCGGGCTCACTCTCGCCGCATAGTAGGAGTGCCCCTCGGCCCGCTGGTTCGCGTCCAGCAACACCTGCGGCGCGCCGTCAGGTGAGCCGTGCATTCGCACGTGGACCGGATACTCGTTTCCTGCCGCGTAGCGGCTCTGGTACCACCAGCCCGAGTAGGGCACCGGCGCCGAGTCGTCGTCGGGCGGGATCCGGCCCACGATCTCGTCGTATAGTCGGGCCTGCAGCTCCTCCGTCCCGGCCATTCGAACTTCCGTCCAGGCGTTCTCGGCTTCGAGGTGCGCGAGCACCGCGGGGTCCTCGCGGTCTCTCATCCAGTAGTACTCGTCGACGCGCGTGACCCCATGGGTCGTGAGCTCGACGGGCCTGCGCTCCGGGCGCGGGGCCTCCTGGGCTTCGGCGGCCGGGTTCGAGGTCATCAGAAAAGCTCCGGTCAGCAGCATGAACAGACAGCTATCTCGTCGCATCGTCGCGCTCCTCAGCAGATCTGTCGGCAGGCAGCCCCGTGCGGACTGTCTCCCGCTCCGTTCCACCTGGCCACCGGGCAAGATACGCATTCGGCATGTCGAACAGCACGGGTTGCCCCGTGCGCGCCGGCAAGCCAGCATTCGGGCGAACCTGTCCCCACCCGGAGGCTACGAGATGAAACACACGACCCGTCGGATTCCCCTGGCAGCGGTTTTCGTCGTCCTGCTGTTTCCGGCAGCAGCGCCGGCGCAGAACATCATGACTCCCGAACGGCTGTGGGAGATCAAGCGGATTTCGTCTCCCGCGATCTCACCGGACGGTCAATCATTCGTCTACGGTGTCAGGACGTACGACGTCGCGGCCAACAAGGGGAATACCGACCTCTGGTCGAGACCTGTTGCGGGAGGCGCAGCACGGCGCCTGACGGATCTCGACGGTTCCGAGAGTGGCGCCGCCTGGAGGGCGGACGGCCAGTGGATCGGATTTCTCGCCAGCACGGACGATGGCCGGCAATGGCACGAGGTCCGGCCGGACGGCAGTGACCTCCGACAGGTGACCACCGTGCCCGGCGGGATTTCGAACGTCCAGTACTCCCCGGACGGCGGGCGAATTTCGTTCACGGCGCCCGTGAAGCTCGACCTGACCACGGTCGAGTTGTATCCGGATCTACCGCAGGCGGAGGCCCGGATCGCGGACGACCTGATGTACAGGCACTGGGACTCGTGGCACGACTACGACTACAGCCACCTGTTCGTAGCTCCCTACGAGGACGGTTCGATCGGCGAACCGCGCGACCTGATGCCCGGCGAGCGGATCGACACCCCGCTCTCCCCGTTCGGAGGCGGTGAACAGATTGCGTGGAGCCCGGACGGCGGGAGGATCGTCTACACGGCGAAGACCCTGTCAGGCGTCGAGTATTCGGTGAGCACGAACTCGGACCTGTTCCTCGTCGACCTGGCAAGCGGTTCGACCACGAACCTCACCGAGGGGATGATCGGCTACGACGTCGAGCCTTCATTCTCTCCCGACGGACGCAGCCTCGCCTGGCTCAGCATGGAGCGGGACGGTTACGAGGCGGATCTCGACCGGTTGTTCGTGCTCGATTTCGACACCGGGCGGCGGCGGAACCTGTCGGCGGAATACGACGACGAAGTACATGGTCCGGTCTGGTCGTCTGACGGTTCAACGATCTGGGTGACGAGCGATACGCGCGGCACCGTGCAGATCTTCGCGACCGACGCCCGGGGCGGGGGAATCTCGAGGGTAACGGAAGGCGTGTTCGACTATACCTCCATCGCCGTCGCAAGACACGGAGGCCGGGACGTCCTGCTCGCGACTCGTCGCTCGATGTCTGCGCCGGTCGACATCTACAGGGTGAATCCGAGTGATGGAGGCGCGGTTGCGCTCACTGATGAGAATCGTGCCATGTTTGACGGAATGTCGCTCGGTCGGGTGGAGCAGCGAATGATCCCGGCGACGGACGGCGAGGAGATCCTCACATGGGTGATCTATCCACCCGACTTCGATCCGGATCGTCGGTGGCCGGTGCTGCTGTACGCGAAGGGCGGACCGCAGGGGCCGATGAGCCAGTCCTTTTCTTACCGGTGGAATTTTCAGCTCATGGCGGCGAACGGCTACGTCGTCGTGGCGCCCAATCGGCGCGGGACCTCCGGTTTCGGGCAGGCGTGGGAGGAGCAGATCTCGGGCGACTGGGGTGGCCAGGCGATGCAGGACCTGCTGAGCGCTATCGACCAGGTCGCGGCGGAGCCGTGGGCTGACGAGGAGAGACTCGGTGCGATCGGCGCGAGCTACGGCGGCTACTCCGTGTTCTGGCTGGCTGGCAACCACGAGAAGCGGTTCAAGACGTTCATCGCCCACGCCGGGGTGTTCAACCTGGAATCGATGTACGGCGCCACCGAGGAACTGTTCTTCGTGGACTTCGACCTGGGTGGAGCATACTGGAAGACTCCGCGCCCGACGAGCTACGACGAGTTCTCACCGCACCGGTTCGTGGCGAACTGGGACACGCCGATTCTGATCATTCATGGACAGCAGGACTTCCGGGTCCCGGTAACGGAAGGAATGCAGGCGTTCACCGCGGCGCGCCTCAAGGGACTCGATGCCCGGTTCCTGTACTTCCCTTCGGAAGGTCACTGGATCCTGTCGCCGCAGAACGGACTCCTGTGGCACCGCGTGTTCTTTGACTGGCTGGGCCGGACTCTGAAGCCGGCGGCGTGACCACTGTTTCGGGTGGGGCGTCCGCGGGCGTGCCCACCCGAGTCTGCTCAGGGATATTCCACCGCCGACAGGTCGGCACGGCCGATCGTGCCGGCATCCGTACCGAACCAGAGTTCGCCCCTGCTGGCGTCGTAGTGCATGTGGCGCACCGATCCCGCGCCGCTGGGGATCTCTGTGATGGAGAAGAAGCGCTCGCTCGTCGGATCGAAGCCTACCAGCCGGTTGGGATCCGGCCCGGTCTCCACGAACCACAGGAAGTCCCTGTCGTCAACCGCCATTCCGTACGGCCGGGCCTCCGGGCCACCGGGCGCCAGCCACTCGCGCACCGACCCATCGCCAGGATCGAGCCGACCAAGCATCCCGCCCGCGTAATCCACGTACCAGACGGCGCCGTCCGATGTGAGCATGAGTCGCCGCGGATGCGTCTCGGGTCGAGGAAGTTCGTATTCCCGAAGCTCCATAGTCTCGGGGTCCACGGTCCCGATCTTTCCGCCAGCGAACTCGGTGAACCACGCCCGTCCGTCGTCGGCGAGGACTATGCCGTACGGGCGGCTCGCCGGAGTCGGAACGGGGACTAGCTCTACTTGCGCTGGATCGCCCGCCGTTCGCAGGCGTCCGACGAAATTCCCGTTCTGGACTGAAAACCACAGCGTCCCGTCCCGCGCGAAAACGAGGGTGTGCGGGTCGCGTGCGGCAGGGTCGGGCATCGAAATCCGCGCCGTGAGACCTTCGGTCGGGTCGTACACCTGCAGCTCGGCGGTGCGATTCCCGGCGACCCAGATCGAGCCGTCATCGGCCACGACAAGATTGTGGGGCCCCGTTCCCTCCGGCAGGTCCCGTCGGGCGAACGAGCCCGTGGCCGGATCGAGACGGGCCATATAGTCCCCGGTCTGGCCGACGAACCATACGCCGCCGGCTACGTCCGTGAACGGATCCCGCGGCCGGGTGTCGGGCCACGGTACCGTCCACTCCTCGATCGGAACGGGACTGACCGTCTGCGCGGGCAAATCGCGGCCGGCGAGCACGAGCAGCAGCGTCGCGGGCAGAGTAACTGCCGTCTTCGTGATCATGCTGTGCGATAACGGCATGACGCCTGATCCCTTCCCCAGCGAATGGACATCAATCGGATACCGGAATATGGATCAGATACGGATGAGCGGAACGTAGGGTCCCTTTCCGTCAGGTACGGTCGACCACTGCGAATTTTTCCGTTACTCGTAGCGCAATGCCTGAATCGGGTCCGTCCGGGCCGCCCGCTGCGCCGGCAGGAGGCTGGCCAGGATCGTCACGACCAGGAGAACGCCACCGACGACCAGATACGTAACCGGGTCCGTGTTCGGAACCCCCGGAAACAGGCCTGACAGAGCCCGGGTCAGTGCCAGCGACGCCAGAGTGCCCACCGTCAGGCCGAGGACCGCCAGCACGACTCCCCGCCGGACGACGCGTACGAGAATGTGCGGTCGCCTGGCGCCGAACGCCATCATCACACCGATCTCCCGCGTGCGCTGGCGAGCGATCGCCGACACGACGCCGTACAGTCCGATTCCCGCCAGCAGCAGGGCCATGACAGCGAAGATCCCCAGCAGGATGGAAACGAAGCGCTGTGCCGCCGTCGCGTCCCGCACGTAGCTCTCCATCGTGCGAACTCCGGACACCGGAAGGTCCGAATCGAACCCGGCGACGATCTCCCGGATCGGGGCCGCCAGCTTCTTCGGCTCACCGCTGCTTCGTACCACCATCGTCATCGCGAAAAAGGCGTTCTGTGCGCTGTACGGAAAGTACAGAGTCTCCCGCCCATCGACCCCGGGGCCTTCCGACACGATATCGTCCACAACGCCCACGACCCTCCACTCCTGGACCGGTCCCCCCAGCGTCATGGCTTCCACCACGCGCCCGATCGGATCCTCACCCGGCCAGGAGCGGGCGGCCAGCGTCCGATCCACCACCACGACCTGCCGGGCCTTCCTTTCGTCTTCCGGAGTCAGCAGGCGACCCGACAGGAGTCGTGCGCCGATCGCCTCGAAGAACCCCGGAGTGACGTACCGGTAGTCGGCTTCTCCAGCGCGTGAGGCGCCGGCCGCGTCCAGAGGAACCTGATAGGGGGATGTCCAGAACTGTCCGCCGAGTGGCAGCACCTGAGTGGAACCGACTGCCTGCACACCCGGCAGAGCCTCCACTTCCGTCTCGATCTTCGCCAGCGCCGATGCGCGCTCGGCCACACCGTCGTACGGGACCCGCGGAAGAGAGACCCGGTAGGTGAGAACGCCTCGCGGCTCGAATCCGAGATCGACGGCCTCCAGCGACTGCACACTGCGGTACATCAGTCCGGCGCCGACCAGCAGCACCATCGCCAGCGCCACCTCGGCGACCACGATCGTGTGCCTCAGACGCCTCTGCCCCGGGTTGGACGCACAGGCGCCACGGTCCTTGAGACAGGAGTTCAGGTCGGGGCGCGAGGCATTGATCGCGGGGACAATTCCGAATACCAGGGCGGCCGCGACGGTGGCGGCGGCGGTAAACAGAAGGACCGGTCCGTCGATCGGCACGGTCTCGAGTCTCGGAAGGCCGGCCGGCCTCAGGGCGAGCAGCAGATCGATCGCCCAGCGCGCGAGCAACAGTCCTGCGAGCCCGCCGATAGCGGCGAGCAATGCTGCCTCGGTGAGAAACTGACGGACGATTCGGCGGCGCCCGCCCCCCACGGCGGCCCGGATCGCAATCTCGCGCTCTCGCGCCGCGGCCTGGACGAGCAGCAGATTTGCGGTATTTGCGCAGGCGATCAGAAGGACCAGCAACACGGCGCCGAACAGTGCGAGGAGAACGGGCCGGACATGGGCCACGATGTCAGCGTGCATCGGCTTCACGTCCACCGAGATGTCGCCGACCTGGTAATACTCGAAGTTCTCCCGTTGCCACTTGCTGACGGCCGCCGCCTGCTCCCGGGCCTCGGCCAGCGTCGCTCCCGGAGCGAGCCGTGCCAGGACCCGACGATTCGCGTTGGGGCTGCTCCTCGGGATTATCGAATACGGGATCAGGTCAGCGGTCCACATGTCGATCGCCGTCGGGATTCCGGCGTTCGCCGGCATCAGGAGACGGAACTCCTCCGGCATCACCCCGATCACCCGGCTGGGCGCCCCGTTCAGGACGACCGTCTGTCCGATTACACCGGCGTCCGATCCGAACCTGCGCTTCCAGATACCGTGGCTGAGAACGACGGAGGGCATCCTCCCGTCATCCGCGATCGCGCCATCAGGCGCGACGTGATTTTCCGAGGCCTCCTCATTCTTCTTCTCCTTCGGGAGCATCTGTTCCCTGGTACCGTACTTCCGGCTCCGGCCTTCGAACCCATCTGACGGAAGGAATGTACGTCCCAGCTCGGCCTGCACTCCGAGAAGATCGAAGAAATTCGACGACACCGTGGCTACCCGGACGACCTCCGGCGGTCCGCCGCCGGTGAGATTGAACTCGAATGTCCTGTCTGTTGCAGCGACTTCGGACAGGGCCGGCATCCGCTCTCGAAAGTCGATCACATCGGCGGGCGGAAGCGGGGCGTCCGGCCAGTTCAGGCTTCCAATGTGGTGCCGCAGCAGGACCAGCCGGTCGGGTTCGGCGTACGGCAGCGGCCGTACCAGAACCGAGTTTATGACGCTGAACACGGCGGTGTTCGCGCCGATGCCGATCGCGAGCGTGAGGACTGCTACGGCAAAGAAGCCGGGGTGCTTGAGAAGAAACCGCATCCCGAATCGGACATCCTGGACCAGTCGTGTCATTCCCGCCCCCGCTCGCCGTTTCCGGATCCGCGATCTCTTACACGGATCCGCACGCGGGTATGAAGGGCACGGGTCGTGCCACGCTGAAGCGTACGCGGAACTCTCGCCAATCGAAGACGTTGCGTCAATTCAGACGTCCGGAGCTGTCCGGCGGACGTGTCCGATTCTGGAACTCCGTGTCACGCAACCGGACGACTCAGGAAGCCTCG